>OFMD01000842.1_pt1 | contig 22279 bp, 17 predicted proteins | sample 1541211 | NCBI WGS metagenome assembly OFMD01 (sample SAMN04209231, study PRJEB22552) | human gut metagenome | biome: gut; material: feces | host: Homo sapiens | place: USA: Oklahoma | reverse complement strand
CAATTGGGACAATATCAACTTGGATACATTGAGACATTATCACATTGGAATCAGATATGCCACTATTTAATCAAATTTGTGCTTGTCAAACAATAGGTTATTTGATAAACTACAACTGTATTATACGACTGACGGAAGTGGAATTAACCACATGGAGTATAATTTCTTGAAGAGCCGACCGTCTGGGCAACGTCCTGGACTTAGTAGGCTCTTTTTTTGTTTTTTTAAAAAAATGGAAGCATGCAGGTACCGGATTAGTATATAATTGTTTTGAAAGAAAATAACCTGAAAGAGAGGAAAAACAAAAAAATGTTAACAGACGTAGAAATTGCACAGAGTACAGTCATGGAGCCAATTAAAAATGTGGCTGAAAAGATTGGACTGACTGAAGATGATTTAGAATTATATGGTAAATATAAAGCAAAAATCTCTTTGGAAACTATCAAGAAAGTTGAAAATAATCCAGATGGTAAATTAATCCTTGTAACTGCAATCAACCCAACACCTGCAGGTGAAGGTAAGACAACTACAATGATCGGTTTATCACAGGCATTACATCAGTTAGGCAAGAAATCTGTAGTTGCAATGCGTGAACCAAGTTTGGGTCCTTGCTTTGGTATTAAAGGTGGTGCAGCTGGTGGAGGATATGCCCAGGTTGTTCCTATGGAAGATATCAACCTTCATTTTACAGGTGATATTCATGCCATCACTTCAGCAAATAACTTGATTGCGGCAATGCTTGATAACTCTATTCAGCAGGGTAACCCTTTGAATATTGATACTAGACAGATTGTATGGAAGAGAGTTGTTGACTTAAACGATCGTGCTTTAAGACATATTGTTGTTGGTTTAGGCGGTAAACCAAATGGTGTTCCTCGTGAAGATGGTTTTGATATTAGTGTTGCAAGTGAAGTCATGGGTATCTTATGTTTATCTACTTCTCTTGAAGATTTAAAGGCAAGAGCAGCAAGAATGATTGTTGCTTATAATTATGATGGTGAACCAGTCACTGTTGGTGATATTCATGCAACTGGCGCTGTAACTTTATTATTAAAGGATGCTATCAAGCCTAACCTTGTACAGACTTTAGATCATACTCCAGTATTTGTACATGGTGGTCCATTTGCCAATATCGCTCATGGATGTAACTCAGTTATGGCTACAAAGCTTGCTATGAAGCTTGGTGATTATGCTATTACTGAAGCAGGGTTTGGTGCTGATTTAGGGGCTGAAAAGTTCTTAGATATCAAGTGTCGTCAGGCTGGATTAAATCCAGATGCAGTTGTTATTGTTGCAACTGTTCGTGCATTAAAGATGCATGGTGGTGTCAATAAGAAAGAATTAGGTACTGAAAACCTTGAAGCATTAAAGAAGGGTATTGGTAACTTAACTAAACATATTGAAAATATCAAGAAGTTTGGTTTACCTTGTATCGTTGCTATTAACGCTTTCCCTACAGATACAGAAGCTGAATTAAAGCTATTAGATGATATGTGTAAGGAATTAAATGTTGAAGTATCTATTTCTGAAGTATGGGCTAAGGGTGGCGAAGGAGGCATTGATCTTGCTAACAAGCTATTAAATATCCTTGATACTGAAGAATCTCATTATGCACCGATCTATTCATTAGATATGCCTATTGATGAAAAGATCAAGACAATCGCTAAAGAAATCTATGGTGCAGATGATGTTGTCTTCACTAAGAAGGCAGCTAACAAGATCAAGAAGTTCACTGCTCAGGGCTTAGGTGATTTACCAATCTGTGTTGCGAAAACTCAGTATTCTTTATCAGATGATGCGACTTTACTTGGACGTCCTGAAGGATTCAAGGTAACAATCAATGACTTGATTCCAAATACTGGTTCTGGATTCTTAGTTGCTATTTCTGGAAATATTATGCGTATGCCAGGTTTACCAAAAGTACCAGCTGCTAATAATATGGACATTGATGAAGAAGGTAAGATTACCGGTTTATTCTAATAATTGAGGTCAAGTTTAGGTGAAAGGCCTCTGAGCACCTAGATCATGAAAGTCATAATGAAAATAATGGAGGACTGAAATGAAAGCTGCAGTAATTATGGGTTCTGCCTCTGATGAAGCAAAGGTAGAAAAAGGAATTGCTATATTAAAAGAATATGGCGTAGATGTTGAAGTACGTGCTTTATCTGCACACCGTGCACATCGTGCATTGAGTGAATTTGTAGAGGAATGCAACAACAATGGAACAGATGTTATTTTAACAGCTGCGGGTATGGCTGCTGCCTTACCTGGTGTCGTTGCTTCTATGACAGTGTTACCAGTTATTGGTATTCCAATTAAAGGTGCAAGTTTAGATGGAATGGATGCCTTATTATCAATTGTCCAGATGCCTTCTGGTATCCCAGTTGCAACAGTTGCAATTGATGGTGCTAAGAATGCTGCTTGGTTAGCACTTGAAATCATGGCAATCAAATATCCAGAATTAAGTGAAAAATTAAAGAACAACCGTCAGGCTATGGAAAAAGCCTGCTTAGATACAAACAACGAAATTTCAGAAAAATATAGATAAGAGGAGAAAACAACAATGGAAAAGAAAGAATTAATGTACGAAGGAAAAGCTAAGGAAATTTTTGCAACTGATAACGAAGATGTTATTTTAATGCATTATAAAGATGATGCAACTGCAGGTAATGGTGTAAAACATGATCAGTTTGCTGGTAAGGGTGTATTAAACCACACTATTTCAGGTATTATCTTTGATATGTTAGAAGAAGCTGGTATCAAGACTCATATGATTGAAAAGTTAAATGATACTGATGATTTAGTTAAGAAAGTAGAAATCTTCCCACTAGAAGTTATTGTACGTAATATTACAACAGGTTCTTTCTGTAAGAGACTTGGTGCTAAGGAAGGTGTTGTTTTAGCAGAACCAATTTTTGAAATTAGTTATAAGAATGATGAATATGGTGATCCATTAATCAATGAAGACCATGCTGTTGCTTTAGGTCTTTGCACTAGAGATGAATATAACACTATCAAATCTGAAACATTAAAGATCAACGAATTACTTAAGGCTTTCTTCTTAAGATTAAACTTAAAGCTTGTAGATTTCAAAATCGAATTTGGTAAGACAAAAGAAGGCGAAATCGTATTAGCGGATGAAATCTCACCGGATTCTTGCCGTTTATGGGATGTAGATACTAACAAGAAGTATGACAAAGACGTATTCAGACAGGATATCGGAGATTTAATTGAAACTTATAAAGCAGTTCTTGCAAGAATGGAAAAATAATAGATAAAAGGATGAAGAAACATGGATTATAAAAAAGCTGGAGTAGACATTGAAGCAGGTTATAAGTCAGTAGAATTAATGAAGAAGCATGTTAAAGCGACTATGAGACCAGAAGTACTTGGTGGTATTGGTGGTTTTGCTGGTGCTTTTGATTTAAGCAAGATCAAGGATATGGAAGAACCAGTTCTTTTATCTGGTACTGATGGCTGTGGTACAAAAGTAAAACTTGCTTTTGTAATGGATAAACACGATACAATTGGTATTGATGCAGTTGCAATGTGTGTGAATGATATTGCTTGTTCAGGTGGAGAACCTCTATTCTTCCTTGATTACATTGCATGTGGTAAGAATTATCCTGAAAAGATTGCGACTATCGTTAAGGGTGTTGCTGAAGGATGTATTCAGTCTGAATGTGCCCTTGTTGGTGGTGAAACTGCAGAACATCCAGGTTTAATGCCTGTTGATGATTATGATTTAGCTGGTTTTGCAGTAGGTGTTGTAGACAAGAAGGATATAATTGATGGTTCTACAATCAAGCCTGGTGATGCTTTAGTTGGTATTGCATCTACTGGTGTACATAGTAATGGATTCTCTTTAGTACGTAGCGTATTTGAAATGACTAAAGAATCTTTAGATACTTATTATGATGAATTAGGTACTACTTTAGGTGAAGCATTAATTGCTCCTACTAAGATTTATGTAAAAGCATTAAAGAGCGTAAAGAATGCTGGTATCAAGGTTAAAGGATGCAGCCATATTACTGGTGGAGGATTCTATGAAAACCTTCCTAGAATGTTACCTGATGGTGTAAAGGCTGTTGTTAAGAAGGACAGCTATAAAGTACCTCCTATCTTTGGCTTAATTGCAAAAGCAGGAAACGTTGAAGAAAAGATGATGTACAACACATTCAATATGGGATTGGGTATGGTTCTTGCTGTTGATCCTGCAGATGTTGAAAAGACTATCGAAGCAATTAATGCTGCTGGCTATGAAAGCTATGAAGTAGGTTATATTGCTGAAGGTGAAAAGGGAGCAGAATTATGCTAAACATAGCTGTATGCGTATCTGGTGGTGGAACTGATCTTCAGTCCATCATCGATGCGTGTGAAGCCGGAAAAATCAATGGACAGATCCGTCTGGTTATTTCTAACCGTAAGAAGGCTTACGGTTTAGAAAGAGCCCGTCTTCATGGTATTCAGGCAGAATGGATCAAGGATGAAGACGAGATCTTAAAGAGATTTGAAGAAGAAAAGATTGATGTTGTTGTATTAGCAGGTTATCTTGCTATTGTTGGAGATAAGCTGATTGAACAATATAAGAATCGTATTATTAATATTCATCCCTCACTTATTCCATCTTTCTGTGGCCCTGGATTCTATGGAATGCATGTCCATGAAGCGGTGTTTAAAAGAGGTGTGAAGGTGTCAGGTGCAACTGTTCATTTCGTTACTGGAGAAGTGGATGATGGACCAATCATCTTACAAAGAGCAGTTGATATTTCTGATTTAGAGACTCCTGAAGACATTCAGGCACGTGTCTTAGAAATCGAACATGAAATCTTACCAGAAGCTGTTGCTTTATATTGTGAAGGACGTGTTTCTGTAGAAAATGAAAGGGTGAAGATCAGTTGAAAAGAGCGTTAGTATCAGTTACAAATAAAGAAGGTATTGTTGAATTTGCGAAAGGTCTTGAAGAATTAGGATTTGAAGTTGTTTCTACTGGTGGAACATATAAGAAACTATTAGAAGCAGGTGTAAAAGCTATTGAAATCGATGATGTAACAGGTTTCCCTGAAATTCTTGATGGAAGAGTTAAGACACTTCATCCAAAAGTACATGGTGGTATTCTATTTAGAAGAGATGTAGAAGAACATGTCAAGACTGTAGAAGAAATGGGTATTACACCTATTGATCTTGTTTGTTGTAATCTCTATGAGTTTGAAAAAGCGCTTAAGGCTGGTAAGCCAATGGCTGAAATGATTGAAAACATTGATATCGGTGGACCTTCAATGATCCGTTCTGCTGCTAAGAACTTCAAGGATGTATTGATTGTTACTGATCCAAAAGATTATGATGCTGTCTTAGAAGCTATTAGAGAAGATAAGACTGATTTTGAATTCAGAATGAATCTTGCTTATAAGGCTTATAGCTTAACGGGCAGCTATGATGCAATGATTTCTCGTTATTTCGCTGATCAGGTACATGATGAATTCCCTGATATCTTAAATATTTCATTAAAGAAGACAGATCATTTACGTTATGGTGAAAACTCTCAGCAGAGTGCAAATGCCTACGTTGATCCATATGTTCAGCATTCTTTATTAGATTATGAACAGTTACATGGTAAAGAAATTTCTTTCAATAACGTGAATGACTTATATGGTGCAGTTGCCTGCGTAAGAGAATTTGGTGATCAGTTAGTGACTGTTGCAATTAAGCATTCAACACCTTGTGGAGTTGCTATTGGTAAGACTGGTTATGAATCTTATAAGCGTGCTTATGAAGGTGATCCAACTTCTATCTTTGGTGGAATCATCGCTGTAAACTATAAGATTGATAAGGAAACTGCTTTAGAAATGAAGAAGACTTTCTTAGAAATCATTGCAGCACCTGATTTTGATGATGATGCTTTAGAAGTATTAGAAAAGAAGAAGAACTTACGTTTATTAAAGCTTAAGAATCTTGATGCACGTGATGCTAAGTATGATATTAAGTATCTTGAAGGTAAAGCACTTGTTCAGGAATTAAATACTAAGCTTATTGATGAAATGAAAGTAGTGACTAAAAAGCAGCCAACAGAAGCTGAATTATCTGATATGGAATTTGGTTTAAAGGTTGTTAAATATGTTAAGTCTAATGCGATTGTACTAGTGAAAGACGGATGTACTTTAGCTGTTGGTGGAGGACAGACTTCACGTATCTGGGCATTAGAAAATGCAATTCATAATAATCCTGATAAGGATTTCCATGGTGCTGTATTAGCAAGTGATGCTTTCTTCCCATTTAGTGATTGTGCACAGGTGGCTGATGAAGCAGGTATTAAGGCTATTGTACAGCCTGGTGGATCAGTTCGTGATCAGGAGTCTATTGACTATTGTGATGAACATGATATGACAATGGTCTTCAATGGTTATAGACATTTTAGACACTAAGGAGGCGTTCTATGAAGGTTCTTGTTATTGGTAGTGGTGGAAGAGAACATGCAATTGCCTGGAAATTAAAACAGAGTAAACATGTTACTGAATTATATGCTATTCCTGGTAATCCTGGTATGAATGCTGTATGTATTCCAGGTAGTGTAGAAGATATGCCTTTTATCTTAAAGACTGTTGAAGAAAAGGGTATTGATTTAACTGTTATTGGTCCTGAAGTACCATTATGTATGGGACTTGCTGACTATTTAGAAGAAAGAGGACACAAAGTATTTGGTCCTAGAAAAGAATCAGCTATTCTTGAAGGTTCTAAAGCCTTCTCTAAGGATTTCATGAAAAAGCACAATATTCCTACTGCAAAGTATGAAGAAGTGACTGATTATGAATCAGCTGTTAAAGCATTAGATGCTTTTGATCTTCCTGTTGTTGTTAAGGCTGATGGTCTTGCAGCAGGTAAGGGCGTAGTCATCTGTGAAACAAAAGAACAGGCTAAAGAAGAACTTAAAGTGATGCTTGATGGCAGTGCTTTTGGTGAAGCTGGTAAGAAGGTTGTTTTAGAAGAATTCTTAACTGGTTTTGAATGTTCTCTATTATGTTTTGTAGACCATGATACGATCGTACCTATGGTATCTGCAAAAGACCATAAACAGATTTATGATAATAATGAAGGTCCAAATACTGGCGGTATGGGTACTGTATCACCTAACCCATTTTTACCTGAAGGTATGGAAGGGACTTTCAAAGAAAAGATTCTTGACCCATTCATGAAAGGCTTACATGAAGATCATATGGATTATCGTGGTGTTGTCTTTATTGGATTAATGATCAAGGATCAGGATGTAAAGGTATTAGAATTCAATGTTCGTTTTGGTGATCCTGAAACTCAGGTTATCTTAATGAGACTTGAAAGTGATTTATATGAAGTGATGTATGGATGTGCTACAAATACATTAAAAGATGTAGATGTTAAGTGGAAAGATGAACAGGCAACATGTGTTGTTCTTGCAAGTGGAGGCTATCCTGGATCTTATGAAAAGGGTAAAGTCATTACTGGTTTAGATCATCTTCCAGATGATATCGTTGTCTTCCATGCAGGTACTAAACGTAATGAAAACAATGAAATCGTCACAAATGGTGGACGTGTATTAAATGTTTGTGCATTAGGACATGATCTTGAAGAAACAAGAAAGAAAGTCTATGATGCAATTGAAAACATTCATTTTGATGGCATGTATATGCGTAAAGATATTGGCTTACATTAGGAGGATAACATGGCTAAAGTTTATCGCGTTTATGTAGAAAAAAGAAAAGAAAATGCGGTTGAAGCAGATTCTATCAAACATGATTTGATGACAAGACTTGGTTTAACTGACATTTCTAACTTAACAGTTGTCAACCGTTATGATCTTCAGGGTATTACTGAAGAAGTATTAGAAGAAGGTATTCCTACTATTCTTTCTGAGCCAATGGTAGATGAAGTATATCGTGAAGAATATGCAATTCCAGAAGGAGCTGTAAGTTTTGCGATTGAATATCTTCCAGGACAGTATGATGCTAGAGCTGATGCCTGTGAACAGTGCTTCCAGTTATTAACTGGTGAAAAAGGCGTTAAGGTTAAATGTGCAAAGCTTATTGTGATCGAAGGTGTTTCTAGTGATGAAATACCAGCAATTAAACATTATTTAATTAACCCTGTTGATTCTAGAGAAGCGTCTTTAGAAAAGCCAGCAGATTTAAATGATGCTGTTGTTGAAATCAAGAAGGTTCCAGTGATTGAAGGATTTATTGGTTTCACTGATGAAGAAGTTGAAGCATTACTTGAAAAGATGAGTCTTGCTATGAACTTCGATGACTTAAAAGTGACTCAGAACTATTTCAGAGATGTAGAAAAGAGAGATCCTACAGAAACTGAAATCAGAGTATTAGATACTTACTGGTCTGACCATTGTCGTCATACTACATTTGCGACTGTTATTACTGATATTGATATCGCAAGTGGTGCATTTAAAGAAATCTTAGAAAAGGATGTAGAAAAATATAAAGCAAGTCGTCATGTTGTTTATGGTGTAGATACAAAGAGACCACTTACTTTAATGGATCTTGCAACTATTTCTATGAAAGAACTTAGAAAACGTGGCTATTTGGATGATATGGAAGTATCTGAAGAAATCAATGCCTGCTCAGTTCGTTTAAAGGTTCATACAACTGATGGTGATGAAGATTGGTTATTAATGTTTAAGAATGAAACACATAACCATCCAACTGAAATTGAACCATTTGGTGGTGCTGCTACATGTTTAGGTGGTGCAATCCGTGACCCATTATCAGGTCGTGCTTATGTTTACCAGTCAATGCGTATTACTGGTGCAGGTGATCCTCGTCAGAAATTAGAAGATACACTTCCTGGTAAATTACCACAGAGAAAAATCTGTGAAGAAGCCGCTCATGGTTTCTCTTCTTATGGTAACCAGATTGGTTTAACAACTGGTTTTGTACATGAAGTATATGATCAGGGTTATGTTGCTAAGAGAATGGAATTAGGTGCTGTAGTTGCAGCTGCACCAGAAGAACAGGTTAAGAGATTAATTCCTGAAAATGGACAGATTGTCTTATTAATTGGTGGACGTACTGGTCGTGATGGTATTGGTGGTGCCACTGGTTCTTCTAAGAAACATGAATTAAAGACAACTGAAACTGCTGGTGCTGAAGTACAGAAAGGTAACCCAGTTGAAGAAAGAAAGATTCAGAGATTATTTAGAAATAAAGAATTCTCTAAGAAGATTGTAAGATGTAATGACTTTGGTGCTGGAGGTGTCAGCGTTGCAGTTGGTGAATTAGCACCTGGTCTTGATATTAACTTAGATGCAGTATTAAAGAAATATGAAGGTTTAAATGGTACTGAACTTGCAATTAGTGAATCACAGGAACGTATGGCTATTGTCATCAATGAATGTGATAAAGACTTCTGTATCCAGGCTGCTCATGATGAAAACCTTGAAGTCGTACAGGTGGCAACAGTTACAGATAAGAACCGTTTAACTATGAAATATATGGGAGATACTATTGTAGATATCTCTAGAGACTTCTTAGATGAAGCAGGAGCTAAGCGTTATCAGGATATCCATGTAGAATTACCTGATTTTGATAAGGCACCATTCAATCCAGAAGCAAAAGAAAACTTTACTGAAACAACTAAAGAAGTATTATCACGTTTATCTACAGCTTCTCAGAAGGGCTTAGTAGAACGTTTTGACTCTTCTATCGGTAATGGTACTGTTCTTTCACCATTTGGTGGTAAGACTTACCGTACAGAAACTGAAGGTATGGCTGCATTAATTCCAGTATTAGGAAAAGAAACTACTACATGTTCATTAATGAGTTATGGTTATAGCCCACTTATTTCTGAATGGTCACCATATCATGGTGCAATCAATGCAGTTGTAGAATCTGTCGCAAAGATCATCGCAATGGGTGGTACATGGCATACAATCCGTTTCTCATTCCAGGAATTCTTTGAAAAGTTATTAAATGATCCTAAGAGATGGGGTAAACCATTTAGTGCATTACTAGGTGCTTATCGTGCTCAGGAAGAATTATTGTTACCTTCAATTGGTGGTAAGGATTCTATGTCAGGTTCATTTGAAGACTTAGATGTTCCTCCAACTTTAGTATCATTCGCAATTACTGGTGGAGATGTACATAAAGTCATCACTCCTGAATTAAAAGAAGCAGGACATGTATTAGTCGAATTCATGCTTCCAAAGGATGAATTCCATGTATTTGACTTTGAAGCTTTAAGAAAACAGTTTGATGCTGTAGAAGCATTGATTCAGTCTGGAAAGGCTTATTCAGCTTATACAGTTAAAGACGGTGGTTTAGTTGAAGCTGTTTATAAGATGGTATTTGGTAATGAAATTGGTGTCGCATTTGATGATGCTTTAACACTTAATGACTTAGTTGAAAAGAACTTTGGACATATCATTGTGGAAGTAGACAACGCAGAAGTTGTTGCAGGATATGAAAATGTTCGTATTATTGCTTCTACAAATGAAGAAAAGGCTGTATCATATAAGGGTGAGAAAGTGACACTTGATGATGCATATGAAATCAACTGCGCACCATTAGAATCTGTATATCCTACTACAGCAAAAGCACCTACTACAGAAGTACGTACTGGTGACTGCAATGAAAGAGGCAAGATGTTTGCTTCTAAGAAGTATGATGAAGTCAATGTTGTTATTCCTGTATTCCCAGGAACTAACTGTGAATTTGATTCTAAACGTGCATTTGAAAAAGCAGGTGCAAAGGTTCAGCTTGTTCTTATTAGAAATAAGACAGAAGAAGATATTAAGAAGTCTGTTGATGAATTAGAAGAAGCAATCCATAATGCACAGATCATGATGCTACCAGGTGGTTTCTCAGCTGGTGATGAACCTGAAGGTTCAGGTAAGTTCATTGCAACTGTATTACGTAACCCAAGATTAAAGGCTGCAATCGATGATTTATTAGATAATCGTGAAGGCTTAATGATTGGTATCTGTAATGGATTTCAGGCATTAGTAAAACTTGGTTTACTTCCTCATGGACATATTAAGGATATGAGCAAAGATGATCCTACTCTAACATTCAATACAATTGGACGCCACTTATCTCAGATGGTGACTACAAGAGTATCTAGCGTGAAGTCTCCATGGCTTGCTAATGTAGAGTTAGGTGATGAACATATTATCCCTATTTCTCATGGTGAAGGACGTTTCGTTGCACCTCAGGAAGTACTTGATCAGTTAATTGATAATGGTCAGGTAGCATTCCAGTATGTTGATCCAAATGGAAATGTGACTATGGAATCTCCATATAACCCTAATGGTTCTATGTATGGTATTGAAGGTATCATTTCTGAAGATGGTAGAGTATTAGGTAAGATGGGTCATTCTGAACGTCAGGGTGAAAACAGAGACCTTAACATCTACGGTGAAATGGATCAGAAGTTATTTGAAGCCGGCGTGAAGTATTTTAAAGGAGAATAACGAATGGATAAATTAGAATTTGAAAGTATGACACTCTGTCCTCTAGATGGACGTTATGGCAAGATTAAAGATCAGTTAGCTGATTATTTCAGTGAATATGCACTTGTTAAGTATAGAGTGTTTGTAGAAATCCAGTGGTTGAAGTTCCAGTTGGATCACCTTCATACAGAAACTTTAGACAAGGTTGATCCTAACAAGGTAGATGATATTCTTGCGATTTCTAAGGATTTCAACTTTGATTCTTTCAAGAGAATTAAAGAAATCGAATCTGTTACAAGACATGATGTTAAGGCAGTAGAATATTTCATTGATGAAAAGCTTAAAGCTTTAGGTTATGAACATTTAGAAAGCTATGTACATATCGGATGTACTTCTGAAGATATCAACAATACATCATATGCATGTATGATTAAACATGGCTTAAAGGATGTTTGGTTACCTGCAGCTAAAGAATTTGCTTCAATGATCAATAAATTAGCAGTAGATCATAAGGATGATGCAATGCTTGCACATACTCATGGACAGCCTGCTACACCTACAACTATTGGTAAAGAATTCAAAGTCTATGCTTATCGTTTCTTTTCTAGTATTGAAAACGTTGAAAATATCAAGATTAAAGCAAAATTCAATGGGGCAACTGGTAACTACAGTGCAATCTTAACAGCCTTCCCTAATGAAGATTGGCCTACATTAAATAAGGAATTCGTAGAAGACTATTTAGGACTTACATTCAATCCATTAACTACTCAGATTGAATCTCATGACTATACTTGTCATATCTTAGATGGTATCCGTCATTTCAATAATATATTGGCTGACTTAGATGTAGATATGTGGTTATATATCTCAATGGAATACTTTAAACAGATTCCTGTTAAGGGTGAAGTTGGTTCTTCAACTATGCCTCATAAGGTTAACCCAATCCGTTTTGAAAACTCTGAAGCAAACATTGATTTATCAAATAATCTATGTGTTGCATTATCTAACAAGCTTCCTAAGTCAAGAATGCAGAGAGACTTATCAGACTCTTCAAGTCAGCGTAACTTAGGATTATGCTTCGGATATTCATTACAGGCTATTTCTGAAACAACTGGCGGTTTAGCTAAGTGTGTTGTAAATAAAGAAAAGCTTGCAAAAGATTTAAATGAAAAATGGGAAGTTCTTGCAGAACCTATCCAGACAATGTTAAGAAAATATGGTGTACCAGATGCTTATGATACACTTAAGGCCTTAACTCGTGGTAAGAATATTTCTCAGGAAGATATTCAGGCATTCGCAAAGAGCCTAGAACAGTTAAGTGATGAAGATCGTCAGACTTTATTAGATATGACACCTTCTTCATACATTGGTTTAGCTTCAGAACTTTGTGATATCGAACTTTAATCATTAAGAGACAACCTCTATGGGGGTTGTCTTCTTTATTTTTAGAGATAGGTTTGTTATAATGTTGCAAAGGTGGTGAGAATCTTGAGAGATACACGATATGTATTTGCAGAATGCATCAAACAATTGATGAATCATCAGTCTCTTGATAAGATCACAGTGACTGATATTGTGGAAATAAGCGGTAAGACTAGACAGACATTTTATCGTTATTTTCGCGATAAATATGATCTTGTGAACTGGTATTTTGAAGTATTAGCGGATAAGTCTTTCTTACAGATTGGCAATAGTGAAACTTTAAGAGAAGGGCTTACTAAGAAATTTGAATTTATTTATCATGATAGAGTATTCTTTAAAGAAGCATTTAAATCTAAAGATTATAATAATGTAGAAAACTATGATTATAACTGTATTCTCACTTTCTATCAGAATATTATTAAGAGAAAGCTAGGTAATAATATCCCATCAGATATTGAATTCTTATTGGAAATGTATTGTCATGGGTCTATTACTATGACTGTAGATTGGGCAACAGGGGGATATAAGCTGAAGCCTGAAGAATTAGCTGATATGCTGATAGAAGCATTACCACCTAAGTTAGATGAACTACTAAGAGATCTAAAATAAGGTCTCTTTTTTGCATAATACAACATTCGTTCTAAATACTGTTCTTTTATGCTGCTTTTCAAGTTTTGTTAAAATAAAATAGTATAATAATACAAGTCTTGAAAAGGATTACATAAGTAATCTATAAGAAGGGTAGACAATTATGTATAAACATTTTTACGCTTATAATGGACAGAAGAAATACATATGAAGGGACACTCTGATCTTTTTAACAAATTTATAGTGTATCGACATGGATTATTTATTCTTAATAGATATTCTATGCCTTTTTTGCATTATTAGAAAAGTTGAAAAGACTTCTTTTTGGGACAAATCAAATAAGGAGAAAACGATTATGAACAAGAAATTGATGACTATGTTAGTAGCCTGTGCTTTATCAGTATCAGCATTATCTACTACAGCAGTATTTGCAGAAGATGCAGTAGTCACTGGAGAAACTCCAGCTGTAACTGAAACTACAACTACACCTGAAACTACACCAGTAGCTTATGAACCAGAAATCACTTTAACTACACCTAAATGGACAGGTGATAGTGATATTGTCTTTGAAGTAGATGCTAAAGGTGGAGCAGTTTATCCTCAGGAAATGTATGTTTATGGCGCAGATAACGCAGCAATGCCTATTATCAGTGTTTCATCTAAGGTAGAAGTAAATGAAGAAGGTAAAGGTAAGGTCACATTTACTAACGATGCATTAAAAAATGCAAAAACTTGGGATGATACTTTTACAAACCAGATTTCAGTAGATTGGACAAAGTATTCTAAAATTGAATTTGCTTTTGCATTCGAATTAAACGGTCAGGATAAATATAAGTCTATGTATGTAGAAACTTCAGTAAAGGCTCCAGCACCAACTGTAACTCCTACTACACCAGCTCAGCCTACTACACCTACAAAACCTGCAGGAAACAAAGGTACAACAACTACAACTACAACTACTACTAAGAAAGAAGCACCAAAAACTGGTGATACTATGAATATTGCATTATATGCTTCATTATTATTAGTCAGTGCTTTAGCAGCAGTTGTATTAGCTACAAAAAAGAAAGTTACTGAATAATCTGTCAATTAAAGTAAGCGTAAGTAAAATTGAATATTTAGGGAATGAAATGACAATTGAGAAATCGATTGTCTTTTTTTTAACAAGTTTTTGTAAAATTATTCACAAAGTGACAAATCTACTTATCTGTCACTTGAATGATAACACTTACAGTGTTAACATGAGTTCAGAAAAGTTAATTAAAAGGAGATTGATAATCATGTATAAGTTCATGTTAAATGAAACAAGTTATCATGGAGCAGGTGCTATTAAAGCTGTTCCTGAAGAAATTAAAGCAAGAGGATTTAAGAAAGTATTTGTTGCTTCTGACCCTGATTTAGTAAAGTTTGGAGTTACTAAGAAAGTAACTGATTTATTAGATGAAGCTGGTATTGAATATGTTCTTTACAGCAATATTAAACCAAACCCAACTATCGAAAACGTACAGACTGGTGTTGCTGCATTTAAAGAAGCAGGCGCTGACTGTATCGTAGCTATCGGTGGTGGATCTTCAATGGATACATCTAAAGCAATCGGTATCATCATTACAAACCCTGAATTTGCTGATGTACGTTCATTAGAAGGTGTTGCACCAACTAAGAATCCTTGTGCTCCAATCATCGCTGTTCCTACTACTGCAGGTACTGCTGCTGAAGTTACAATCAACTATGTAATTACTGATGTTGAAAAGAAACGTAAATTCGTATGTGTAGATAATCATGACATTCCAGTAGTTGCTGTTGTTGACCCAGAAATGATGTCTTCAATGCCAAAAGGATTAACTGCTGCTACAGGTATGGATGCTTTAACTCATGCTATTGAAGGTTATATTACTAAAGGTGCTTGGGAACTTTCAGATATGTTCCATATTAAAGCTATCGAAATCATCGCTCGTTCATTAAGAGGTGCTGTTGAAAACACTGCTGAAGGACGTGAAGGTATGGCTTTAGGTCAGTATGTTGCTGGTATGGGATTCTCTAACGTAGGTTTAGGTGTTGACCATTCTATGGCTCATACATTAAGTGCTTACTATGATATGCCTCATGGTAAAGTTTGTGCAATCTTACTTCCAACAACTATGGAATACAATGCTGAATATACTGGTGAAAAGTATAAAGACATCGCTAAGGCAATGGGTGTTGAAGGTGTAGATGGTATGACTCAGGAAGAATACCGTAAAGCTGCTGTAGATGCTGTTAAGAAGTTAGGTGAAGATGTTGGTATCGAAATGACTCTTAAGGGTGTTGTTAAGGAAGAAGATATTCCTCAGTTAGCTAAGGATGCATATGCTGATGCTTGCCGTCCTGGTAACCCAAGAGATACTTCAGTTGAAGATATTGAAGCATTATACAGATCATTACTTAAATAATAATCATTCATTGGGAGGAACATTTGTTCCTCCTTTTTGTTTTTTATTGATGTTTCTTATAAAAAATGTATAATAGACTTGTGCTTTTGTATATAGCACTCAATATAGTTATTAAAGGAGTATGATAGTGTCGTGGACTCGAGTCAGATAATGATGGTTGTTATTTTTATTATATTGATAGGATTGTCAGGCTTATTTTCTAGTGCAGAAACTGCATTTATGTCTGTTTCTAAGATTAGAGTAAAGACTGTAAGTGAGGATGAAGAGGATCCTCATCACGCCAAGGCTTTAATTGTTTCTAATCTTTTAGAAGATACAGATCATTTGTTAAGTACAATTCTAGTAGGCAATAACCTTGTCAACATTTTAGCTTCTTCATTGACTACATCATTTGTAATTAGTGTATTTGGTAATGAAGGAACAGGTGTTGCGGTTGCAACAGGGTTTGTTACGTTAATGATTCTTATTTTTGGTGAAATTACACCAAAGACTTTAGCTGTAAGTAAAGCAGAAGCATTATGTTATAGATTCTGTCGCTTTATTCAATTAATAAATTTCATATTTACACCAGTTGTCGTTATCTTAACAGCTGTGTCTCATGGCTTGATTCATATATTAGGTGGTAATATTGATCCACAACCTACACTTTCTGAAGAAGACTTAAAAACAATTGTAAACGTGTCTCATGAAGAAGGTGTATTAGAAGATGAAGAAAAAGAAATGATGCATAATATCTTTGATTTTGGTGATACTGATATTAAAGAAATCATGACACCACGTATTCACGTGGCTACAGTTGATTATGATGCGACTTATGATGAAGTGGTTGCTGTATTACAGGAATCACAATATTCTCGTTTACCTGTTCTTTCAGAAGAGGGTGATGAGATTGTTGGTGTATTACATATTAAGGATATCTTAATGAAGCCTGTTGATCATGAACATTTCCAGGTAAAGGATTATATGCGAGATGCTTATTTCGTTTATGAATTTAATCATATTTCAGATGTTTTTGCTTCTATGCGTAAGGAACATGTTTCTTTATCAGTTGTATTAGATGAATATGGTGTTATGGCTGGTATTGTGACATTAGAAGATATTGTCGAAGAAATCGTTGGTGAAATCGATGATGAATATGATGACAATAGTGAAGAAGTAAAGAAGATTTCTAAAAACGTCTATTTAGTAGATGGCAGTTTGAACATAGATGAAGTCAATGATCGCTGTGGTACAGAATTTGCTTCAGAAGAATTTGAATCTATTGGTGGTCTTGTCTTAGGTCAGGTGAATGGTTCACCAAATCCTCATCAGAAGGTTTATGTTGATGACTGTATGTTTATTATTGAAAAGATTGATAAAAACAGAATTGAATTATTGAGACTTATTATCCCAGAAGAGGAAAGTCAAAAAGAAAATGAAGAAAAACACGATTAAAGTGTTTTTTCTTTTGGAGGGGAGCAGTCATGAAAGATATATATAATAAGGCAATGGCTATATATGATGACTATCGTTATTATGTACCTAGTTTCTCTAGCGCCGCTTTATCATTTTATTTAATCATCCTGCTGATCCCTGCTACAACTATTATTGCAGTTGTGACATCTTCTTTACATATTAGCGTAGAGTTTCTAGAGATGTGTATTAAAGAATTTATTCAGCCCGCTTATGCAGAGATGATTCTTGATACATTAAAGGGCAACTCTTTAAATACAGTCTCTATATTAGTGTTTATTTGGTCTTTTTATGCTGTATCTAGAGGCATAGGGAATATCTATGATATTTCTAAGAAGATGTTTGCAGTAGAAGAGAGAAGTGAATCAGTGATTGCCTGGTATATTTATGTCTTTAAGGTGACAATGCTACTACTTGGTACATTACTGATTTCAATTGTATTACTTGCGACAGGACCTATATCAAGAGTATTTCATTTTTTATATGGCATTGCATTTATGCGCTTTGTCCTATTATTTCTTATTATGGTCCTATTTTTTATGGCTATCTATATGATAGTGCCTAGAGAACGTATCACATATCATGAAGCCCTTCAGGGAGCTTTTGTAACTTCTGGTGGGATAGTGATTTTATATATTGCATTAAACTATTATTTTAAATATGCAGATCTTACATCTTTATATGGACCACTTACCTCAATCTGTGTTATCTTATTTGTATTTGATTGGGCAAGTGAGATTTTCTATGTGGGAATGTATTTGACTCATATTGCATACTTAAGGAGGAACAACGCAAAATGGCAAGAGAAGATTTTGGAAAGAGTAAACCAAGAAGAAAAAATTTTGACAAAGACAGAAAACCTAGAAAGGATAGCCGCAAAAGCTTCAACAAGGGGTCTGATAAAGGCTATAAGAAAGAAAATAGAGGGCCAAGAAAAGATTTTGACAGAAAGCCAAGAAGAGACTCAGAATCAAAGCCAAGAAGAGATTTTGACAGAAAACCAAGAAGAGATTTTGATAAGAAGCCAAGAAGAGATTTCGACAGAAAACCAAGAGAAGACTTCGAAAAGAAACCAGTAAGAGAATTTGACAAAAAACCAAGAAGATTCACTTCAAAGCCAAGAAAAGATAGAGAAGAAATAAATATCAAGAAACTTGGTATTAATGGTGAAGGTATTGGTTATATTAAGAAGAAGGTTATCTTCGTACAGAATGCTTTACCATTAGAAATGGTTGAAGTAGAAATCGATAAGAAGACACAGACTTATATGTTAGGTCATGTGACTGCATATAAGAAGCCTTCATCAGCAAGAAAGGATCCTGAATGTGATCAGTACAATCAGTGTATGGGATGTGCTTTAAAGCATATGAATTATGCTGATCAGTTAGTTCATAAACGTGAATTATTAAAAGAAACACTTCATAAATATACAGATTTATCTGTAAAAGACTTGGATATCAAGCCTGTTGTAGGAATGAAAGAGCCAGAACATTATCGTCATATCGTTGCTTTCCCAATTACTTACTTTAGTGGAAAGTTATGTGTGGGCGTTTACCAGCGTGAAACAAAGTTCCTTACTTTAATGGATCATTGTCCTCTTCAGACACAGAAGATCAATTCCTTACTTGTGAAGATTGAAGATATTCTTAATGCAAATAAATGTCGTGATTATAATGATAAGTTCAAGAAAGGCTTAAGATTCTTAATCATTCGACAGATTGGTGAAGAAATGCAGGTGGCATTCGTTACTGGACAGGATGGTATCAGCCAGACTGTGACTAAGGAGATTGCTGCATTAGATGAAGTCACTGCATTATATTATACAGTGAATACATCTCGTTATCAGGATTTCTATGAACAGGGATTCAAGAGAATCTATGGTCAGACACATGCACAGTATAAGGATTTCAAGATTTCAGTACGTTCTGATATGATTCTTAATCCAGAAATGGATGATGAAAAGACAAGACAGATTGCTTCTTTATTAGATAAGAAGGAAGATGTTTTATCTATGGGTTGTGGTTCAGGAATCATGGAATTACAGTTAGAAAATAAAGTTGTCGCAATTGATGACAATAAGGTAAGTATCCATGATGCCACTGAAAATGCAAAGAGATTAGAGTTAGACAATAAGCTATTTATTGCTGGACATGTCAATGATCAGGCAGCACATCATTTAAAGAATCATAGTTATGATGCATTAATCATTAATGAAACTGTTGATGGAATGACTGATGACTTATTAAAGTCTATCACTTTATCAGGTATTAAGCATGTCATTATTGTTTCTGATAACATGAGTACTCTCGCAAAGACATTACATCAGTTAGAAGAAATGTTTGATGTGAATACTATAATTTCTTTAGATAAAGAACCTCATACACCTCGTTTAGAAATTATTGTAGATTTAAAGCGTAAGTAATATGGAAATAGTATTAAGTATTATTTGTATTGTATTATTGGTGATTGTTATCTATCTTCTCTATACATCACAGATGAAAATTCATGAAAAGATGATTCAGACAGAGGCTGCTCATTCATCACTTGATGGACAATATAATTCTATTATTTCTTTATTAAATGAAACAAATAGATCACTTGGTCAGTCCGATGTAAAAATTAATCATATGGTTGATGGCATGCATGAAATCAATGTGATTATGACCAATACAAAAAAGAGGGGGACTTTTGGTGAGTATCAGCTCTACCATATCCTATCTCTTTATTGTGGTGATAATCAGCATATCTATGAGGAACAGTATCATTTAAGCAATGGTAAGATAGGTGATGCAGCTTTACATTTACCTGGTAATACAAAAGTATTAATTATTGATTCTAAGTTTCCTATGGAAAACTATTTAAAGATAGTAGATAATCCAAAGGATATTTCTTATCAGAATGAATTCAAGAAGAATGTTAAGAAACATATAGATGATATCTCTAATAAATATATTACCGAGGAAACATTGGAAGAAGCGGTGATGTTTATTCCAAGTGAAGCCATCTATCTCTATTTATGTGATGAATGTGCTGATCTGTATGATCATGCACATAATAAGAAGGTATTAATGACTTCTCCTTCTACACTTATGGGAGTTGTCTTTACACTTATTAACATCACTAAGGACTTTAACCGTTCAGAGAATATTAAAGAAATAGAAAAACAAATTATCAAGCTTAAGAGTGATACTGATCGTTTAGATGACCGTTATGGTAAAGTTATGAAGAACTTAAATACTCTTGAAAAGAGTCTGAAGGAACTAGAGATATCTAAAGATAAGATCAGCAAAACAATCAATCAAGCTTATGATGGTGCTATAGAAGAGGAGTGATCCTCTTCTTTTTTATGCGTAAAAAAAACTGGAGGAAAATTCCTCCAGTAGACTAATTAAGTGAATTACTTTTATTCATGCTTTCAAGATATGTCATAATATCTTTCGCGTTATCACTATAATCACAACTCAAAACAGCCAATGACATCAATAAGAACAGATCACTATAATTACTTAATTCTAAGTCTATACCAATCGCATTCTCATCTCTTACTCCCACTAACTCCTGTGATTCATTCGCAAAGCCACGATCTACTGCCTGTGAAATAAGTAGTTCATAGCTTCCTTCATAATAACTAGAAACAAAATCATTAAAATCCTTACCTACAATCTCAATTACATTCTCGATTGTTTCATCAGATTCTTCTGCAAGTGTATTGATGAATTGTTCTAACATCACAATCACATACTCAATCACACTATCTGCATTTGCTGTTTTTTCGTTATATATGACATACATGCCTTTGTCATTATAGTAAGATGTAAATAAATGTTTCATTACTCTTCTTTACCTAAAGTTGCAACCATAACAGCTTTAATTGTATGAAGTCTATTTTCTGCTTCATCAAATACAACAGAGTTCTTGCTTCTGAATACTTCATCATCCACTTCACGAACATCTAATCCCTGTTCATGTTTTACTCTTGCTGTTTCTGTTTCGAAATCATGGTAAGATGGAAGGCAATGCATAAATAATGTATTGTCATTGTGTGTCTTACTCATTAATTCTTTGGTTACTTTAAATGGACTTAATAATTCCACTCTTGGCTTATACAATGATTCATCTTCACCCATTGAAACCCAGATATCAGTATAGATGACATCTGCACCATCTACTGCATCTGTATCATCAGTAATAGTCAAACTTCCACCAGACTTTTTACATTCTTCCTGACAATAAGCTACAACTTCTGGATCCATTTCTAATGCTTTAGGACCTAAACATACAAAATGCATTCCCACCTTACATGCACCATACATTAATCCATAACATACATTATTTCTAATATCACCAGTAAAGACAAACTTGATCTCATTTAAAGGTTTGTTTAGATGTTCCTGAATAGTAAGAAAATCAGCGAGTGTCTGAGTAGGGTGGTCAACATCGGTTAAACCATTCCATACAGGTACACCAGAGAACTTAGCCAATGCTTCTACGTTTTCCTGCTTAAATCCTCTAAATTCAATCCCATCAAACATTCTACCTAGTACTTTTGCTGTATCTTCAATTGACTCCTTCTTTCCCATCTGTGACTGAGTCAAGAAAGTAGCATGTCCTCCTTCATCAAGAACACCTACTTCAAAAGCACATCTTGTACGTGTAGATGTTTTTTCGAATAATAAGGCAATATTCTTACCTTCAAGTGAATGGCCAATCTTTCCTGCTTTCTTCTTAGCCTTTAGCTTTTTAGCCAAGTCTAGAAGATAATAGATTTCTTCCTTAGTATAATCCTTAAGTGTTAAAAAACTTCTCCCGTGTAAATCCATAACTATACTTCCTTTCTACTTATATTTCTTTACCTACTACTTTACCAATTTCTCGTAATTCTTCAATAAGTTTTGTATATTTTTTAGGCTTTAATGACTGAGCCCCATCACATAATGCATGTTCAGGATCATTATGTACT
>OFMD01000840.1_pt1 | contig 22348 bp, 18 predicted proteins | sample 1541211 | NCBI WGS metagenome assembly OFMD01 (sample SAMN04209231, study PRJEB22552) | human gut metagenome | biome: gut; material: feces | host: Homo sapiens | place: USA: Oklahoma | reverse complement strand
CGAAGTTAAAGAACCCGAAGAAAAGGACATAACAAATACACGCTATGAGAACCTGAACTGTAAGCGAGCTTCCGATTCCGCAGTACTGGATAACGCCGATAACAGCTGCAATCGGACACATAAGACCGATCCATGAGCGGCATTTTCCCCACTTCAGAACCACCTTTTCCTCAACAACACTAGAGAGAAGGATTGTCACGATGTCAAAAATTCGCGTTACGAGAAGGACCGTACCCATTGCCGCAGCAGGCAGAAGTATGATGTTTGTGAGATAAAACGGGAACCATTGAGTTCCGATACTTGCTACCAGCAGAGCTGCAATTTCCGAGAGTCCGAATACCCAAACCACGCCTTGTGACAACGTGCTTTTCTGAGTTTTTTCTGACATAATCATTACTCCTTTGCTTTTATTTTTCGACTTTTGCTTCTACTTAAATAGTAGCACCGCATATTTCGTTTTATCAATTATAGGCATTTCCAATCTTTTTTTATTTCCTTTGTGAGAGTTCACAAAAAAGGCACTTTTTTATTACAAAAAAAATTGTAATCATTCCAAATAAAACTGTGACGATTACAATTTTATGGTTGAACTTTGACATTTTTGTCTGTACACTGGTATTAACATGATTTGTAAACCTTTTTATAAGGAGGGCAATTATATGGATAAGGAATTTATCATAAAAAAAGCACGTCCTTTATTCTATGAATACGGAATAAAAGACGTGTCATTAAAACAGATTGCAAATGAGTGCGACACTACTGTCTCTCTCATAACCTATTATTTCGGCTCAAAGGCAGACCTTGCCGAAGCGGTGTATATGCAATACTTCAATGAGCTTGTAGTTACCATTGAAAACAAATATTATGAAAACAAAATTTCTTATGACTTTCGCTCAAGCGGAATCATGTATGTCATGTCAACCCTCCACCTTTACGAAAGTGACCCGAAGGCACGGAGATTCTTTCTTGAATACTGCGACATGGGCCTTAATTATGTTTTTTTTGAAGGGTATGATGACATATACATAAACCTTGATAAGAAAATCTTTTTCACAAAAAACACCTCTGACAGACTGGCTCTGATTGCCGCATCGGCACACTCAGGCAGTATGGGACTCATGTATGCATTCTTCTCGGGGAGGATAGACTGTACCTACAGTCAGTTTGTCGATTATGCATTGAGAAAACGCTGTCAGATGCTTTCTCTGACGGAAAAAGAAACCAAGCAGCTCACACGTGTAACCAGAAAGCTTTTTACAATGTTTGATTATAAAACAAAACCGAATTTTGTCCTGGAATAACCGCTTAACACATATATTTATACTATGATCTTGCACCGAGGGTCAAAATCATAAGTGCGGATTTCAGAGTTTTTATGGTATCCGCCCCGCTGTCAACCTTCACCGAAACATACGGCTTTGAGCCGGCGGAGACAAGTATTTTTCCGCGCATATCCGACGAAAGCCGAATCACGGCCTTCATGTTTATGTTGTTCCAGTAAAGAAGAAGGTTGTCGCCTCGCTGACCGATTTCATAGACACCGAGAGCCGCCGCCGTGTTTCTTAAAAGAGATACCTCGATAAGTCCGAGGACACTCTTCGGCGGGTCTCCGAAACGGTCTATGAGCTCATCGGTTACGTCCATGGCATCCTCATTTGTACGCACATCCGCAATTCTGCGGTACATCGCGAGGCGATGCGGTACGCTGTAGATATATGACTCGGGGATATGCGCGTCAATCTGGATGTCGATAAGACAATCATTCTGAGGCGTATATGTCTTTTCGGAATCAGTCTCTCCGCCGGAATTTTCCCGGTTTTCTTCTATGGCGGATGCAAGTATTTTAAGGTACATGTCGTAGCCGACAGCCTCCATGTGTCCATGCTGTTTTGCACCGAGTATGCTGCCGGCGCCGCGAAGCTCAAGGTCGCGCATGGCAATTTTAAAGCCGGAGCCGAACTCCGTATACTCACGTATGGCCGTAAGACGTCTGTAGGCGATATCCGTAAGCTCCTTACCTCCGGTAAACGTAAAGTAGGCTACGGCTCTTCTGGAGGAGCGGCCTATACGTCCGCGTATCTGGTGGAGCTGTGAAAGACCGAGGTTGTCTGCATGCTCTATGATAAGGGTATTGGCATTCGGAACATCAACACCCGTTTCTATTATCGTCGTGCAGACAAGCACGTCTATCTCACCCTCCACAAGCTTACGCCATACCTCAGACAGATCCTCCTCACTCATCTTGCCGTGCGCAATGCCGATTCGTGCCTCCGGCACGAGCTCGTGTATCTTCGCGGCGCAATGGAGTATGCTTTCTACATTGTTGTGCATATAATAAACCTGCCCGCCGCGGCGGAGTTCTTTTTCTATAGCCTGTGCGATTATTCCCGGATCATATTCAAGAACATATGTGGTTACAGGGTGCCTGTCAAGAGGAGCTTCCTCTATTATGGACATATCACGAATACCCGTCATAGCCATATTGAGAGTTCTCGGTATGGGAGTTGCCGAAAGAGTTAAAACATCTACGTTCGGAAACTTTTCTTTGAGCTTTTCCTTTTGGGCAACGCCGAAGCGCTGTTCCTCATCCACTATGAGGAGACCGAGGTCGTGGAATTCAACATCCTTTGAAATAAGCCTGTGAGTTCCGACAACAAGGTCCACGCTACCCCTCTTTACCGCCTGTACTATCTTCTTCTGCTGAGCTGCCGTACGAAAACGCGAAAGCATATCAATCTCAATGGGGAAGCCGTCAAATCTCCTCATTATCGTGTTATAGTGCTGAAAGGCAAGAATCGTCGTCGGCACGAGAATCGCACATTGTTTTCCGTCGGCGATACACTTGAAGGCCGCACGAAGGGCGACCTCTGTTTTGCCGAAGCCTACATCGCCGCAGAGAAGTCTGTCCATGGGAAAAGGTTTTTCCATATCATTTTTTATTTCATTTATACAGCGAAGCTGGTCCTCCGTCTCATCATACTCGAATCGGCGTTCAAAGTCGCTCTGCATATCTATATCCGGAGAAAAAGCGTATCCCGGTGTATGAAGGCGCTTTGCATACAGGTCGGTAAGCTCCTTTGCCATGTCATTTACGGCACTTCTTACCCTCGCCTTTGATTTCTCCCACTCCTTGCCGCCGAGCCTGTTAAGCTTTACAGTTCTGGTTTCTTCTCGAGGGCCGATATATTTTGAAACAAGGTCGAGCTGCGTCACAGGGACATAGAGTGTATCTCCCTTAGCGTATTTTATCTTGAGATAATCCTTCTCAACGCCCGACACCCTGAGGTTTTCAATACCGTCAAAAATTCCGACGCCGTGTATGTTATGGACGATATAATCTCCCGAATGAAGCTCATCTAGGCTGTGAAACGCGTTTTCACGTTTTTGGCGGCTTTTCTTTTTTGTACTTCCGCCGGATAAGCCGTGTGTGATTATTTCAAAGCTTGTTTCACCGATACCGAGACCTGCTGAAAGCGAGGTCGGGAGTACGGTGATCTTCCCCTGCGGAAATTCATTCGGCGGATACACGCAGTAAAGTGCATCATATCCGTTTTCATAAAGCTCATCTGCTATGGTTTTTGCGGTTTTTTCATTTCCCGCCGCGACAACCATTGTGTTTTTTTTGTCGTTGTCTGCGGCATGCTCAAGCAGGGCCGACACGGTACCGTTCCATGCAGGCGTCTGTCCGAAAGCGAATGTATAAAGCGAATTTACCGCCGTGTCAAAACTGCCCCTTGCAAAGTTGTCGATAAAAACGGTATTTGCATGCTCATAGTCACTTACGAGCGACTTGAAATTTACCGCATAATCTCCCAGCAACTTCGTATACTCTCCGCTTTGCAGGTACTCGCGAACCTCTTCAAGGTGAAGTTTTATAAATGATGTAACCCGTGACTTTACGGCGCTGCTCTCCGCAACAAAGAGTAAATCATTTTCCGAAAGATACTGTAAGGGAGTAACCGCATCCTCATATACGATGTTTATATACTTGTCAAGGCATATACTCTTAAGGCCGTTCCTTATAGCGGAGGCATCTGTCATCATTTTTTCCCTTGCGGTATCGGCAGCACTTCCGCGCACCTTTTTTGCAAGAGCCTCGATTTTGTCCGCAAGGTCGTCCCTGCCATGTGTAAATATCTCACATGACGGAGTTATGCGAATACTGTCAACCGTGTCCGTCCTGCGCTGACTTAAGATATCAAATTCGGCTATGGTATCAATCTCATCCCCCCAGAGTTCCATACGCAGCGGACGTTCTCTGTCGGGTGGGAAGAAATCCACGATTCCGCCTCTTACGGCATACTGGCCCGGTCCCTCGACCTCATCGGCACGCTTGTATCCGGCAGCGTCAAGTGAACGAAGCAGGGAATCAAGCTGAATCTCGCTGCCGACCTTAAGTGTTATGATACGCTCACTGAGTGTTTTTGCCGACATCGTCTTCATGACAGCCGCAGTGCACGGGAGCACGATTACGTCCGTTTCTCTGCTGACCCAGTTTGACAAAGCGCCCATGCGCTCGTGCTCATACTCCTTTGAATAGGTTTGCTCGGAAACGAATGACAGATCCCGTCCCGGGAAAACCTGTGCCCTCGTTCCGAGTGCCTTAAGGTCCGAGCAAAGCCTGCCGGCAGAGGCATCGTCCTGCGTTATTACAAACGCGCGTGAGTCTCTGTCCTCGCAAAGACTGTGTATAAGCAATGCCTTATGCACTGCGGCAACTCCCAAAACTCCAAGCGGGAATCTGCCGCGGCTTACATCACCCAGCAGCTCATTGTACGTATTTATTTTTCTGCATTCGTTTGAATAACCTGACATGCCAACACTCCGACTACTAACTTAAAATATCTTTTTATGATTATTTTTTTGCTGAATTCTTCCAAAATCAAGCCATTTAATTATAAAGCATTACTAAACTATCTAAGAGCTCATATACTGAAAACAAAACCTTTTCAGCATTTTGCAAAAATTTTTCACAGAAAATCCGTCAACTGATTTCAAATCAATCTATTACTGTTGACTGATTGTTACTGTTAAGCGATTGGAAATAACGAAAAAAACAAAAACTCATTTTAAAAAACAATGACTTATTCCCCCACTTTTAACAAGTGGGGGTGTCTTTATTTTTTCAGTTATACCTGTTCATTGCTTCGTCCGTCTTACCTGAAACTATAAGCTCTACTGCGTCAACCGCGTCGAGGATTGCCTCATTCATCACCTTGGCATCTTCTTTTGAAAATGTCCCCAACACATGATTCGCAAGGTCAGAGTCGGGATTTTTCCTTTCTCCCACTCCCACCTTGACCCTCGGAAAGTTATCCGAGCCCAGATGAGCAATTATACTTTTCAGTCCGTTGTGTCCGCCGGCAGAACCCTTACGCCTTATACGTATTGTTCCCGGAGGAAGCGATATGTCATCGGATATGACAATAACATTTTCCGGCGGCACCTTGAAGAAACGCGCCGCCTCGCCTATTGCCTCACCGCTGTTATTCATAAAGGTCTGCGGCTTCATAAGCAAGCATTTTTCTCCCGCTATGACGGCGTTTGCGGTGAGCGACTTGAACTTAAGCCGGTCAATTTTAACGCCGAGATCCGCCGCAATCGCATTTGCGGTGAGGAAGCCTATGTTGTGGCGCGTTTTCTCATAATCCGGGCCCGGATTTCCGAGCCCCGCTATAATATACATATTTATTCTGTCCTTTTGGTATTTCTGCGTACCGGCGGCATACTTAAGGCATATCCTTGTACGGCTTTTTTCTTTCAACCCAGCCCTCTTTGTCAACCTGCCTTGCACGGGCAATCGAAAGGGCGCCGTCCGGGACATCATCCGTTATGGTTGAGCCTGCGGCAATGTATGAGTACTCACCCACCGTAACAGGCGCGATAAGGTTTGAGTTGCAGCCGATAAACGCGTGGTCACGTACCGTAGTGCGTGTCTTTTTCTTTCCGTCGTAATTAACCGTAAGAGAACCGCAACCGAAGTTCACTCCCCTGCCGACATCGGAATCCCCGATATACGAGAGGTGAGGAAGCTTCGTGCCCTCGCCGATATTTGAATTTTTAACCTCTACAAAGTTTCCGATATGTACTCTCGAACCAATGATGGAATTCGGGCGTATATGGTCAAAGGGACCGATATCCGCGCCTTTCTCTATCTGCGCCGACTCAACAAAGGTATTGTTGAGCTTAACCTCGTCACAGATGATACTGTCGTCAATAAGACAATTCGGGCCGAGCTCACAGTTTGTACCAATCTTACTTCTTCCTCTGATGATGGTATTCGGAAGGAGCAATGTACCCGCTCCCATCTCGACATCCGTTCCCACGACAACTCCGTCCATACACGGAATTTCAACGCCGTTTATAAGCAGGTTGAGAAGCACCTGTCTGCGCGCGATTCCGTTGAGCTCCATAAGCTGAACTCTGTCGTTTGCGCCGAGCACAACGTCGGCGTTATCAGTCATGAAAACACCCGGTTTTTTCCCGATTTTACGAAGCTCCGAGATAGTATCAGTAAGATAATACTCATGCGCCTCGTTTTCCGGTTTTATCTGGCTGAGGGCATATATAAGGCACTTCTTGTCAAACCAATATGCACCGGAATTAACCTCATTTATCTGCTTTTGTACGTCACTGGTGTCTTTTTGCTCTACTATGCTCTGGAAGTTTCCTTTTTCGTCTCTGATGATACGTCCGTATCCAAGCGGGTTTTTTATCTTTGCGGAGATAACAGTCACGGCATTTTGAGATGAAATATGCATGCTGAGAGAGTCCTCTATGGTTGCCGCATCTATAAACGGAGCGTCTCCGTTAAGAATAAGAACATTTTCGGCATCTGTCCGCTCAAGATAATCGACGGTCTGCATAACCGCATGTCCCGTACCGAGACGTTCTTTTTGGTAAGCTATTTCACACTTGCCGTCCAGATGAATTTCAAGAGCTTCACCGAGGTGTCCGACAACAACGCAAACATCCTCAATTCCGCTGTCCTCTACAGAATCAAGCACCCAGTCTATCATCGGCTTAAAAAGCACGCATGATAAAGCCTTCGGCTTGTTTGACTTCATTCTTTTTCCTTCGCCCGCAGCAAGGACTATTGCACAACTTTTAATCATTTAACGTACCTCCGTAGGATTGTTGCAATGTCGGTATCAAGCAATTGGCCGCCTGCTACAAGCATGGCCATAATAGCATAAGAAATAAATACGAATGCCAATACGCAGAGAAGGCTGCTTCCACCCTTTCGTTTTATATACGCAGCTCTTTTATCCGGTGTATCGGCTTTTTCCTTTGCCTTTTTCATAATCGCCTCACACTTTGCCTTGTAAAGGAAGTTTCCGAAAAAGGCATATACAAGCCTTATGGCAAACTCGACATATGATGAAGCCGACAGCGCCATAGGCTCCTCCGGCATCTTATCCAACATTTTTTGACGTGCCGCCTCCATGGACTTTTCGTCTCCTGAGGAAGCGGAGGTAAGATACTCCGTCGTAACCTCCATGGCCTTCTGGTAATAGTTCGTGATGTCTTTTATGAAAACAAGCGGAATTATGGAGATAACAAGCATGGCTATTATCGCATGCTTCCACATCTTTCTGTAAGCAAGCCAAAACGGTCCGAAGAAGAATGCAGCCCAGTTCCAGCTGACCTTTCCTCCCGTCTTGTCCATCATCATGAACTTCGGAATAAACTTGCGGACATTTTTCTGGATAACAGCCGCATAATCAGCAACCGTTTTGTCACCTATTCTTTCATTTCCGCGAATTTCTCTGTATACAAGCTTCTGATTTCCCTCTTTGTCAATCGTGATCTCACTGGCTATGCCGTTTTCGGGCATTTTATCACGACTGAATGCGGGAGGAAGCACATTCGGTATTTCTTCCTTGGACTCGGGCTTCTCGGGAACAACAGTCGGAGTGGCTGTCGGACGCCATATAAACCCTGTGTTATGCCTGTCTTCATTACAGCAATGATTCGTTTTGAGGTAGCACTCCCTGTGATGAGGAGTTCCGCAATCCGGACACACAACCACGTCGGAATCGGCAGTAAAATTTTCCCCGCAGACAGGGCACGTCTCATTTTCGTACTTCATAAATCTTGCTCCTTGTGCGATAACTCGCTTTTGTATGATTATTCCGTTCTTCTTATTATACATTATTTTTCTTTACAACGCGAGATATTTTTAATATAATTGTAAATTGCATGGAAAGGACGGATAACTATGCTTGAATACGAAGAATTGCGACTTAAGCTCCTCGAATACGAGAAGCCGCTTGAAGACCTGAAAAACGCTCTCGGTCTTTCACAGATGAGAGATGAAATAAAAGAATTGGAAGAAGAAGCTGCAAAGGACGGCTTTTGGGATGACCTTGAAAACTCACAGAAGATACTCCAGAGAACAAGCATGCTAAAAAATAAGGTTTCCGCGTACGAGTCTCTTCACAGCCTCTTTGACGACACCCTTGTTATGATAGAGCTTGCGGATGAAGAGGGCGATGAATCCCTTATCGACGAGTGTACCGCAAGCCTTGACGAGTTTAAATCAAAGCTTGACACCATGACGCTTTCTACTCTCCTTACGGGCGAGTATGACAACAACAACGCCATCCTCACCTTTCACGCGGGTGCGGGCGGAACGGAGGCTCAGGATTGGGCGTCCATGCTTTTCCGTATGTACAACAGATGGGGTGAACGTCACGGCTTCAAGGTAAGTACTCTTGACTACCTTGACGGAGACGAAGCAGGGCTTAAGTCCGCTACACTTCTTATCGAAGGTGAAAACGCATACGGATACATGAAGAGTGAGGCCGGCGTACACCGACTGGTACGTGTATCTCCGTTCGACGCTGCGGGTCGCCGTCACACCTCTTTTGCCTCCCTTGAGGTTATGCCGGAGATAGATGACAATATCGAGGTTGACCTTCGTCCCGAAGACATAGAGATGGAGGTTTACAGAGCTTCCGGAGCAGGCGGTCAGAAGGTAAATAAAACCTCGTCTGCCGTGCGTCTCATACACAAGCCCACAGGAATCGTCGTATGCTGTCAGGTCGAACGCTCGCAGCATCAAAACCGTGAGGTTTGTATGAGGATGCTCAAGTCAAAGCTCATTGAAATAAAAGAACGCGAACACCTCGAAAAGATTGAGGACATAAAGGGCGTAAAAACCGAAATCGCATGGGGTAATCAAATACGCTCTTATGTATTTATGCCCTACACCCTTGTAAAAGATACAAGAACAGGCTTTGAGATGGGAAATATCAACGCTGTTATGGATGGAGATATCGACGGTTTCATAAACGCATACCTTCAGATGCAATCACTTGAAAACCTTAAAAGCAATTGACATCCCGTAACTTTGTTGTTATAATACTAATCCGCATGCGGTACAATCCGCATCAATCCTTGCTCTGTCCGGGAAAAAGAGACAGGGCCCAAAGACCAGAAGGAGGTGCTAGAAATGGCAGCAAAAAACTATGAGGCTATGCTCGTATTCTCTGTAAAGAATGGCGACGAAGCAGCACAGCAGCTTTTTGAGAAGTTCAAAGCTCTTATCGAAAAGCACGGTACCATTGAAAACGTAGACGAATGGGGTAAGCGTAAGCTCGCTTATGACATCAACTACGAATCAGAGGGTTACTACTACGTAGTTGATTATTCGGCTGAACCCGAGTTCCCTGCTGAGTTCGAGCGTGTGCTCGGAATCACAGACGGCGTTCTCCGTTTCCTCAACACATCCAAGTAATCATAGGAGGTACAACTATGCTTAACTGTGCAATCATCATGGGTCGTCTTACGGCTGACCCTGAACTTCGTACCACTACAAGCGGAATTTCTGTTACAAGCTTTTCCGTTGCAGTTGATCGTTCTTACCAGAAGCTGGGTGAGGAGCGTCAGACAGACTTCATAAACGTTGTTGCATGGAGACAGACTGCGGAATTCGTTACACGTTATTTCCACAAGGGCTCCATGATAGCAGTACAGGGTTCTATTCAGACCCGCAACTATGAAGACAAGACAGGCGCAAAGCGTACAGCCGTTGAGATTGTCGCAGACAACGTAAGCTTCTGCGGCTCAAAGGCAGAATCAGGCACCGGTAACTTCCAGCCGCAGGCTGCGACTCAACCGGCAGCAGCACCTGCCCCGTCATTCTCAACCGCAGGCGCAGATGACTTCTCATCTGTAGCAATGGAGGACGAATTACCATTCTAACTTAAGGAGGATTAATTCTATGGCATTCGATAGATCACGCGGCAAAAAGTCACGTAAAAAAGTATGCGCATTCTGCGTAGAAAAAGTTGACAAGATCGACTACAAGGACACTGCTCGTCTTCGCAAGTTCACATCTGACAGAGCAAAGATCCTTCCGAGACGTGTAACAGGCACATGTGCTTATCATCAGCGCGAGCTCACATCAGCTATCAAGCGCGCACGTCACGTTGCACTTCTTCCGTACTCAGCTGACTGATTTCAGTCTGAAAACAGAGGAAGCAAGGAGCTGAAAGCACACCCTGACAAAAGCATCCGGGTTGTGATACACGGCTCCGATAAAAGCAATCGGGTTGTAAAAACAACTCTGACATCAAAAAATCAAGACTGCATTCCTACCGTTTGGAGGAATGCAGTCTTTTTGTTGTTTTCTATTTGCTGTAAACAGTTATTCTATTTACTATAAATGGCTATTCTCTTTGTTGTAAACAGTTATTTCTGTTGCTATGAACGGTTACTCTTTTTATAAACAGTTGCTATTTTCTGTTTGCACCTATTTATCCAGTCGTCTGCGAAGAAGCGGAATAGCGGTTGCTACAACACCCCATAGAAGCTGGAAAAGAACGATCTGTCCGCCGGTTATACCGAAGCCCTCTTTTCCCGCAAGGATACCGAGAATTATAAAGAGAACCAGTGCGATACCGGAATAAAGAGTTGAAATGATATTATTCACGGGGACGTTTGCCTGAAGTTCACGGGCTTCGTAGATGCCTCTTAACGACGCCTCTATGGTTCCGTTGTGAATTATTCCCGCAGGAGCCGTCTCAATCTCTTCTTCTCTGTACTTTTCAAAGATATCTCCCGAAACCGGACTCAGAATTTTAACGGCCGAAAGAGGAAGTCCGAAGAACCTGCATATCATTTCCTCCGTTATGTTACAGTCACAAGAGCGGACAAGTAGCGAAACGCCTGCCTTGTCAACATTCTGAAGATACTTTCTCATGTGCTTGTCAGCCTGATATTTGATAACGAACATGGCGGAAATCTTTCCTGCAATGGCAAGATAGATAACATTTCTGCCGTCATGCGTATACTGTGCTTCAAAGTTCCTGTCAGGAGCATTTACATTGTGATTTACAAGAAGCTCCCTGGTTCCGAGAAGTATTCGCCTTCCGTGAATCCATGCGGAAAGGCCGAGTCTTTCTTCATATGCAAGCGACTCAACAGGTGGAAGTAAATCCTTTTTGCCGAGAATAACTCCGTCAAAGATATCTGCAAGCGGGCCGCCGGATTCTATGACGAGAGCGGCTGCGTAAAGGATTGCATCGTCAATTCGCATGCTTTGGAAGGTCTTGATTCCTATGATGTTGCAGGAGCCTTTTCTGAAGATATCCGTGCTGTCGAGCACATATGCATTTACGTCCACGCTGTCAGCCACGGCTCTGTGTCCGACTATGGCAGCACCGTTTTTATTGAAGCCCTTGTTTACGGCAAACAGGGCGATATTTGAAGCGATCGTTGAAAACGCAGGAATTCCTATGCTGCACACAGCGGTAAAGACACCGACTGCAAACACAGCGTCCTTTCTCACTACTCCGAATATGACAGCCATGAGAAGTGCGGCTCCCACAACCGGATAGATAAGCTTCTTCGCAAATTCGTCTGCCGGGTCGTCCTCAAATGAGTTTTCTATGAAGTACGACGGTCTTTCCATCTGTGCGTTATAACAGATCTCCGGGTCTCCGATAAGAAGTCCCCTTCCTATCTCAAAAGCATCGTCCTCCCCGGAAATCTTCTCCGAGCTGTAAAGTTTTGTGCCGTTTGTGACAAATTCAAAGTTGCCGTAGGTTCTCGAAACTGCGAGATACCTTGCAACAGTGGACAATGTAAGAGCCAGACATCCGGCTGCGGTATAAAGAGACACGGTCGTATACGCATCTGATGTAAAGAATGTTACAACAAGGTCCTCAATAAGACATGCAACCACAACTATGAATGTTCCCGTTGCCGCATTGGGCTTATTTGAGAAAAGTCCCTTTGCCCCGCGTATAAGCGTGCTTATTCCGCAAAATGCGGCTATGAGAAGGATGACGATGTTTATAACTCCGCATACAACGGCGCTTCCTCCGATAAGCTCGAGGTTTCCGCCGCTCTTTGAAACTATGCCGGTGATGATAAGTGCAATCACCGTAAGCACGGCCTGTACTATTGCGCAGATACCGGAAACCTTCTTCGCACCTGCGAGCTTCTTTATTATGCGGCTTTTGTCCTCCGGCTTTTCGTATTCATCATCTATGAAATCAGAGATAAGGGCTCCGGCAGCGGAGGCCTTTTCTTCTTCCTGAGATTCTTCCTCCGGATTTTCTTCGGGAAGCTCGGCAAAATCCGCGTCAAGCTTGAAGGCTGCAACCTTACGGTCGCGCTTTTCCTTGAGCGCCTCCTCTGCGTTGTCCTCGTCAATCTGAGGGATTTCCTCCTCTTCTCCGAAGCCGACAAGCTTTATCTGACCGACAACGCCGTCATCTTCATCGTGAACAATGGGATTTTTTCCGTTTGCGACAATGGTCTTGTCAACGCTGCTCAGCTCCGCATCTGCGGAAACTATGGTCGGAATAGGCTCAAGATCCGCCGTGTTTGTGAATTTACTCTTTCTGATGATACGGCCGTCGCGCTCTATCGGATCCATTTCCTCCCCGACATGAAGCCTTTCATAGTCGGCAGTGCGTTCGATTTTCTGCTTGGGAACATTTAAAAAGCGTTCTCTGTATTTGTCGGTTGCCATTCCGCCGATATGACTTTTTTCTATCTTCTCCGTAACTATCTGGTGATCGATATTTTCATTCCTTACAGGATAAATGCCTACTGTTTTCTGAGCAAGAGCTTTCTTTTCAAACCTTGAGGCCTCATCCTCGGGCTTTTTTTCCTCACTCGCCAGTATATCCTTTTCAAAGGTCGGTTCAAACTCCGGCTCCTCGCTTTCACTATCGGCAAGCTCGACAATCACCTGTGTCTGATTCTCCGAAATCTCTTCCGCAAAGACCTCGGACTTACCGTTTTCCTCAGAAGATTTTTTGTGCGAGCCGAATATACGTGTTTTTTGTGAGAGCGGCTTTTCAATTTCTATTGTGTCGGCCTTTGGCTCAACGGATTTCTCCTCAAAATTCTTTTCCTCGACAATTTTTTCCTTAACTGCCTTTCTCTTGAAAAACCTTTCCTTGTGAGCCTCTGCCTCGACAGTTTTCTCCTCGAATGCTTTTTCCTCAAATGCTTCCTTCTCGAATGCTTCATCTTCGGAAGCATCATCATTTTCCGGTTCGGCATCTTCTGTTTTGTCAAAGAGACTGTTTATCACTTCTGCTTTTCTGTCGAGAGTCTCCTCCTGCTGCTTGTCAATCCCGAGCAATTTATCAATTTCAGACATCGACCAGGTTTTTTCAGGGGCATCTTTTTTCTTTTCCTCGCTGAGCGATGCAAGAATCTCATCGATTGACATATTGTTGTTTTCGGACATCTCGGACACCCCTTTCTTTAAATACTCTTTATCTCAAGTCTCTGTCGGCTTATTTCATACATCGTTATCCCGGCGGCAACGGACGCGTTAAGAGAGTTTATCTTTCCTCTCAGCGGAAGCGAAAGAACAAAGTCACATTTTTCTCTCACAAGTCTTCCCATGCCTGAGCCCTCCGAGCCTATGATTAAGGCAAGCGGACCCGTAAGGTCGGTTTTACACCATACCTCTCCGTCCATATCCGTACCGTAAATCCAAACTCCGCGTTCCTTGAGCTCGTCAATAGCAGCCGCAAGGTTACTCACTCTCGCAACCGGCATATACTCAAGCGCTCCCGCCGCGGTTTTGGCAACAGTAAAGCCGAGCGTTGCGCTGCGCCTTTTCGGAATGATAACACCGTGGGCGCCGGCACATTCGGCAGTTCTTATTATCGCACCGAGATTGTGCGGATCCTCTATCTCGTCACATATGATTATAAACGGGGGTTCACCGCACTCCTCAGCCTTTTTGAATATGTCGTCCACGCTCGCATAAGAGTGAGCCGAAACTCTGGCGATAACGCCCTGATGATTTCCGCCTCGGCACATAAAGTCAAGCTTTTTTTGATCCGTGTCCTTGACTATAACACCGGCATCCCTGCACATGGCTATTATCTTTCCGACGGAACCGTGATTCCTCTCACTCTTTGAAACGTAAAGCGTGTCTATCTCTCTGCCCGCACGAAGAGCCTCCATAACAGGGTTTCTTCCTATTATCAGCTCTGTACCGGCTTCGTTTTCATGTGTTTCTTTCATCAAAACTCCGAGCCTCCGATAACTCATTGATGGCACATCTTGATATTATTAAGTCATATTATACCACCCGTTGCGGTGTTTTACAACAAAAAACCACAATATAACGTGCTTTTTCAACTTTTTCTGACATGCGCTTCACAAGACTTTTCCTATTGATTTTAGAGCCGTTTTCATATATAATGTCAAATGATAAAAGCAGAGTGAGCTTTTGTTTGACCATATGGCGTGTGGGTCCTGTGCGGCAGAGCGCTGTGAATCATGTCAGGCGGGGAACCGAGCAGCATTAAGCGGTTAGCCCTGAGCGCCACAGTCCGCCTGCTCGCCGTATGGTCAAGTAAAGGACCCCTGCTTTTTTTCTACAAAAATCCGGAAAGGGGAGTTGCATATGTATCAGGCTCTTTACAGAAAATGGAGGCCGCAGGTTTTCGCCGACGTCGTCGGTCAGGACCATATCACAACTACCCTTATGAATGAGATAAAGACCGGACGACACTCGCACGCGTACCTTTTTACGGGGTCACGCGGAACAGGTAAGACGACCTGTGCAAAGATTTTTGCAAAGGCCGTCAACTGTGAGCACCCCGTAGACGGAGACCCGTGCGGCGAATGCAAAACCTGCAAGGGTATAGACAGCGGATCCGTAATGGACGTCATTGAGATTGACGCTGCGTCTAACAACGGCGTTGACAACATCCGTGACATCCGTGACGAGGCAAACTTTACTCCGGTCGGCGGCAAGTACAGGGTGTATATCATCGACGAGGTGCATATGCTCTCGACAGGTGCGTTTAACGCCCTGCTCAAAACCCTTGAAGAGCCGCCGGAGCACGTAAAGTTTATCCTCGCAACGACGGAGGTTCACAAGCTTCCGGCAACCATTCTCTCACGCTGTCAGCGCTTTGATTTCAAACGCATAACTCCGGAAGATATTGCCGGAAGACTCGCATATGTTGCCGAAAAAGAAGACCTTACACTCGACGCCGACGCAGCGATGCTCATCGCGCGCCTCGCAGACGGCGCGCTCCGTGATGCGCTGTCCATCATGGACCAGTGTATAGGACATAGCAGAAACATAACCGTTGACGTTGTAAACGAAACCACAGGACTTGCCGGGAAAGACTACCTTTTCAGTCTTTCCGACGCAATCCTGCGTATGGACAGCGCCACCGCACTTGAAAAGATAAATGAGCTTCACAACCGCTCCTGCGACATGGAAAGACTCTGCAATGAGCTTACAAATCATTTCAGAAATCTCATGATATGCAGAGCCGTCAATAACCCCAAGGATCTCATCGTATGCTCTTTGCAGGATCTTACGGAGTACATGAACTCTGCAAAGCAGTACAGCATGGATCGCATACTGGAGGTATTAAACGTCCTCGGCGACACGGTAACAAACCTTCGTAAAGGTCTCAACCGACGTGTCGAGATGGAGATAGCCGTAATAAAGCTCTGCGGCAATGAGGTGCAGCCTCAGGCGAGCGGCATACAACACAGCCGCAACGCCGTTGTACCCCCGCCTGCCGAACAACCGAAGGTAGCTGCTTCAGCTGTCGAGATTCCGGCAGCAAAGGCTCCGACAAACGAAAGTCCGACTGTCAAAGACCCTGTCACCGAACGCTCCGGCACTGAAGGCTCCGGTATCGAAAATTCGTCTGTCGAATTTTCGTCCGTTGAAAGCATATCAGCCGACACCGCAGGTGTCCAATCTTCAGGCTTCGAAGCTTCAGCAGACGAAGCCACAAACTTCAAAGTTTCAAGCCTCGAAGTTTCAGCAGATGAAGCCACGAGCGTCCAAGTTTCAGGTTTCAAAGATTCAGCAGATGAAGCCGCGAGCGTCAAAGCTCCAGTAAAAGCAGAGCAGCCGCAAGAAGTACAGTCAAGCCCCGTTATGCCGGATGACAGCATAGACAATTATGTTTCTCTCGAAAAAACCGTGCAGGACGGTCCGATTCCCACTAACATATGGAACGCACTTGTGCGCGAGGTTGTGAACACCGACAAAGCACTTATCGGCACGATGAACAGTGCCAAAGCATACAAAAAGGGAAGCTCACTTCTTATACTTACCGACAACATGCTGCTCAAGCGCTTTGTTCCTCTTGAGCCGCACAAAGAAAATATCTACAACGCAACCTTCACCGTTTTCGGAGAATACCTGAATCCTTCAATAACGGAGGAAGAACCGGAGGGCTTCTCAGAAGCTATGACTTCAAGTTTGCCGGAAAAAGAGAATGGTTTTACGGCAAATGAAAGAGCCTTATCGGAAAGCGAAAGCAATTTAACGGCGAATGAGTCTTTTTCGACAGAAGATACATTGACAAGGGATGCCGACCCGCTGGATGCGTTTATCAACAACATAAAAAATGACGAACAAATTGATTTCAGTCTGTTCATAGAGGAGTAGAAAAATGAAAGCCAGAGTACCAAATCCGGGCAAGGGCATGAACCAGGCCGGAATGATGAAGCAAATTCAAAAGATGCAGGAGGACATGGAGGCAACGCAGAAAAACGTTGAGGACTCCGAGTTCACCGCAAGCTCGGGCGGAGGTGCCGTTGAGGTTACCGTAAACGGCTCGCACGAGGTAAAAAAGATAAAAATCCAGCCGGATGTCGTTGACCCCGAGGACATTGAGATGCTTGAAGACATGCTCATGGCGGCAACAAACGAAGCTATGAGAAAAGCAAGCGAAACAATGGAACGAGAGATGAACAAAATCACCGGCGGAATGAATATTCCCGGACTCGGCGGATTATTATAATCATGGGTCTCGGATACAATCTTGCCTCTCTCGAGGAACTTGTAAACCAGTTTCGTCGCATGCCCGGTATCGGTGAAAAGAGCGCGCAGCGCATGGCCTTCCATGTTCTCAACATGAACCCGGATGACGCTAAAAAGTTCGCCGACGCCATACTTTCAGCGCACGAAAAAATACATAAGTGTTCCATTTGCTGTAACCTCACAGAGGATGAGCTTTGCAGCGTGTGCAGAAATGAGGCACGCGACAAATCAGTCATCTGCGTTGTAGAGGATCCGAGGGATGTTGCCGCAATAGAGCGCACCCGCGAATATGACGGCACTTATCACGTTCTTCACGGTGCTATTTCCCCCATCGGCGGAATTGGCCCGAACGAGCTCACGATAAAAGAGCTTCTTTCTCGTCTTGACGGCGTAAAAGAGGTTATCATGGCGACAAATCCGACCGTTGAAGGCGAAGCAACGGCGATGTATATCTCAAGACTTCTAAAGCCCCTCGGCGTAAAAGTCACCCGACTCGCCTACGGCGTTCCGGTCGGTGCCGACCTTGAATATGCCGATGAGATAACACTCACGAGAGCTATGGAAGGAAGACGTGAGATCTGATTTTTTACTGTAAGGAGATGAAATAGTTTGGCTGAAAAAAAAGACAACGGTCTTACAACCGTTGCAACAAACAAAAAGGCTTACCATGACTATTTCGTACTCGACAGTTATGAAGCGGGTATCGAGCTCTTCGGAACGGAGGTTAAATCCGTACGTCAAGGCAAGATAAACCTAAAGGACGCATGGTGCAGTATTGACGCAGGCGAGATATTCGTGAACGGCATGCATATAAGTCCGTATGACCACGGAAATATCTTTAACCGCGACCCCATGCGAAAAAGAAAGCTTCTTATGCACAAGCGTGAGATTGAGAAGCTTTTCGGGCAGACAAAGCAGCAGGGCTTGACGCTTATCCCCCTCTCCGCTTACTTCAACAGAGGACGCCTTAAGATACAGGTCGGACTTTGCAAGGGTAAAAAGAGTTACGACAAGCGTGAAACCATAGCCCGAAAGGACGCCCAGCGTGAAGCCGAGCGCGCCTTCAAGGAAAGCACACGTTAAAAAGTTAAAGCAAAATAGAATAATCAAAGCTTTTTCAATCCGGGGTCCCCGAAAATCGACTTGCGGTTTTTGGGGCTAGAATCTGGCCGGAATGAAATAGTGAAGATTTTTTTATAGAAAAAGGGGCCCCCGAAAAGTGACTTACACTTTTTGGGGAGAGGAAAGCTGAAGCAGAACAGCGGAAGGCTTTTCCCCAAAAAGGTTGGAGCAATGATGCTTTAGCTTGACGAGGGGACGAAAGGATTTCGACGGGGATTCTGAATCACGATAAGCGAGTAGTGGTGTAAGCCCACTTTAATCCCTTACACGTTTTCAAAAGAAACGACAATAAACCAGTTTTACAGGCTGCCTAAGAGCAACCCGTCTTAGTTAAGAGTACCGCGACTTAGCATAAGGCGTCTACCAGCGGTGAACGTGAACTGTGTCTCGTTCCGGACACAGTCATGACCTTGGAACTACCGAAAACTTTAGCCTGATTGCCGGCGACTGTTCGGGGGAATCTTAAAAGACAATATACACTCGTAGAAAGTTGTGTGGATGGATTTTCGGACGCGGTTTCGATTACCGCCGTCTCCACCACCAAAGAATAATCCGAAACTTGTTATCATTGGTAACAGTTTCGGATTTTCTGTTTATATAGACACAAGGCAGGGTTAATTTTCTGCCTATTTTTTGTTTTATGCTGTGTGTTGTATTATTTTAATACGCTTTTCAAAAGCAAGTTTCCCAAAATATTTGTAACTGTTTGTTGCATTGCATCTGTTACATGAATATAAGTATTCGTTGTAAAGCTTGCATCGGTATAGTTTACATACTACAATACAACATGCCCCACTATTTTCACATATGAAGTCATCATTTTGTTATAAAACTTGAAAAAATGAGTAAACTATAGTATAATCGAATTAACAAAAACGACGATAGCGGCAAAAATATTAAATGAGGTGGTATTTTGGAAATCAATAGAGATGTTTACTTAAGCAGACTTATTACGAGAAAACAAAACGGATTTATTAAAGTTATTACCGGCATCAGAAGATGCGGTAAATCTTATCTATTAAATAAAATCTTTTATAATTATTTACTGTCCAAAGGCGTAGACAAAAGTCACATTATTAGATTTGCTTTTGATTCTGCAGATGATTTATTGCTTATAGACGAAGATATTTTAGACATAAGTGAGCAAAACAGAAAAGTTGATCCGAGAAAATTTATGAAATATATTTCAGGTAAAATTGTTGATGACGAAATGTATTATCTTCTTCTTGATGAAGTTCAGTTGCTTGGAAGTTTTGAGGCTGTATTAAACGGATATATGAGAAAAGACAATTTAGATATTTATGTCACAGGCAGTAATTCTAAATTTCTTTCAAGCGATATTCTGACTGAATTTGAAGGTAGAGGAGATGAAATTCACATTTTGCCTTTATCATTTTCGGAGTTTTATTCTGCGTATGACGGCAGCAAGGACGAAGCTTTTGACGACTATATGGTGTATGGCGGACTGCCTGCGGTTGCTTTAATGAAAACCGACGAACAAAAAAGCAACTACCTTATTACGCAAATGAAAAATGTATATATTAAGGATATCGTCGCTCGAAACAATCTTAATTCCGATCAGGAAATCAGCGAGCTTGTAGACATTTTGGCTTCGGGAATTTCGTCTTTAACAAACCCAAGAAAATTAGAAAACACATTCAAATCCGTTAAAAATTCTACGCTCTGCGCCTCGACTATCGATAAATATATCGGTTACTTAAAAGACTCCTTCTTGCTCAGCAAAGCAGAGAGGTATGATGTAAAAGGTAAGAAATATATCAGCACACCTTATAAGTTGTATTTTGAGGACACCGGACTTCGTAACGCAAGGCTTAATTTCAGGCAAATAGAAGAAACTCATTTGATGGAAAATATCATTTATAACGAACTTAGGTATAGAGGATATAATGTTGATGTCGGTGTAGTTGAGTTTAGAGAAAAGACTGACGAAGGTAAGGATATCCGAAAACAAGTGGAAATTGATTTTGTGGCAAACCAAGGAAGTAAGCGTTACTATATTCAGTCCGCATACAATATTCCCGATGAAGAAAAATGGGAGCAGGAAACAAGGCCGTTTGATAAAACCAATGATTCATTTAAGAAAATTGTTATTGTTGAAAAGAGTATGAAATCACGCCGAGATGATAAAGGCTATCTTATGATGGGAGTAAAAGAGTTTTTGCTTAACAATGATAGTTTGGAAATTTAATTTCAGCATAACAAGGAGTGTAAAATAATGTCGGATATAAAATACAACCGTATTGATGAGGATTTACAGCAAAAAATTATTTCTAACAGGGAAAGCCATTGGATAAACCCATATGCTTTTAAGGACGAAATGGCAGTCAGACGAAACAATGACATTGACAAAGCCAATTTATGGCGTCCGGTATTTGTTCGTGATATAGAAAAAATTATGCATTTGCCGTACTATAACAGATATGCTGATAAAACACAGGTGTTTTCGTTTAAGAATAATGACGATATTACACGAAGAGCACAGCATGTCCAACTCGTTTCAAGAATTGCACGAAATATTGGCTCAGTCTTAGGATTGAATCTGGATTTGATTGAGGCAATTGCATTAGGACATGATATTGGTCATACACCTTTTGGACATGCCGGTGAAAGATTCTTAAGTGAGTTGTATCATAATGAAACCAATAGATATTTCAATCATAATGTTCATAGTGCAAGAGTATTAGACACTATTTTTGCCAGAAATTTCACAATGCAGACCTTAGATGGCGTCTTATGTCATAATGGTGAGTTTGAACAGCAAGAATACAAGCCTAAGTATGAAAAATCATTTGATGATTATGATACTGAAATTGATTTGTGTTATACAGAAGGGACAGATGCAATCAAAAAACTTATTCCATCGACTCTTGAGGGCTGCGTGGTAAGAATATGTGATATGATTGCGTATTTAGGGAAAGATCGACAGGATGCATCGTTAGCAGGTATTATTGACCCCGATTATGAGTTCACTACTGAATTAATAGGTAGAGAAAATGCAAAAATAATCAATAATTTAACTGTTGACATTATTGAACACAGTTACGGTAAGGATTACATATCGCTCAGCGATAAGGCATTTAGTGATTTGAGTCTGGCAAAAAAAGAAAATTATGAAGTGATTTATAAAAACAAAAATATAAATAATCAGTATAACAGTATAATAAAACCGATGTTTGAAGATATATATTATAAGTTACTGGATGATATTAAGAAAAACGATGAAGATTCTATGATTTTTAAGCATCATATAAATCCTATCGGTGATGCTTTGAGAAAATATCAAAGTATTGATTATCTTTCAGAAGAAAACAATCAAATTGTTGTTGATTACATTGCCAGTATGACGGATGATTACTTTATTGCATTAAAATTAAAATAAGATTAGAATTCAAAAAGAGTTTTTATATTCGTGGTTTGACGGATTTAAAAGCTTTGATGTGAACAAGCTTAAAAATCGAAAAATGCTTATAGACACATTTGTTAATTCCGTTGTACTTTATGATGACAGAATAGACTTTTATTTCAACTTCAAAGATAACACTAAAAGCCTGACATTATCAGAACTTAATACCGTTTCGGATTTATCATCTTCATCTCCACCAAAAAAAGAGCTATACCTTTACGGTATGGCTCTTTTTCATTATTCCTTAAAATTAACTATCGTCAATTCTTTCAGAGGTTTTCTCTCAAGAACTTTATTTCGTTTTTATCGGTTATATTGAATAACTGTGTAAATTCCTCAAACGTATGATTGTTGGACATAAACTGTCTGAGCATTTCAAGCCTGCCTTTTTCAATGCCACGAGCTTCACCTTGCATGATGCCCTTCTGTATTCCGTCAAGGTATACTCCGTCACTCCAGTTACACATACCGTTCATCTCCTTTGCCGTCTCTCGGTCTATCGTTATGTCAAA
>OFMD01000835.1_pt1 | contig 22453 bp, 21 predicted proteins | sample 1541211 | NCBI WGS metagenome assembly OFMD01 (sample SAMN04209231, study PRJEB22552) | human gut metagenome | biome: gut; material: feces | host: Homo sapiens | place: USA: Oklahoma | reverse complement strand
TGGCCAAGCTCATCGGCTGGGGCCAGGGCGGCGTGGATCCCAAGATCATGGGCGTAGGCCCCGTGGTGGCCTCCCGCAACGCTATGAAGAAGGCCGGCGTTACCATCGACGATATCGACCTGGTGGAGGCCAATGAGGCATTCGCCGCCCAGTCCATCGCCGTGGCTCGTGAGCTGCACTTCGACATGAGCAAGGTCAATGTCAACGGCGGCGCCATTGCCCTGGGTCACCCCGTGGGTGCTTCTGGTGCTCGTATCATCGTGACCCTGCTCCACGAGATGCAGAAGCGGCCCGAGGCCAAGAAGGGCCTGGCTACCCTGTGCATCGGCGGCGGCATGGGCACCGCAGTGGTGTTTGAGAAGTGCTGATCGGCTGAAGCGTAACGCATAAAAGCAAATTTGGGGGGTCCCGGGTTTCCGGGGCCCCCGTTTTACGCTGCCGAAAAATCCTTTGGATTTTTCCGACAAAAGGATTGCAGCCTGCTCCGCGCAAAAATTCCACACTTGCAGTCTCTTGCAGTCTGAGGGGTATTTTCCCCCACGCACATGTCGCGGTGAAAAATGATCCCCATTTTTTTCCGCCTGCGGGCGGCAAACTCTGCGAGGCTTTTTGAAACACTGGGTGAGGGGAAAAGTGGTCCTAATTTTGTCGAAGGGCAAAAATATTGCGCAAGGGTGTTGACAATCCCGCAGGAATGTGGTATTCTAATTCTTGCCTAAATCCGCCGGTGTGGTGGAATGGTAGACACAGGAGACTTAAAATCTCCCGGTAGCAATACCGTACCGGTTCGAGTCCGGTCACCGGCACCATCCGGTAAACTATATATCGCGGAGTAGAGCAGTTGGTAGCTCGTCGGGCTCATAACCCGGAGGTCGGAGGTTCAAGTCCTCCCTCCGCAACCAACAAGTAGCACCGAAAAAGATATCGGGGCTAAAAACCCAGAAACCACAACGGTTTCTGGGTTTTTTCATGCCGATTTTTAAGGTGGAATTCAAAAGATATCATTTCCCCAAATCGACCTTTGGGGAGGACTTGAACTAAATTCATAGGGTTTTAGGGGCAGATTTTACGATTGATTTCGTAAGGTCTGCCCTTTTTCGTTTTTCTAATTGTTAAATGTTTGTGTTCTCGGAGGTTGCGCATAAATTGTATGCGCAACCTCTTTTTTCGTATATAGCGCATTATGAGCGTTGATATAAATCTGATAACGAAAGGAGTGGTGTATATGATTGCAGCGAAGACAGCAACTCAAAACTAAATTCAGGAGGTAAAGAAAGATGAATGATTGGGAACGATTACACAGACAGGCTGAGAGGTATAAACAGTCATATCCCCCGGGAACAAGAGTAATGCTGCTTAATATGAACGACCCATATTCTCCCGTTGAAAGAGGTATGCGCGGAACGGTTCAGAGTGTGGATGATATCGGTCAACTCCTAATGAAATGGGATAATGGCAGGGCGCTTGCGTTGATCCCCGGCGAAGACTCTTTCCGTCGATTGACACAGGAAGAAATCGACCGGGAGTTACAGGAACAAGCTCAGGAACAGACCATCAGCGAACAATCTATGTAAATGTGAGGTGAAGCAGAAAAACAGGACGGATGCCCTATGGCAATCCCATTCATTGATTTGTGTTCGGGTATCGGCGGTTTTCATTCCGGACTCGTGAATACAGGTCATTACAGATGCGTCGGTCACGCAGAAATTGATAAGAACGCAGAAAAAGCGTATAACGCCATTTACGGAGAAGAAGGAGGTTTAAATTATGGCGATTTGCGAACAATCAATCCAAGGGAACTCCCCCATTTCGACTTGCTTTGCGGCGGATTTCCTTGCCAAAGCTTCTCGGTTGCAGGACGGCGTCTCGGTTTCCGAGATACAAGAGGAACTGTCTTCTTTGAAATTGCCCGAATCCTTGCAGAAAAACGGCCTCCATTTTTACTCTTGGAAAATGTCCTCGGCCTGTTATCGCATGACAGCGGCCGGACACTTAATACCATCTTCTCCGCACTTGTTGAAATGGGGTATAATCTCGAATGGATGGTGCTTAACAGCAAATACTTCGGAGTCCCCCAACAGCGAAGACGGCTGTATATTGTCGGATATCTTGATCCGAGATGTGCCGGAAAGGTATTTCCTCTCAGCGGCTGCAATGCGAAAAATCTTAAGCAACTTATACCGGGACCGCAGGGCCAAAGAGTCTACGAAACAGACGGAATAGCATGTACGCAGTGCGCAGGCTCAGGCGGTTGGGGCGGCAAAACCGGATTATATTTTATCGATATGAACGCTGATCCGGTCATTACTGATGTTGCCCGATGTATAACCGCAAGGCAGGATTCCGGAGTAAGCAATCATAGAGGCGAACACTCTGCGGTTCTTATTGAAGACGCGCCGAGAGCAATACTGACGCCCGACAGAGAAACTGTCCGTCAGCAGGGTCGCCGTATGAAAGAGCCGAATGAAGCCATGTTCACGATAACCGCAAAGGATAAGCATGGAATTTACCATAAAGGAAGAATCCGCAAACTTATGCCTATTGAATGTTGGCGGTTGCAAGGTTTCTCGGACGAACAATTCTATAAAGCACAGGCAACCGGTCTGAAAGACGGTCACCTATATAAAATGGCAGGTAACGCAGTCAGCGTACCTGTCATTTCTGCTATCGGGCAAAGACTATACGAAATAAACCACGAATTCGGAATTATAAAGGAGTAACCATCATGCCTAACCATATTATAAACATTATCAGGTTGACGGGAGATCGGGAGAAAATAAATGAACTGCTCGAATCAGTTAAGGATAACAGGTTCGGAATCGGCTCTCTTGATTTCAACAAAGTCATTCCCATGCCGGAAAGTTTGCAGATAATCAACACAAAAAGTTTAGGAGCGATAGAGAATGAGCACAATCAAGAGAGAGCCTGCGATCAGGGCATTTTCCCTGATGATGGTACTGACTATGCTGATCAGCATAGTACCCCTTGCTGTATCGGCAAATACCGGTAAAACAGATGTTCCAGGAAAGGTATACGAGTTTGACAAGGACAGCCATTATGAATTTACTGACAGCGACAGATATGCTGATTCCAGCGAGAGCAATACATACGGTAGCTTTTCTGTAAGCGGTAATATTGCCAGCGTAGACAGTAAAGATGGTGTCCCTGCCTATGAGGTAGAGGATGGCAATCTGAGATTCTTTTACAATTACTCGGATTCCATGTTGAATGCTGACCTGGATTTCTGGCACTTGGTAGAGGATAAGTCCAAGAAGGTTAATGATCTGACCCTGGATTCCAATGTTTTGAAGGGTGCGATTATTCTTCAAACTTCCAAAGACAGAGTGAATTGGGTCAATGTCGGCACGACCACCAATGCCTTTGCGGACACACCTGTTCGGACAGATGCGATCTATAATACCACGGATGTGCAGTTGATCAACGGCTGCTTCTACCGGGTTATTGTAGTGTATGAGCTGCGGATCAGAACGGAGCAGAGCAATTTCCTGTTTATCAATACCGATAAGTATGAGAATCCTGAATGATTTTCTTGTGCGTGGGCCAGCAGTATCCCTTACTGCCGGAGCAGCAGACCAGATACGCATACAGTTTGAACTGGGTGGCATCCAGCGGCACATGGAAGATGCTGTTGGGCAGACGAAAGAATTCTTTTGCGGGCGGTTCATACAATCTCATCCATCCACCTCCGTTTGCTGGTCAATCCACTGGATAAACTTGTCTTTTGGAACAAGAATCCGTGTGCCGATTCTGATGTGAGGGAATCCTTTCGAACGAACCAACTCGTAGGCCGCCGCTCTGGAGATTCCCAGCACTTCTCCTACCTCCGGCGCGGTCAGCGTCAGCGGCAGGGCATCATAGTTTTTGAATTTGCTTTCTCTCATTTTCATTTCCTCCTGTATTGTTTTCGCGCAGTCTGCTCTCGCAATCACAGATTTCTCACTCCTTCCGATGGCCGGGCAAACAAAAAACGCATACCAACGAACACCGAACAGGAATCGGTTTTGATTCCCCTGCGGTGTCAGTTATGTATGCGCGGTATTTTGATATGTTGTGCCGGCGGCACTATGTATGTAGTAGAATTATAACAGAATAATCCAAATTTTCAAGTGCAGGGCGTGAACGGAATGTGAACGGAGCGCTTTCTTATGTTTGTGGTTCACTTTATAGGACACGCACAGAAGATTTGTAAACCGGGTTTCGAGAAAAATTTGCGAAAAATACGGAGCCTCATCTTCCATGAGACTCCGCAGGAGGTCAAGTATTTTCCGCAGCCGTTTTGAAATCGCCATTTTGCTTATACCAAATTCCTTGCCGATCTGTTCCAATGTATAGAACCGAAAGTAGTAAAACCGAAGCAGTTTCTGGTCATCATCAGGCAGAGTTGGAAAGATCTTCCGGAGTTTGTGCTTCCGCAAAAGAAGGAATGCTTGCTCAAAGGTTGGATCGGTTGGCTCGTCTGTGAACAGACCGGGCATTGTGTAAATTTCATTCCCAACGAAATCCAGGTGACGCTGGTCACTTCTTCGTTGAGCACTTTCCCGTAAACGATCCTGCTCCAAAAACTCCGCGACTTCATCGGATACAGTAATCTTTTGACCGTAGTAGTTGATGTTTTTCATCTTTACCGCCTGTCCAGTACGAAAGGTCGGCAGATGTTGACCGACACAGCCATCACGCTGCATCCCTTCCACCCTGGAGCGGAATGGTTGGGATGAGGTCGAACATCTGCCGACCTCATCGGTATTTTTCAATAGTTTAGTTCATAAGTTGGGTGCCTGACGATGGATTTATTATATCAGGCGGCAAGAGAATAATCAAGAACATTTGTGCGAATTATGTCGAACGGTTTGAAACACAAGGGATTCTATTTGTTTATTGTGTTTTGTTAGCGACCACTTGACGGTGCAACCGACGGCCGCCAAGCAATAATTTGGCACTAATGACAGTTGCAATTTTGAGGAAGCCTAGGTAACATCACCAAAACATTTTTGGAGGTGTTACATTTGAAGTCCATTTCTGAATCAATGAAAGCCTATATGCTAACTCATCCCTTTGACTCTGGCAATTCGGATTGTCAGACGGTACTGGATCAGCTCTACCATGCCTATGCAGAATCCCATGAGCACGATCCCCAAGAGATTGGTGATGGATTCAAGGAGCTGGAGGAGTATCTGTGTGTACTGCCATTGGATAATAACAACGCAGTTTTCAATCTGTGTTGTCGCCTGTGCAGTGCATATGGACGCAAGGCCTTTCTGGACGGCCTGCAATACGGCGCTGAACTGATGCTGGAACTGGGAAAGGAGTCTGACCGATGAAAGAATTCCTTGAGAAATTAAGACAACAGGTAGCTGAAAATCCTCCCAATTATGGGGATGCGGATTCTGGCCTGGGATTACTGTATGAATGCTTCAACGAAAACAACCCCTATGACAGTGAGCAGATAAAGGCGGATTTCGAAGAACTGTATCGGCAGATGAACGGGATGCCCCTCCGGGAGATGGACAGAATCGTCTATCCGGTTTGCAAGCTCTGCCGGGATCATGAGAGGGCAGGGGTTGTGGAGGGAATCAAAATTGGCGTTAGATTACTACAAGAGTTAGGATAGTACATCCATAGTTTACTCGTCTCGTCAAAAAACTTGATGAGATGAGTAAATTTATCTTGATATTATTCTTGATAGAGAATATAATATGCGAGTAAGGAGAGATGAATATGGGATACATTTCTGCACAGCAAGCTGCGACAAAGTGGGGCATTTCTAAACGACGTGTTCAAGTGCTTTGTACTGAAAATAGAATTAAGAATGCAACTCGTATCGGAAATATGTGGGTGGTGCCAGAGGATGCTTTGAAGCCGGCAGACGGTCGAGTTCAAACTCACCATACAGTTGAATCGCCCACAGCACGAGCAGCTAGGACAGCACTAAAGAAGCTGACGGTAAATGCTTATCAGGAAATAAACGGAAAGCTTAATAACCCCAGCACATCCAAAATGGTGTTTGTTAGCTTACTTGCTACAACTATTTTCTGTGATATCCAGAACGATGAATTATCTAATGAGAAAGATGATGTGTTTTTGCTGATCAGTTCGGAACTGCTTGAGATTGAGTTCAAGGAGTCGAGCCGCAGATCCTTCTGGGAAATGTTTTCGTCCTTGGTTTCGGATTTTGAAAAATACATTTATCGCTATGCAGACTATGTTGATGATATTTTATCGTGGGCTTATCAGTATGTGAACAAACTTAGCCTGGATTCTGGGTTAGAAAGTACCCAGTTCTTTACGGAAGAATACATGATTGAGTATCTTACAAAAGGTATTCCTAGAACAACGACTGCTAGTTCTGTATATTTAGATCCAGCTTGCGGTGGTGGTAATTTCCTTTCCCATATCTTGAACCAGTTGTTTGTTTTAAGGTATAGAGAATTAGATAATCCTATCGCTTGCATTGAGAATATTTTCAATGCTTTATATGGATATGAATTGGATCCCAATCTGGCAGCGGTCGCATCAGTGAACCTGAAGCTTAAAGCATTGATGTTGTTGGCTAAAGTACAGCAGGTATCTACTGTTGATTGGAGACTATTTTGCCCCAATATTTTTACATCCGTTGAGCCAAATGGATTTGGCTTCCTGGAGGCAGACTTTTCAACGCACAGAATCAGAAGAGTGGCGGATGGCAAGCGTGAGAATTTAGAAAGCATGACCGCTGTCGCTACAGAGATCTATACGAACCCGCCATTCCAAACCGTTAAAGGTATGGCTAGTTCTATGAAGGAACATCTCAAGAAGCATTTCCCTAACGCCAAGTGCGATCTGTGCAATGCGTTTATTTTACAGTGCATCGATAAAATTCAAACAGGTGGAACGATTGGACTTGTTACGCAAAGCAGCTGGATGTATTTAGACAGTTTCGAGAATTTGCGAAGAGAACTTATCACCAATAATACGATAGAATCAATTGCAGACTTAGGTTCTGGAGCATTCTATGATCTAAGTGGAGAAAAGGCAAATGTAGCGCTGGTCAGGGTTACGAAAACACCGTATGCGAATGCATGTGTCAAAGTGTTGACATTGAGAGATATTCCGCTTAAAGAAAAAGCTGCAGTACTGGGAAAGGCCTCCGATTCGGTGCTGCTTATGCAACAGACGCAGCTTTTTGGTGGTGAACACATGGCTTTCTCTTTAAGCCAAACCACCCCCAATACTGTACATGCTATGCCAGGGAAATACGGAGATTACGGAATCCCGATGCAGGGCACTTCAACGGGTGATGCAGCTAGACTAATAGGCTATTACTGGGAACATTTAAATGATCCAGAGTGGGTTCCTGTTAGTAAAGGCGGCAGTTATTCTCGCTGGTGTGGACTTAATAGCTATGTCTTAAAATGGGGCGCTGACGGCGAATATATTCGTGCGACTAAGGGTTCGGCTCTGCGCAACACGAAGTATTTCGATAGAACATCGCTGGTCTATAGCGATACTGGTACATCCGGCTTCAACGCTCGTCTGCTGGAAGAAGGTCAGCTGTTTGTGGCATCTGGACCGGGGATTAGAGATGTTCAGGGAAGTCCTTACGCGCATCTTTCACTGTTGAACTCTAGAGTGTTTTCCTATTATTTAAGAGCGCTTTCGCCAAAGCTTACGGTTGCAGCCGGATACATTTCAAGAGTTCCGGTCCCTACTGGTTTGCTTGATCGAATTGAGCTGAATAGCTTAGGACGAGAATGTTATGACAGAAAAAGAGAGCAGCTCAAAGTGCGACCTAATAATTTGGAATGGCAAGTACCGGTTATTGAATTCGCGTCTTTGGATGCTTTTGTATGGCAGCTTTTCCTGAAAGAAATGCAAGACGAGTTAGTGAAATTAAGCTGCGAAAAGAAACTTGATGACATTATTCTTGAGGCATATGCGCTTGATAAAGCAGAGCTTTCGAAACTGAACGAAACTGTTGGAGTACCTGCTATAGACATAACCGGAACGTCGATCGCGAACAAATTGGATAAAGTAATGGCCCAGGCGTTAGATGCGAATTGTCAGATTGTTCGAACCAGAGTGAATAAACAATCCTTGGGTTGTGATGGCTTGTTGGAGTTTATCGCACGTAAGGAACAGGTTAGTCCAGAACTAATTGTTGAGTTGATTTCGTCTTCTCCTGAGACGTTCGAAGAATGCAAGGCCAAGTACAAGAACTTGGTATTGCACAACATTGTTCTAGCAATTCTTGGTTTTAGAGTGGAGACTCGCGATGAAATGCAGATGTTACAACTGTGCCAGAAGTTCTATGAGATGTATCCTGGGTTGAAAAACGAATGGGATACAGTAGAAGAATGGATTGCGATGCAGTTCAATTCTATTCATACACAGACCTTCAGTAATCGTCCGTACTATCATTATGAGGGCGGAATGTTCACAAGAAAGATTTGAGGATGGTGAAGCATGAGCAACCAGATACATATAATTCAAAATGCAATTACGACCACCATCTCGGAAATTTTTCGTGGTGACTTTAGGCGTATATGCGAAGTCAAAAAAGCGGTATTGCATCTCGAGGCGATTTACTTTTGCCATGGCACTTGCTATCTTCTCAAGCGCGAGAATATGCCAATTAAAGATCAATTAGCGCTCTATCAAAGAATTGAGTTAATCCCACAGAGCACGACAGAGTTCTTTGAGAATAACCGCGAATGCATTATTAACAATTGGCCAGAAGAAAGCGCACTTGCAGCAAAACCAGAAATCCTGTATGATGCACTTTTGGCAAGCGAGTTTTGCGTACAGCCTGAGAGAGTTGGATATAAAATCGATAAAGTTAGCCGAGATATTGCGGGGGCATATTATACTTCTTCTGACTTTTCTGCGCAAATTACTTATCGTGCGCTAGAGAGCTACATGGATCGAAAGCGGAGGCGTGCGATAGATTCAGACTCTTTTGCTTGCTGCAATGAGTATGAGAATATAACCTTCCTGGACTATTCTTGTGGATGCGGAGAATTTCTGTTAGCGGTAATCCAGTATTTTGATAATCATGTATTGGGTTATTCCAGAAAGAAGCTGGCAACTCAGTTGAGGGGTGTAGATGTCAACCCAATAGCACTGATGATCACCATTGCGCGGATTGTTTCTGCAGTTGAAGCTGAAGATGATGAAAATTTGCTTCGTGAGGTCGCAAAGAACTTTATTGTAGGCAATCCATTGCTTCATAGCGATAAAATTGCACCGCTAGAAGTGAGGTTTGATAATTTTGCGCTTAACAGATTGTATGCTGAGACAGAAGGAATCAATTGCTTGGAACTGGAACAACAAAACCTGGTCGTGTTAGGAAATCCGCCATGGGAAAAGCTCCGCTTTGAAGAACGGGCATTTTTTAGACCGGTTTGTCCTGCAATTTCAGCAATCTCGCAGAAAAACAAGCGCGAAAAGGAAATTAAAAAACTTGCGGTTAATTGGCTAGAACTGTTGGAGTACTACCAGCTTCTGCAAGATGATTATGCTTCGGTGAAAAAAGAAATCCCTAAACATCCGCTCCTGAAAGTATCGTTGGTTGGGGAGCTGAACACATATGCAATGTTTGCTGAGCTAGCTTCTCGATTGACAGAAAAAGATGGTTTTGCAGCGATTATAGTGAAAAGTGCGCTGGTTACATCAACTTGCTATTCGTCTTGCTTCCGACATTTTGTTAATCAGGGATCACTTTCAGAGGTGTTTCTCTTTGATAATCGGGAGAAGCTTTTCCAAATTGACAGCCGCGAGAAATTCTGTGTACTCTTCTTCGGAGGAGAACATGCCGGTGGCATAAAGGTACATTATGGACTGACTAAGCAAGAACAGATATTGTCGTCTGTGCCAATCAATGTTACGAGCGAGGAGCTGGAACTTATCAATCCGGAAACAGGACTGCTTCCGAATGTGGCAGATTCGAAGGAGTTCTCGTTCTTACTTCGAACACACAGATCGCTGTCAGTGTTTGCAAAAGAATTTCCAAAGTGTCATTTTGGTAGGTTGGTACACCTTACTGCGCATGCAGAACACATTTCTACAAAGTCGGAAAAAACACGAGTCCCAATCTATGAGGGAAAATTCATCGAACAATATGATAATCGTTTTTCCACATTTGCAGGAATGAGTGCTGATGAACGTTATCAAGCAAAGGCATCTGCTAGACGGCAACCGGGTGATAGTTTTGTTGCCCCAAAGCCTGCTCCGGAGTGCAGATACTTTATTGATAAGAAATTTTGGGAATCATTTCTTGATAGGTATGATCAACCGTATTCTCTGTGCTGGAGAAGTCTTACCTCTCCCACCAATCAACGGACTATGATTGCATCGATCATACCGTCAATGCCAACTTGCCAATCCGTTCAATTGCTCCAGACAACACCAGTTGAGGATCTTTTGATGATACTGGCGCTGTTTAATTCCAAGGTGTTTGATTTTTTTGTACGGTTGAAAATGGGGGGTATTGATCTGACGCAGAGTGTTGTACGGCAGATTCCTGTTCCTTTCCGAGAGGCATGGAACAGCATGGTTACTTTACATGGTGTAGATTATACGGCATTGGATGCGGTCAGAGCCTTGGAACGGCTACTATACCGGAATGAGCCGGACTTGTGTGGTTTGTGGGATGGTGTTCCGGAAATAAAGAATGCGGATAACTACTACAAAACCGCTGCAGATGTACGGGAGGAAATCGACAAGATTATTTTCCAGATGTATGGTCTTACAAGCGCAGAAGAGAAAATGGTTCGCAACTCCTTTAAGGCATAGTAAAAGACGCAGGCTTTCGGGCCTGCGTCTTATCTATTGGGATTATCCAATTCTGATCTTACCAAATGCCTTGGAAGACTTATTAATGCCGTTGGTTGCCCAGAATTCGCTGTTTGCTTTCAGTGCGTCCAGTTCGCTTTCGGCCATAGTTTCAAGAATGTAGTGGTCAGAGGTTACACGATGGAAAACGAGAATGTGATAGGCAAAGTCTGTTTTGCCATACTGAGAAAGGGATTCGTCGCCGGTCTCCGCATCTCCCTTGAGCTGGATTCGCCAGGATGCATTATTGGGTGCAAATTTGATGGTGCTGGGATAGTAGGAAATACCGTTATAGACGATAGTGACATTCTTCTCCACATCACGAGCCATGGGATCCAAACCGAAAAAGGCCACACTACCGGGGATAGATCCGTTTTCTACATTGGGGTGGGTGCCGCTCTGAAGCTTAGCGGAAGAAGAAAGATCGAGAATGTTTCTAGAGCCGCCGGTGCTTGCGCGCATTTCGAACCAGTAGATTGCCTGTACATCACTGGATGCTTCCAAAGAAACAAAAGATGCTGCGGTGACTTCAGAATCATGCAAAGGTGCGGTAGGTTGCTGTGTGGCGGCACTTTCGTTGTTGCCTGTCCTAGAATTGGAAGATGTGCCTGCAAACAAATTGGCGGGGACGGGAATCTTTACCGATGCGGTGGGGAGATTGGAAACTGCACGGTGGCCAAAGTGTGTATTCGCACTGAAGCTACTGCGCTTGGTAGAGTTTTGTCGGCTCTGCTGCTCGGTAACAATCAGACCATTACGCAGAAGCTCTTGGATGTCCTCAACAGAAGAAATCCTTTTTACCAGATTAGACTCCTGATACAGGGTGAATGCTTCCGTCAGATTCTCGTAAGATCTGTGATCCAGCGTATCGTTCAGATTCAGAAACTGAGTGTTGCAGGTTTCGTAATTGGTACACAAACCACCACGAGTCAGATTGTTGGAACCCACAGCGACCCATGCCTGATCCGCATTCCGGACGATGAAAATCTTAGGATGGTATGTCTGAGCAAATGCGCTATCATGGACTACATAGAGTTCGTCGCAGAGCTTTGTGAGTTTGTATAGGGCTTCAGCGGTCGTGTTTTTCTGATCAATACCAGCGAGTACACGGAGGTGTCCGCCTGCGCTGCGGAAGGTCTGGAGTGCCGCTGTCAGCAGATCGACGCCACTGCTTTTAGCATAGGCAACATGGATATTCAGCTCACCATTTTTAACTGTGGTCAATTGCTCCACCAAGGGTATATAGAGGTTTCCGCTGGTGGGCTGCATGATGTAGGTACTTTGGTGCGCTACACCGGAAGAGAACAGGTCGGGCACCTTGAGTCCCAGTGCAGATGCAATGCGAGCGAGTCCCTCTAATGTGGGGTTTGTAGCACCTTTCTCAATATCAACGATAGTCGTGCGCGTCAATCCGGAATTCGCTGCTAGTGCCTCCTGCGTTAGGCTTGCTGCAGTTCTCAAAAGCTGAATGCGCTTCCCTAGCGCATCCTTAAAAACGGAATAGTCATTAGTGTTGGATGTATTCATATAAAACTCCTTTCATCCAAAATTTAGAAATTGATGGAAATAATATACAACACTGAAAGGGATTTGTCAATAGGGGGATGAAAAATATTCTGTACAAAATATAAATTTCGGTTGAGCCAAATAACGAGCCTGCTGACTGGCGTATTTGTGGGAAACGAAGTGATAGTTGCTCTTTTGGTTTGCCACAGGCTGCAATATAGCACAAGCCCTCCCTGTTGGATGGCTGATAACTGCAGATTATTGCAAGTCTACAAAACAACTATTTTTGTGTTTTCCTAAATTGATGCTATAAATTGGACAAATTCCATGATAGAATACAAATACAGAAGTATAACCTCGGTGACAGATATAGACAGTTGGGGGTATTCAAATGATTCTTAAGCTTAGTGTAAACAATCAGAGTGTAGAGAGTTCGGGTATTACGAAGGACTACAAGGATGCCCTGTGCGAATATGTATGGAACAGCTTTGAGGCCAATGCAACCGCTGTTGCAATTGATTGTATTCCCAATGAGCTGACAGGAAGTGCAGAGATTGTTATCACTGACAACGGAGATGGAATCGCCTATGATTCCCTTGAACGCACATTTGGTGCATTCCTCGATTCTCAAAAGAACAGCCGATCCCTGCAAATCAAAACAAAGGCAAACAAGGGCAAAGGACGATTCTCGTGTTTTTCCTTTGCATCCTTGGCTGAATGGTCGACGGTAACGGCAACACCAGATGGCAATATCGCGTATACAATCAGCTTGGAGAATGCTGATAAAAACCAATGCGATGTTTCTGATCCGGCACCAACAACGAGATCAACGGGCACGAGACTGATCATCAGTGGCATTGATGGTATATGTGAAGATGATGTAAGCTTTGCGCAGTTAGAAGATACTATGCTCAAAGCCTTTGCATGGTATCTGTACCTCAATAAGGATAAGAAAATCGTACTAACCATCAATGGTACAGAGTTGGATTATCGAAAGTACATTAATACTGATGCAAGTGTTGAAAAGGAAACCCTAATATCCAGAATCCCGTTCAAAATTGCGTTGATTGTTTGGAATGAGAAAATTACAGAGAATTTCTCTGTGTATTTCCTGGATGAAGAGGGTGTTGTTAGGTCGAAGGATACGACAACATTTAACCGTAATACGGTGAATTTTAACCACAGTGTATTTGTCACTTCGCCGTTCTTTTTGGGGAGAGACGGAATTACATTAAAGGGCAAAAGAGTAGAACTTGATGGGCAAACTGCGCTGAATGAGTATGATGAAGACAAGAAGGTTCTAAAAGAGTTAAGCAAAGAAATTCAGGATGTTATAGAAGAAAGCTTGCATAAGCACATGGCGGCACAAGTGGATAAAGCCATTGCGCGAATGGAGGCCAGAGATTCTTTCCCTACATTCCCGAATGACTTTTACGGGGCCTTACGTAAAAAGGATTTGGTGCAAGTCACAAAGGAGATTTATCGAATTCAGCCTAGGATATTCCATAACCTGAAGCCGATTCAGGAAAAATCTTTACTGGGTTTTTTGAATTTGTTGCTCAGCTCCGAAGAAAGGGAAAATGTTCTTTCCATTATCGATGAAATTGTTCAACTGTCGCCAAAGCAGCGTGAAGAATTTGCATCTGTGTTAAAGCGGACACATCTGGAGAATATTATAGCAACCATTCGTTTTATTGAAGACCGGTATAAGGTCATCGAGGTTCTCAAGACAATCGTCTTTGACTATGCAGGATATGCGAATGAACGTGACCACGTTCAAAAGATTGTGGAGCAGCATTACTGGCTGTTCGGAGAACAGTATCACCTGGTAACGGCAGACAAGCGAATGCAAAAGGCGCTTGAAGAGTATCTGTACTTGCTCTATGGTGATAAGGCTCCAAATCCAGTGTTGACACCAGATGAAGAAGAGCTTCGCCGGATGGATATTTTTGCTTGTGCTGCAAGAAATACTGAGGATGCAAATGGTAGTGCGATTCAGGAAAATCTGGTCGTTGAGCTGAAAGCACCCAAAGTAGTGCTCACCAAAGCGGTTTTACGTCAAATTGAAGACTATATGGATTACGTCCGAAAACAACCGTTGTTTAATAGCCAGTACCGCAGATGGAAGTTTATTGCTGTATGTAGCGCTGTTGATGACGATGTCAAGGCACGATACGATTCCCAGAAGTCTAAAGGCAAAAAGGGCTTGGTTGCTGAAATTGACAACTATGAAGTCTATGCTTTGACATGGGATGATGTGTTCCAAAGCTTTGATTTGAGGCATGCTTTCCTGCTGGATAAGCTGAAGATGGATAAAGAGGCGATAGCTGCTGAGATCGCACAGACTGCTGGTGACGAGAAATCTAAGGACACAGCGGATGCTCTGACTGCATTGGTAGCAAATTGATTTGTTAGCAGAGTAAGATTTCCACTTATTTGATTACTTCGTATTGTTAGCTGCCGCCGGGTGGTATCGGTTGATACCATCCGGCGGCAGTTTCTTTTGGGAAGAAAAGACTTGCAATTTCTAAAAGCTATGGTACAATCACGACACCTTGGGATGGGAGTTGGTTTCTGCCTTGGGAGAGGAAAACCGCCCGACCCATGTTTTTGACCCATGTTGGAACTAGGGCGGGAGATTACTGGCAGAGTAAGAAAAGCTTCCGGTATTGGCGGTTGGCTCGAAAACAGGGGATGAAAAATCTCTTGAAAACCCGGGCAGCGTAACCATCGGAAAAGTGAATCCAAAGCGGTCTTGAATGTGTCGTAAGTCCAAATTTGGCAGTGAAAGCTGCCTGCTTGGCTGACCCATTTTTAAGACCACATTTTTGACCCATATTTTGACCCATACGGGGTTAGCACACAGTGGATTGGGCAGATTTCAGTGGATTCGGAGCGTTGGAAAAAGCCGTCAATATGTGCCAAACCCCTGAATAATCGCCGCAAAAGTATTCCTGACCGCAGCTCATAACCCGGAGGTCGGAGGTTCAAGTCCTCCCTCCGCAACCAAATCCATTACCGTTGTTGATACAATATCAGCAACGGTAATTTTTTATTTCCCCTGCATCCCCCTGTCCTTTTTGGGTAAACTGTGCTATACTGGAGGCATCTTTCCGATGGAGGTCCGGGAAATGCACATTCGGGAACATTTGAAAACCGTCACTCGCCACCGCCGCCTGGTGCGGCACTACTGCTTTCGTCTGGGCCTGTATTGGCAGGGCCTCACCCATGACCTGAGCAAGTACAGCCCCACGGAGTTCTGGCGCAGCGCCAAGTATTACCAGGGCTTTCGCAGCCCCAACGACCAGGAGCGCAGCGAAACCGGCGTCAGCCTGTCCTGGCTGCACCACAAGGGCCGCAACCGCCATCACTTCGAGTACTGGATCGACTACCGCATCGGCCCCGATGGCACCGTGACCATGGGCGGCTGCAAGATGCCGAAAAAATATGTGGCGGAGATGTTCTGCGACCGCATCGCCGCCTGCCGGGTCTACCAGGGCGAAAAATACACCGATGCCTCCGCCTACGACTATTTTCACCGCACCAAGGGTCACCTGTGGATCAATGAGGAGACCGCAGCCCTGCTGGATCGCTGGCTCCTGCTGCTGAAGGAGCAGGGAGAGGACGCCGCCCTGCATCAGATCCGTCGGGAGCTCCGCACCTCCCAGGTCTATTGACTCCGCCCCGGCCTTCAATAAGAAACAAGTTGTCAATAAAGCGAAAACCTACCCAAGCGGTAAGGCTGGGTGTCCCTCGCCATTCAAATCCGTGGTTTTTGAAGCCTGGTGAAAAAAATAACGACTATTTATCTATGTTTTTCTTGCTTTTTGACATTTTTCGTTGTAATATGTACTGGAGATTTTTTTCGGAGAGGTAGATCCATCAACATGAGCCATCCTTACAAGACCCGGGCAGGCGGCGCCACCGTCACGGTTTTCGTCCCGTACGACTGCGCCAACCACTGCCCGTTCTGCATCAATAAAAAGGAATATGCCGACTGCAGCGGCTTCAGCCTGGAGGCCATCCTTCGCAGCATTCGCACCATGGATTCCATCACCCCGGCGTGCGACTTTGTGTTCACCGGCGGCGAGCCCCTGGCGAATTTAGACGCTCTGCAGCAGATGCTGGACGCCATCCCGGCCACCCACAAGATTTATATCAACACCACCTTTCCCGTGCAGCCCCACTGCCCGGCGGAGAAAATGCTTGCCTTCACGGAGAAAAACAAGGACAAGATCACCTGCATGAATATTTCCCGCCACCTGGTGAAGTATGTGGAGGAGTCTCCGGATGAGGTCATCGCCCGCATTGCCTGCCCCACCCGCATCAACTGCGTGCTGTATAAAAACTATCCTGCGGCCAGGCTGGTGGACTATGCCGAGCGCTTCCTGCCCTACGGCATCCCCATCCAGTTCCGCTACGACTACACCGAGACCACCCCGGAAAACCTCTATGAGCAGGAAAACGACCCCATCCTCCGGGACCTGAAGAAGTACTTTACCTACATGGGCCTGGACGGCTGCCGTATGCGCAACGGCTTCCACTTCCTCTATAAGGGCCTGCACATGACCTACCACAAGACCCTTCCCTACTCCACCATCACGGAAAAGGGCGAGGACGGCATCACCTACGACATTCTCTACGACATCCTCATCAAGCAAAACGGCGAGATCCACTCCGATTGGACCGGCGTCAAGATGGATGTAGAGGCCTACCGTCATGTGGTCTTTGAGCCCTACGACCTGAAGGTTCTGGACGGCACCGTAGATTATTAAGCAAAAAATTTTCCCCCGACGGAGCCATCCGCCGGGGGAAAATTTTTCTTATTCTTCAATCAACAATTGCGCGATCTGCACGGCGTTGGTGGCCGCGCCCTTGCGCACCTGGTCGCCGCAGCACCAGATGTTCAGTCCGTTGTCCGAGGTCAGGTCGTCCCGAATCCGTCCCACAAACACCGTATCCTGGTCGCTGGTGTCCAAAGGCATGGGATACTTCTTATTCTTCAGGTCGTCCACCAGCCGGCAGCCGGGGGCGGCGGCAATCAGCTCCCTGGCCCGCTCCACGGAGATCTTCTCCTTGGTCCGCACCACAATGGACACACTGTGGCTGCGCACCACCGGCACCCGCACGCAGGTGCAGCTGACCTTCAGCTCCGGCAGATGCATGATCTTGCGCCCCTCGTTCTGCATCTTCATCTCCTCGGAGGTGTAGCCCTCAAAGGCCTCGCCGCCGATCTGCGGGATCACATTGTACGCGATCTGATACTGAAATACCTTGGGCTCGTAGCTCTTGCCCTCCCGCAGGGCCTCCACCTCGTTCATCAGCTCAATAGGCCCGCCTGCGCCAGCACCGGAGGTAGCCTGGTAGCTGCTTGCCACGATGCTCTCAATGGGGCTGTCCTGGTTCAGGGCGTTGATGGCCACCAGGGAGACGATGGTGGTGCAGTTGGGGTTAGCGATGATGCCCTTGTGCTTTTTGGCGTCCTTCGGGTTAATTTCCGGGATCACCAGCGGCACATCCGGGTCCAGGCGGAAGGCGCTGGAGTTGTCCACAAACACCGCCCCCGCCTTTACAATGGCCGGTGCAAACCGCTTTGCAATGTCATTTTCCGCCGCGCCCAGCACAATGTCCAGGCCCCGGAACGCCTCGTCGCAGGCCGGCTCCACGGTCAGCTCCCGGCCCTGCCACTGGATCTTCTGCCCCGCAGACCGCTCCGACGCCAGCAGATGCAGCTCCTCCACCGGGAAGCTCCGCTCCGCCAAAATCTTCATCATTTCCCGGCCCACGGCACCCGTGGCGCCCAAAATCGCTACCTTATACTTTTTCATTACAGTATCCTCCGTTTTTTATTTTACAAAGCTGTCGTACAGCACCCGGATCGCTCCGGCAAAGTCCTTGTTGTCCACGCCCACAATGATGTTCAGCTCGTCGGGCCCCTGGGTGATCATGCGAATGTTGATGCCGTTTTCACCCAGAGCGGCGAAGATCTTGCCCGAGGTGCCGGGCTTAAAGGCCATTTTCCGACCCACCGCCGCCACAATGGCCATGTCCTCGGTGACATGGATGCTGTCGGGCTTCAGCATTTTCTGAATGTCGCCCAAAAGCTGATACTGGCAGGGCCGCAGCTTGTCCGCCGCCACCACCAGGGAAACGCTGTCAATGCCCGAGGGCAGGTACTCCAGCACCAGCTGATACTTTTCCAGCACCTCCAGAATCCGCCGCAGCACGCCCACCTCATTGCTCATGCCGTTTTTGGTGATGGTGATAACGGAGAAATTCTTCCGTCCGGCGATACCCGTAATGAAGTTTCCGTCCAGGCTCTCCTCCGTCTCGTCGAAGGACTCCATGATCATGGTGCCCGGATGCTCCGGCTGATTGGTGTTGCGGATGTTCAGGGGAATATTCTTTTCCCGCACCGGGAAGATGGTCCCCTCGTGGAGCACCTGGGCTCCGATGTAGCTCAGCTCCCGCAGCTCCGAGTAGGTAATGCGCTCAATGGGCAGCGGGTCCTTCACGATCCGGGGGTCCGCCATGAGGAAGCCCGACACATCCGTCCAGTTTTCATACACATCCGCGTCCAGGGCCGCCGCCGCCAGGGCGCCGGTGATGTCGCTGCCGCCCCGGGTAAAGGTCTTGATGCTCCCGTCGGGCATAGTGCCGTAAAAGCCCGGGATCACCACCCGCCGGCCGGATGCCGCCCGGGTCAGGATCTCGTAGCTCTTCTCCTGGTCCACCGTGCCATCCAGGTTAAACTTCAGCCACAGCTCGCTGTCCAGGAAGTCGTAGCCCAGGTAGTCCGCCATGAGCCTTGCCGCGAAATATTCGCCCCGGCTCACCAGCTCGTCCTGGCTGATGCCTGCGTCCATCTTCTTGCGCAAGGCGGCAAACTCCGTTTCCAGGTCCGTTTTCAGCCCCAGGTCGTCCCGAATCTCCATGTACCTGGAGCGGATCATGTCGAATACCGTGTCGCAGGACACCCCGTATTTAAGATGTGCATAGCACAGATACAGCAGGTCGGTCAGCTTGTGGTCGTCGGAAAACCGCTTTCCTGCGGCGGAAACGATGACCACCCGCCGGGCCGGGTCCGCCTGCACAATACTCTTCACCTTTTCAAATTGCTTGGTGTCCGCCATGGAGGAGCCGCCGAATTTCAGCACCTTTAACATTATTTTGCCTCGCTTTCATCGGAAATTGATGCAAGGTTTTCAAGTCCATTGACAAAAAGCCCTATTTTGTCCGTCAGTAAAAAACACTTGCTTTTTTCTTGGGGACAGTGTATCATATCATTATGCAAAATGCAAGAAAAAGATTGGAGAAACTTGTATGAAATATCAAAGCACCCGTAACCGCGCCCTTACGGCCTCTCCCGCTGCCGCCGTACTCCGGGGCATCGCGCCGGACGGGGGACTCTATATGCCCGAAGCCATCCCCGTTCTTAACTGGCAGTCTCTCCTGGAGGCGGACACCCTCACCCTCTCCGCCCGCATCCTCTCGGCCCTGCTGCCGGACTACCCGGATATGGACGGTCTGGTCCGCCGGGGCTACGCCGGGAAATTTGAGACGGAGGAGCTGACCCCGCTGGTAAAGGTGGGCGACCGCTATGTGCTGGAGCTGTTCCGGGGCCCCACCAGTGCCTTTAAGGATGTGGCCCTGAGCCTGCTGCCCCAGCTCATCAGTCAGGCCCGTACCCTGGAGAATATCCGGGATGAAATGCTCATCCTCACCGCCACCTCCGGTGACACGGGCAAGGCCGCCCTGGAGGGCTTCCACGATGTCCCCGGCACCAAGATCATCGTGTTCTACCCCTACGGCGGCGTCTCCGCCGTGCAGCAGGCCCAGATGGTCACCCAGGAGGGTGCCAATGTAAAGGTCTGCGCCGTCCGGGGCAATTTCGACGATACCCAGACCGGCGTAAAGCAGATCTTCGCCTCCTGTGACGAGGAGGATCTCCCCGGTCTGCGCCTCTCCTCGGCCAACTCCATCAATATCGGCCGCCTGGCCCCCCAGATCGTCTACTATTTCAAGGCCTATGCCGACCTGGTCCGCTGTGGCCGCATCCGGGTAGGCGAGCCGGTCCATTTCTGTGTCCCCACTGGCAACTTCGGCGACATCCTGGCCGGGTATTTTGCCAAGCGCATGGGCCTGCCCGTAGGCCGCCTGATCTGCGCCTCCAATCGCAACGATGTCCTTACCGACTTCCTCTCCACCGGCGTCTATGATAAGCGCCGCACCTTCTATAAGACCACCTCCCCCTCCATGGACATTTTGGTCTCCAGCAACTTAGAGCGCCTTTTGAGCCTCCTCACCGGGGACGACAGCTATGTGGCCTCCCTTATGAAGGATTTGAACGAGCAGGGCCATTATAAGGTAACGGAGGAGCTTCTCCGGAAGCTTCAATCGGAGTTCTCCTGCGGCTGCTGCGATGATGATGCCGCCGGGCGCACCATCGGAAAGGTTTGGGCCCAGGAAAAGTACCTGCTGGACCCCCACACCGCCGTGGCCTGGACCGTGGCCGATCAGTTCTCCCACACCCATCACGACGGCGCGCCGGTGGTGGTCCTCTCCACCGCCAGCCCCTATAAGTTCCCCGCCGCCGTTCTCTCCGCCCTGGGTCAGAGGGTGTCCGATGACGAATTCGCCGTCATGGACGATCTCCATGCCTGCACCGGCGTGCCTGTGCCCAAAAACCTGGCGGCTCTGCGGGAAAAGCCCGTGCAGCACCGGGATGTTATCGACCGGGAGGATATGCTCTCCTATGTTCTCCGGAAAGCAGGTGAAAAGCAATGGTAACCGTCCGTGTCCCCGCCACCACCGCCAACTTGGGCCCCGGCTTCGATACCCTGGGTCTGGCTCTAGCCCTGTATAATACCCTCACCTTTGAGGAAGTGCCGGAGGGCCTCTATTTTGAGGGGGTTGAGCCGGACTACGCCACAGAGGAAAACCTGGCCGTGGTCTCCTATAAGGCCGTGCTGGCGAAGCTGGGCCTGCCCATGCCGGGCCTGCGCCTTTCCATCCGGGCGGACATCCCCATTTGCCGGGGCCTGGGCAGCAGCGCCGCCCTGATAGCCGCCGGTGCCGCCGGCGCCAACGCAAACCACGGCTCCCCTCTCACCCGGGAGGAGCTGCTGGCCGTTTGCAACGACATCGAGGGCCACCCGGATAACCTGGCCCCGGCCATTTTCGGTGGCCTGGTTGCCTCCTTTGTGGAAAACGATCGGCCCTACATCGCCCGGTACAGTCTCCACAAGAGCCTCCGCTGCACGGCCCTGATCCCGGACTTCCAGCTCTCCACCCACCTGGCCCGGAGCGTCCTGCCCAAGGAGGTCCCCTACGGTGACGCCATCTTCAATGTCTCCCGCACCGCCGTGCTGCTGCGGGCCCTGGAAAACGGCGATGCGGAGACCATCTCCGTGGCCCTCCGCGATAAGCTCCACCAGCCCTTCCGGCGCACCCTGATCCCCGGCTTCGATGCGGCGGAAAAGCTGGCCCACGACTGCGGCTGCGTGGCCTTCTTCCTCTCCGGTGCAGGCCCCACCCTCCTGTGCCTGTCGGCGGACCCGGACTTTGATGAAAAGCTGGCCTCCCGTCTCTCCCAGCTCCCGGGCCACTGGCAGCAGCTCCCCCTCCCCGTAGACCATGAGGGAATTCTCGTCTCCTGACTCATACCGAATTTGCTTTTTCATTTGACAGCCCCGGTTTCTGTATGGTATACTCAGCAAAGAGGAACGCTTTTTCAGGTTCCACAATATTTGTGAGAAAAGTTTTTCAGGAAACGGGAGGGACAACATGAAAGCAAAGCACGCTCTGTACTTAGGCCTTATCATCATCGGCGCCGCCTTTCTGCTCATCGACGCCACCGTCCTGGGCTTTATCTTCGAGGCCGCAGGCCTTATTCTCCTGCTGATCTCCGCTCTCATGGAGTGGGCCGGTGAGCATCAGGACCCCCACCCTTAACGCCACCCTTGTTTTTCGTAGGGGTCGATGCCTACATCGGCCCGCCCGCCGCACTATCAACCTGTCCGTAGGGGAGGGGCTCTGCCCCTCCCGCGGGCGGGGTAGAACCCCGCCCCTACGCACTTCATGTTACACTTCCGTAGGGGCGACCCTTGCGGTCGCCCCT
>OFMD01000827.1_pt1 | contig 22703 bp, 12 predicted proteins | sample 1541211 | NCBI WGS metagenome assembly OFMD01 (sample SAMN04209231, study PRJEB22552) | human gut metagenome | biome: gut; material: feces | host: Homo sapiens | place: USA: Oklahoma | reverse complement strand
CCTCACCCTGCTTCACAATCTCGCCGCAATCAATACAAACCTCATCGCCGGTGTAACCGTCTTCTGTGCAGGTTGCGGGAACCTGATTTCTGACTTCGGTGTTTTTATGCTGGCAGGACTTCTCACCGAGGAAGAGGTTGAAGGTTTTCACCGTGTACAGTCCGACATAGTTATAGGCGGTTACGGTGAAATAGTTATCGCCGGGCTGGAGCTCCAGCCCATAGGAGAACTCACGGGTAATCTTCTCGCCGTTGTAGTCTCGGCTAAAGTTGTTACCGCCGAGGATGTGCGTGTCGTTCAGATAGACCTGCGCATCGTCCAGGTAGGTGGTCACCTTGCCCTGAAGGAGGAAATCGGCAGAATCGACGTAATACACGCCATCGGTTTCTTCCGGCAGGGACAGCTCCAGCTCGGGGCCTGCATCGTCAAAGAGGAGCTTCAAGCTGACGGCGGGATATTCCACACCGTCCTTGAAGGCAATGACGGGAATTGTATTGACGCTGCATTCCAGCTTTACTTCGCAGCTCCAGGTCAGATCGCCGCTAACCGCAACCTCCTGTCCGTTGACGGTCAGCCGGTCTACAGGAGCGGGAACATCGCCGCTTAAACGGTAAAGGCCGTTCTCCTCCAGCATATCCGGCGTCACAGTTGAAATACCGCCGTAGGAATCCCAGACCTGAGGCTGATAGTTGGGCGTCAAGTCAAGACTGCCACGCTCAGCGGCTGCCTTTGCAGTGGTGGGATTCCAGATGGTGTAATTCGCAACGGAATAGTCGTCAGTCACATTCTTGTTATATATCTGGACACTAGAATGTACCCTTCCATTATAAATTCTAGCATAGAAGTCGACATAGCCATTTTCATCCGGCGCTATTAACTCATAGTTACAGTAAACATTCATGTCCTCCGGATCCGTCACGCGGATGCGCAGGGGAATCTTTGTGCCGTCCGGGTAGTCCTGATCCAGAACGAAAGTACGGCCGTCCTCGATAGGGGTCATCGTGATGCCATCCCCCGGGACAGGCGGGGAGAACGTGGAGATAAAGCTGCCTGTGGTAATCAGAAGTTCCTCGGACAGCAGCACCGTGCCATCGGCGCTCCTGATTTCGAGATCAAAGCGGTTTTCTCCGGCAATCAGAGGGAGAACGATGGAAAAATGCGTTCCATCGAAGGTCGCGGCTTCCCCATCGAAGGTTGCGCTGCTGCCCTCAGGCGCATAACCCAGGGCGCGGAAGTAGGTGACAGCGCCCCTTGAGCGGACGAAGTTGGTCTCTCCAAGCTTCAGATTACTGAGACCGTATTCCGGAAGGGTTTCGTCGGGATTGATGGTGGTGTAGGCCATGGAGGTGTTACCGGCGTTGTCCATCACCATCAGCGTGATGTGGATGGGCTCATCGCCGAACGGATGATAGTCGTAAAGGCGGAGAGTGCCGCTCCAGTAGCCGGTTGCCTTGTCGTAGTCGAAGCGAGCCAGCGTACCAGTGGCGAAAACATCATTCACAGAGACTGCAATCTCATCAAAGACACCGACAGGGTCAGAGGCCTTGAAGCGGAGATTGAGATAATCTTCGCCCTCTTCGGGATCTCCGAGGCTTGCGCTCAGTTTGGAGACATTCGGGCCGGTGAGATCCACAGAAAAAGGCATGGTAAGGGTCTGCCACTCGTCGCTGCCGGGCAGGCACGACTGGAGGCTGACGGCATACTTGCCCTCCGGGGCAACGGAATAGGTTCCGCTTGCCTGATCGTAGATGGTTCCGTCCCAGACGATGCTGTGGTCGAGGTTCGTCATGAGTTGACCGTTGATCTTGACGGCGCTATCCATTGCAAGAATGCGGGAAAGGTTGAAGGCGGAGCCGGGAGAAGCGATGACCTTTCCGCTCTCGTCCAGGATATCCATCCGGATCTCGGCGGCGTTGCGCAGAAGCCCCAGCCAGGGAGTGACAATATCAAACTCGCCGTCTCCGTTCGGGGAGATGGCCAAGCGGTCGGGGTCGATGAAGCCCAGGCCCAGCGCACTAAAAATATCATCTTCAACCTCCTGGTAGACCTCGCCCATTGGCTTGGCGTAGCCGCCAGAGGTGGTGAACAGAGTCGTGCCATACTGGGGTGTGCCGTAATAGCCATATGTGATCTTGGGGATGACTGTCTCCTCTTCCCAGCAGGGTGCGTCGATGATCGGCTCGTCGTCCCAGTCGCCCATGAAGCCCAGGAAGGGCAGACTCAGGCTGGGGGCGTCCTCGGCGCTCAGAAGAATATAGCCCTCGGCAAAGTGACCCTCTCGGGCAGCGGGAATGCTCAGCTCAAAGCTTACGGTAGCCGTTCCATTGGCGGGCACCGTCACGGTGGCCGCAGAGAACTTCACCTCTGCTCCCTCAAGTACGGTGTTGTGGTAGAGCTTGGTTTCCTCATCGGTCGTATCGGTGTAAACGTCCGTGGCGGAGAGGGAGTAGGTCACGCTCTGGTCGCCGTAGTTGGTCAGCAAGATCTCGCCGGAGGTGGTCTTTCCCAGATTGTCCCGCAGCTCAATGGCGGCTTTACCATTGTAGGTGGCCAAAACTCTGTTCTGCACAGCCTGATTCAGGTTAACCATACCCGCGCCCACCTGACGGACGGAGGCCATGGCGTCGCTGCTGGTTTCGCACACCGGCTCAGCCGTGTTCATCAGCGTCTGACGGATGAATTCAGAAATGTTGTCAACTTTCAGCCCGGACTCCAGCAGATACTGCTTCACCAGGGCGGCGGAACCTGCCACAAAGGGGGTGGCCATGGAGGTGCCGGACATCCACATGTAGGTATCTGTGCCGTTGCCGACGGAGACGATGCTGCCGCCGGGAGCGGCTACCTCGGGCTTGATCTCCAGGCTGGGGGTGGGGCCCCAAGAGGAGAAGTAGGAGGCGGTGTTCTTCTCATCCTCGATGGCAAAGTAGAACTTGCCATCGTAGCCGCTGAAGGAAACCTTCCTTTCGGCCTGGCACTGCTCCAGCATCCACTGCCCGTCCTCCGCGCTGACATAAACCATCGGAAGCGTAAACCAGGACTCGAGCTTTTGGCTGGCTTTCCGATTGAGGCCGCCCTCCGGGGCGCAGAGAATCACACCGACGCAACCGGCTGATTGGGCGGCACTGTGGACATCATAGAGTGCGTATTCATCGGCAGTATTGACATCATAGCGCACCAGCGCAATGCTGCCGGCTGCGTTGGAGTCAGAAAAATCATCCCAGGAGCCGCTGCTCGCGTCGAAAAGGGCCACGCCCTCAGGGAATTTGAAGCTGGGGGAGGAGAGGCGGATGACATTGAGGTTGCGGGCGTCCTGCCCTTCGGGGGTCGCACTGAAGTGGTAGGTCACGTAGCCGTGGGAATCCACGCTGGCGACGCTGATGGCGCCCTTCGACGTGGACGGGGAGCCAACGGTAGCCGTATCTACACGGTTCCAGTCGTTTTTAATGGTGCCCGACTCCTGGTAGTATTGGGAGGAGATGGTGGAGTTGCCAGCGGCGGCGGCCACGAAGACGCCAGCGGCGGCAGCCTTATCCACCGCTCTGGAGATGTAGAGGTCGGAGCCATAGAAGCCGCAGTCTCTGCCCAGGGACATGTTGATAACGTCGGCGCCCAACTTCACAGCGTCCTCAATGGCACATACGATGTCATCGTTCCAGCCGCCGCTGCCCGTCGTGGAGTCGTAGATCTGCATGGCAAAAATCTGGGCGTCAGGCGCAACGCCGGAGATACGGGACTCGGACTCGTCGCCATTGGCCGCTGCAATACCCGCCACGTGGTGGCCGTGGGGCTCCACCGCGCTGATGACGCCATCACTCCCGCCGACGTAGCTGTGGCCAAAGGGAACCTTATCGCTGTACCAGCGGCCGTAGCCCAGCTCAGCGATTTTTTCCTCCATCTCCACCTTGTCGAACTTGGCAGTCTCTGGATTTTGCACCATGTCCTGATGCTCCCAGTTCACGCCGGAGTCGATGATGGCGATTGCCGTTCCCTTACCGGTGTAGCCATTGTTGCCCAGCTTCCAGGCATCGAAAACGGAGGTCATTTCCTTCGCGGAGAACATTTCCGGTTTATACTGGATGGCTTCGCTCACGGAAGCCACGCCGGGCATCTCGTTCAGACGGGCGATATCGCCCCGGCGAATCTCGTAGGAAACCATGTTGAACAGGTAGCCCGCACGATGTACCGGCTCGAGTGCCAATTCGCTGCGTACGCGCGCAATCAGGTTTTCCTGGCTTCTCAGCGCCTTCTGCTCAGCCGACTCCGGCGAGGCCGAGGCGCTCATCAGCTCCGCTCCGGGAGCGGCACTCATCAGCTCCAGCCCGGAGGCGGCGCTCAGCTCGACGATGACGCGAACCTGCTCGTCCTGATCCGGCTCCAGCATCAGTTGGGCCGTCTCCTCCTGACAACTGCGCCGGTTGTTGCGCTCTTCGAGAATGGATTGGCGTAGCGTTTCCTCAAGCCCAGAGTCAGGCGTGTAGCCTTCATCGGCTCTGGCGTTCGCTGCCAGTCCGCCCGGTATCGCGGACAGAACCAGCGCCAGAACAAGGAAAAATGCTAACAGTTTCTTCATTGTGGTTTTCCTCCTTTGTTTTAGCGGGATAGCCCAAGTATAACAGGGAATTCGTCCCGAAGATAGGACGAATCCCGGAAATTGCTGTATGTTTTTTACTTCGTGTGTCTTTTTCGGCAAATCTGTGTTACAATACAGCTGCAAAAGCCAGCCCGGAGAGTCTTGAGGAGGAAGTCATGGAAGTCAAGCAAACCGCCATGGGAAGCGTAGACTACAGCGACGCGCATACGGCGTTTCTCATTGCCAGCGAGCTGTTCTCCTTCACGGAGGAGGAGACGCTCTGCCGCAGCAATCATCAGCTGGAGCTGGGGTTCTCTCACCTCGATCCGTCCACACAGCAAAGATGTCTGGATACGCGCCAGCAGATTCTGAATGCGGTTTTTCCCGGTCAGAGCAGGGAACCGTACCATCTCGGCTATGAGAAGACAAAACCGTCCTGTGCGCTTGTGGCCCAAAAGGTCATGCGCTATTTTCCGCCCGTAGAATACTGCTGCGAGGATCTGGAGCTGCTCTACATCCACTCAGGCCAGTGCAGCAGACGCTGCGGGGGCAGAGAAAGCACTCTCCGCGCAGGCGATTTCTGTCTGCTTGAGTACAACACACCTCACCGGATCATCAATAACCGAGATGACTGCATTATCATCCGAATACTGATCCAGCGCAGCTATCTGGAGGAGGTTTTTTCTGAGTTTCTGAACGAAAACGCCGTGGTTTCGCATCTACTTTTGAATGTTCTGTACACCGTAGCGGATACCCCGATGCTCGTCTTCCACACCGGCACAGACCAGGCGACCCGCTCCTTCGTCTACGCCATATACAAGCAGCTACAGGCCGGGACTTCCAGCGCCGCCGCCGCCCTGCTAGCCGAGTCCCTGCTGAACGCACTGTTCGTCATACTGTTGCGCGAACACACGCCGGAATTCCTCCGCCCCGAGGCTGAGGAATGCACAACCGGCGCAGAGATTATCGCATACATCCGGCAGCACGAGAGCACGGTAACACTCTCGGAGCTGGCGCAAGTTTTTTCCTATAACGAGTCGTACATGAGTAGATTCATCACCACACAAACCGGATACACCTTTCTGGAGATTCTCCGGCAGATTCGCATGAACAAGGCGGCCTGGCTGCTGCGCAACACCACGCTGAACGTCTCCAGAATCGCAGAAGAAGTGCACTGCGTGGATTCGTCCCACCTTTGCCGTGTTTTTCGCAAGGACTACCACATGGCGCCTGGGGAATACCGGCAGCTCTATGCCGCCAGCCCAGCAGGAAAGGAGGCGCCCAAGTGAAACAAACGAACGGAACGGGCGGAGACGTCGATTATGCTTCCGGCCGCTTTATGTACACCACGCCACAGGCATTGCTCTGCCTGAGCGAGGAAGAAAACATTCTGCGCAGCTATTACCGTATGCAGCACAACCTCGACTCCTGTACGGAGGCGGAAAAAAAGCGCCGTCAGGGTCAGTATGACGCGGTCTTTTCCCGCTATTTTGGCGCGCAGAGCGAGCAGCCATATCAGCTGCTGGAACCTGCCGGGTATCCGACCGGAGCGGTCAACGTCAGAAAGCGCAGCCGCTACTTCCCCACAGTCGACTACCGCAGCGAAAACTTTGAGTTCTTTTACGTCCAAGCGGGGCAATGTCACCTCACAAGCCATGGGATGGAATACGAGCTGCAAAGCGGAGATTTCTGCCTGCTGCAATACGGCGCGCCCCACAGGATCGAGAATAACTCCGACGACTGCATCCTGTTGGAAATTCAGGTTGAAAAAGCCCACGTTCAGCGGATTTGCAGTCTCCTGCTCAGCGAAGACAGCATTTTGTCGCATTACTTTAAAAATTCGCTGTACGGGACAGCAAATTACCCGATTATTATCTTCAGGACGAAGCACGACGCCGGCGTTACATATTATGTATATGCGATGTACAATGAATGTCAAATTCGTCCAAGGTATTGGAACATTATGGTTGTCTCCCTACTCAACGCACTGTTTGCCTACCTGTTGAGCATCTTCCGGCCTGAGCAGGTGATACCTGACTTTTCAGGCGATTCCTTTGCCAGCGCCGTCATCCAGTACATTGCCGAGCACGAGGCACAGGTCAACCTGGAGAGTCTTGCCGCCGCCTTCGGCTACTCTGCCAGTCACATGGGCGAGTTAGTGATTCAGCACTGCGGGAAGCCATTTACAGCGCTACTGCGGCAGATGCATATGCACCGGGCGGCAAGACTTCTGAAGGAAACCGATCTGCCAATCAGCCAGATTGCGGCAGAGGTATGCTGCACCGACGCACCGCACTTCAATCGCAGCTTCCGCCGGGAATTTTCCATGCTTCCTGCGGAGTACCGGCAACTCTTTTCCGGCAGCACAGCGGAATAGGCGTAGAGAGGCGCCGCCCTGTTGAAAAACACAGTAGACAGGATTTGGTTGGTGCCTGCTTTTCACGGAAGTGACCGGTCTTGGGCGTTCTTTTCCAAGAAGTTCTTGCTATTTCTCTCTTGCTATCCTACCATGGCTTTATCTAGGAATCCCGGCAGCTGTTTGCCATCCAGGTTCCGGACCAGTAATATTTCATCGCAGCCCATGGAAAAAGGCGCACCAACGCCGGGAGGGAGCCGTCCCTCCTGGTTTGGTGCGCCGTTCATTCCTTGGTTACAAGTTTAGCCGGAAACCGTCTCCGTTCCCTCCGTTTGCGTATCCCCCGGCCATTGCAGCAGCAGCTGTCTGAGCCAGAGGCGGAGTTTTTCACCACTCTCCCGGGCCACACGGAGTACCTCCTCATGGGTGTGCTTTTCTTTGGCGATGCCTGTTGCCATGTTGGTGATACAGGCCACACCCAGAACTCCCATGCCCAGGTAATTGGCCGCAATGGTCTCGGGCACCGTGGACATGCCAATGGCGTCGGCACCCAAGGCGGCGTAGGCCCTGATTTCGGCTGCCGTTTCATAGCAGGGGCCGGGGAACAGGGCATAAACCCCCTTCTGATAGGGGATTGCCCACTCCTCCGCCACACGCTCAGCCAGCCGGATCCATTTGGCGGCATAGGGTTCGGACATATCCGGAAATCTCGGTCCAAAGCGGGGATCGTTGTCTCCCATCAGGGAGTTCTGTCCCAGCATGTTCATATAATCGGTGATGAGCATCAGGTCGCCGGGAGCAAAGGACCGGTTGATTCCACCGCAAGCATTGGTGACAATCAGGTCACGGACACCCAGCAGCCTCAGCACATAAACGGGAAAGGTCACCTCTTTCATGGAGAAGCCTTCGTAGTAGTGAAACCGGCCCTGCAGAGCGGCAACCGTCTTGCCCCCTATACTGCCAATCACCAGGTTTCCCGCGTGGCCCTCCACCTGAGATCTGGGGAAGTTGGGAATTTCGCCATAGGGGATCACCACCCGCTCCTCCAGCTCATCCGCCAAGCCGCCCAGCCCGCTGCCCAGGATCACCCCAAGCTCCGGTATCTGTTCGGTTTTCTCCCGGATCCACGCTACCGACGCGCTCACCTTGTCATAAAAGCACATGCTGTCTCCCCCATCGCGTCCCGCCCCCATCTCTCCGGAGACGGCACGTTCCATGCAAAAGGGATTGCCACAAAACAGATTGCGCAACCTCTTTTGGCTTTATTTCCTCAAAATGTCACAATTTCCTGCTCCGCCGGGGAGCAGGACTCCACAGATCGGGCCGTGAGAATGGGGCCCAGCTCTCCCTGGTACAGGGCATGGCGCTCTGCAGATACCTGGGCAGTGACCATCACCCAGCTCTTGGCCTTCAGCTTGGCGGCCCCGGCGAATTTACAGGGAACGCCACAGAATTGAATGTCCTCCACACAACAGGTCATCACAAACCGGCCCGGGGCAAAAATCCCGTCTCTGTCCCGGCGGAGCCGCGCCACCTGGGCCTTAAACCGGACGGTTTTGCCCTGATACTTCTCCGGCTCCTCGGACACATCCCGGTACCACAGACCATAGTCCTCATCCCTCACCTCAATCACCGGAGCATTCAGGTCAAAGGGCAGCGGGTCTTTCACCTCGTCAAAGGCAGAGCTACCGTCGGTGCTCTCATAGAGGATGTCCACCCGGCGGTTCACCGCCCGTGCCAGCTTGTGCAGGGGCATGGTGTCGGCGTCCGGCTCGACCCGGTTGAACACCACCATTTCACAGCCCGACAGCTTATCCACCACCAGGTTGCGCATATTGGCATTGTACTGCAAAATGGTGGAGGCATCGGCAAACATCACTTCCTGGGCCACGGCCCAGCTCTCCGGGAAGCGGGCGTACAGCTCCCCTACCAGCTTCATGCCGTTAAGCTCCGCCACCACCCGCTGGGCCCGGTACTTCTTCTGCAGCGCCGCCAGCTGCTGCATGGTCACCGTGTCCTGATCCAGAACCTCCAGATACACATTTTTCTTGGGGAAGGCAGACAGGTCATACTCCTCCTCCCCCTCCTCAAAGGCCAGCAGCAGCGTCCGTTCCCCGGCGTTGAACCGGGGGTCCTCCAAAGTCTCCTGGATGAATTTGGTCTTACCGGCATCTAGGAAACCAGTAAATACATACACCGGAATGGGCATGGCTTACACCCCAAAGAGGGCGGCAATGGCCTTCTCGTCCAGCTGCGCACCGATGACGCACAGTCGTCCCGTCACCGCCGGGCTTCCGGTGCGAACATCCGCCTCACCGGGCACATAGTCAAAGTGAATCCAGGTTCCATCCTCTGCCGGGACAATGCCCTTGGCCCGGAGAACCGTGCCCAGCTCTCCGTTCTCCAGTTCTTCCAAGGCCTTCTGAATGCCAGCCTGAGTGAACTTCTTCGGTGTCTCCACGCCCCAGCTGGTAAAGACCTCATCGGCGTGGTGATGGTGATGCTCCTGGCCGTGGCAGCAGCCCTCGTGGTCATGATGGTGCTCGTGGTCATGGCAGCAGCCCTCGTGGTCATGGTGGTGCTCATGGCTGTGGCAGCAGCCTTCATGGTCATGGTGATGCTCCTGCTCCTCGTCCTCCTGGGCAAGGCGCTGGGCCTCCATCTGGGCCAGCTCATCTGCCAGGGTCTGTTTGTGCTCCATGGCCTCCACCAGCTGTGCGCCGGTGAGCTGATCCCAAGGGGTGGTCACCATGGTGGCAACCGCGTTGTGCTCCCGCAGGAGGGCCACCGCTCCGTCCAGCTTCTCTTGGCTGATGGAATCGGTCCGGCTGAGAACAATGGTAGACGCCGTCTCGATCTGGTTGTTATAGAACTCCCCAAAATTGCGCATATAGACCTTACATTTTCCAGCATCGGCCACAGCCACCGTATATCCCAGCTGCACCTCATCATTGGTAACCTTTTTTACAGCAGCAACCACATCGCTGAGCTTCCCCACACCTGAGGGCTCAATGAGGATGCGGTCCGGATGGTATTGGTCGATCACCTGCTCCAGAGCCTTGCCAAAATCCCCCACCAGGGAGCAGCAGATGCAGCCGGAGTTCATCTCCCGGATTTCAATGCCCGCCTCCTGGAGGAAGCCGCCGTCAATGCCGATTTCACCGAACTCATTCTCAATGAGGACCAGCTTTTGCTTGCCGTAACCCTCGGCAATCATTTTGCGGATCAGAGTCGTCTTGCCGGCTCCCAGGAAACCAGAGTATACATCAATCTTTGTCAAGAGGAAACACCTTCCATATTATATTTTGACTATATTATAGCGCATTTTTGTGAAAATGGCAAGGGGTACATCCGGACAATTCCGGGCAGCCTGTAGGATTTACAATGATGTGTGACACCGGAGGAGGGGCTGTGGAAATGTGGAAAACCGCAGTGCGGTTTCCGCACATTCCCACAGCACTACTACGATGCCTGCGGCGCTTTTTCCGGATTGAGAGAAAAAAGGTGGCAAATAGGGATGGCCTGTGTTAAGGTTGAGTTGTCGAATCAAAACCGAAAGGCAGGTGCCACCCTATTCGCCATGAATAAGATAACACAGGACATGCGCTTTCAGCAAGCGGTAATTGAGTATTCTTTGAAACACGGCGTCACAAAGGCAGCCATCCGTTACAAGACCTCCAGGCAAAACATTTACCGCTGGAGAAAGAAATACGACGGTACGCTACAATCCCTTGCTGACCGCTCTCACCGGCCTCACAGCCATCCAAACCAGCATACAGAGGCTGAGATCAAGCTCGTCCAGGATATGCGCCGCAGGAACCCTCACGCCGGTCTGGTGGTCTTCTGGGTGAAGCTGCGCCAGCGCGGCTATACCAGATCCATCTCCGGTCTTTACCGCCTCCTGCGCCGGATCCATGGAAACCCCATCAAGCTTCCGAACCCGAAATATACCCCAAAACCCTATGAACAGATGACATATCCCGGTCAAAAATGCCAGATAGATGTGAAATTTGTTCCACAGAGTTGCCTGGTCGGGGAAGTGGCGGAGGAGAAGTACTATCAGTACACCTTCATAGACGAGTACAGCCGCTTCCGAATTCTCAAGGCATACAAAGAGCACAGCACATATTCCTCCACACAGTTCCTGAAGTATGTGGTGAAACAGTTCCCATATGCCATAGAATGTATCCAAACAGATAACGGGTCAGAATTCACGAACCGCCTGAACTCGAAGGCTACCAAAAAGAAAACGCTCTTTGAAACCACCCTGGAGGAGCTCGGCATCCGGCATAAGCTCATTCAGCCCTACACCCCCAGGCACAACGGGAAAGTGGAGCGCAGTCATAGAAAGGACAATGAAGAATTCTATGCCTGCCACACCTTCTATTCCTTTGAGGATTTTCAAAAACAGTTGGCTGTCAGACAGCGGCAGTATAACAACTTCCCCATGCGGCCTCTCAACTGGAAGGCCCCCAAAGCTGTCCTCTTTTCTTTCCCTAAGTCTGTAACTCATCATTGACAAACCTACATACATCCGGACAATTCCGGGCAGCCGCATTCCCTTTTTCTGGGTCCAAGATACTCACCCATCGCTGGCGCAGGAGCGCCAAAATAAATGCGGTTTCATTGGGATCTTCCCCTATCTCCACAGGAAGCGCCCCCCTGTGGAACCGGACAGAACGCGTAAAATTGCCATGTCCAAACCACCGTTCAGACATGGCAATTTTGAGGATTTAGCTTGCATACAGCCTGCCCAAAAGCCAGTTTCCTGCGGACGCCGGCAGAAGCTTCAGCAGGAGTACCGCAAAGCGGTAAAAGCCACCGATGGTATATAAAGGGTGATGGCTTCTCCGGAGCGCCACCCGGCCAATGAAGGCTCCCGCAGACTCCGGGGACATACCGGCAGTCTCATCGTGCTCCATCCGGGCCACAGAGCGGCCAATCCGACCGTTGTAAGCCTGATCCCCTGCCTGAGACTTCTCCCGGGCGGAGGTGAAACCAGTGGCAATGTCCCCCGGCTGTACGGCGCAGACGGTGATGCCAAAGGGCCGCACCTCATTGGCCAGGGCCATGGTATAGGCATTCACCGCCGCCTTGGAGGCAGAATAGTAGGTCTGAAAGGGAATGGGCGCCACCGCCGCTACGGAGCTGAGATTCACAATCCGTCCCCTCCCCGCCTCACGCATATAGGGCAGCACCGCCCGATTCACCCGGACCATACCAAAGAAATTCACGTCCAAAAGCCGCTGGGCGTCCGCCGTCTGCGTGAATTCTACGGCGCCGGAAATGCCGAAGCCAGCGTTGTTCACTACGATGTCGATTCGGCCCTCCCGCTCTGCCACCGTCTTGACTGCAGCTTGCACCTGCTCCTCCCGGGTCACATCGCAGGTCAGGTGGATGATCCCCGGTTGGCTGCTGTCCCGGCGGCTAAGCTCATACACCCGGCACCCGGCCTCCGCCAGGTATCGGGCTGTGCACTGCCCAATGCCGGAGCTTCCTCCTGTGAGGAGGACCACTGTTTCGTTCTTCATGGACACTCCTTTCCCACAACAGCTGCCACGCAGTCCATTGCCTCGTCCAAAATGGATTCGGTATGACTGGCCATGTAGCTGGTTCGCAGCAGACACTCCCGCTCCGGCGTGGCAGGCGGCAGCACTGGGTTGACATAAACCCCCGCATCGTACAGCTCCTTGGCCTTCACCAGAGTACGCACTGAGTCGTAGGTATAGATGGGAATGATGGGCGTGGTGGAGGGGCGGAGGCTCAGGCCCCGTTCCGTCAGCCCTTTGCGGGCGTAAGCCGACAGCTGCGTCAACCGCTCCACCAGCTCCGGCCGCTTCTTGAGCTGCCGAAGGGCCTCCAGCGCCACGGCGCAGTTGGAGGGGGGAATGGAGGCGGAAAAAATAAAGGGCCGGGAATTGTGGCGCACATAATCCACCACCCGCTCCTTGCCCGCCATAAAGCCGCCCAGACTGGCCAGGGACTTGGAGAAGGTGCCCATAATCACATCCACCTGATCCTCCAAACCAAAGTAGCTGGCGGTACCCCGACCGCCTTCCCCGATGACGCCTAGTCCATGGGCATCGTCCACCATCACTCGGGCGCCAAATTCCCTGGCCAGAGCCACAATCTCCGGCAGGTTGGCAATATCTCCTCCCATAGAGAACACGCCGTCTGTGACAACCAGACAGCCGCAGCCCTCCGGAACCTGCTCCAGCTTCCGCCGCAGGTCCCCCATATCGTTGTGCCGGTAGCGGAGCATCTTGCCGTAGCTCAGCTTGCAGCCGTCGTAAATACTGGCGTGATTTTCCCGGTCACAGACGACGTAGTCATGGAGTCCAACCAAGGCGCTGATGATTCCCAAATTACTCTGAAACCCGGTGGAGAAGGTCATCACTGCCTCCTGGTGGAGGAACTCCCCCAGCTCCGCCTCCAGCTCCAGGTGCATCTCCAAAGTCCCATTGAGAAATCGGGAACCGGAGCAGCCGGTTCCATACCGTTCCAGGGCATGAATCCCAGCCTCTATAACCTGGGGATCTGTTGTCAGGCCCAGGTAGTTGTTGGAGCCCAGCATAATCCGGCGCTTACCCTCCATCTGCACCACCGTATCCTGACGGGACTCCAGGGCATGAAAGTAGGGATAAATCCCCAGCTCTTTGGCCTCGTCCACTCGGGAACGTTTTTCGCATTTTTCAAATATGTCCATGTATATCTCCTACAATCAAGTTACGGTAAATGCACCGTACAAACGCTAGTATTATAGTGGGAACGCCTCAAATTGTCAACGGACGGCAGAGAAAATGCCGGGCAATTGCGTCAATGGGCCAGAGAATTAATACATTCTTAAGAAATCCTGACAAAATGGCAAGGACCCCCATCGGGACGGCGTTTGGTTCGTACCGTCCCCATGAGGGTCAAAAGTTACATATCTCTTGCGCGATACTCTATGCTCTTTTTGCCCGTTACACCGTCTCCGCCGGCGCACCGTTCACATAGGTGCACCAGGGGGCCAGAGAGCAGACGGCGCATTTGGGATTTCGGGCGGTGCAAACTGCCCGGCCATGGAGCACCAGACGGTGGCAAAAGTCGGAGCTCTCCTCAGGGGGGAGAACAGCCCGAAGCTGCCGTTCCACCTTCTCCGGCTCCTTCCCCTTGGCCAGGCCCAGGCGGTTGGAAATCCGGATGCAGTGGGTGTCACATACCACTGCCCCGGGTGCGCCGTACAGATCGCCCAACAAGAGATTGGCAGTTTTCCGCCCCACGCCTGGCAGCTTCAGCAGCTCCTCCATGGTGCCGGGGACCTTTCCGCCGTAGTCCGTCAGCAACATCCGGCAGGCCAGGACAATTTCCCTGGCCTTGTTTTTGTAAAAGCCGCAGGAGTGAACCAGCTCTTCTACATGGGAAATGTCCGCCTCTGCCAGGGCTTCCAAGGAGGGATAGGCGGCAAAGAGGGCAGGCGTCACCTCGTTGACCCTGGCATCGGTGCACTGGGCGGACAGGCGCACCGCCACCATGAGCTCATAGTCCTTCTGATACTCCAGGGCGCAGCGGGGCTCCGGATAGTCCCCCTTCAGCGCCTCCAAAATGGCAGTCACCTTTGTATTTTGTTCCATATGTCCTCCTGCATGGGTCATACCGTTACGCACCAGCGGCGCAAGCTAAGCTGCCCAGATGCAGCAGCTTTGCGCCGTTATCCCAGGCGATGAGGCGCCGCTCCTCCTCTGTGAGGGGCAATGCCAAAAACTTTCTCACCTCATCCTTGGGACACCACATGGGAAAATCCGTGCCAAAGAGCACCCGCTCTGCTCCATAGGCCCGAACCATGTCCACAGCCTCCTCCGGGGTCACCCCAAAGAAGGTGGAGGAAATGTCTACATACAGGTTCTCATACCGGCCGGCCAGTACCTTTGTGGCCTCCTTCCAGAAGGTATGACCACCCATGTGAGCCCCTACAAAGGTGGTCTCCGGGAAGGCCAGCAGAGCCGGTATCAGCTGCTCTGGGTTGGAAAAGGAGAAACGGGGGTCCCCAGTGTGCAGCAGAAACGGCACCCGTCCGCCCACCAGCTCATAAAGCTTCATGGCCTTGGGATCATTCAGGGCGAAGCCCTGCATGTCCGGATGGAGCTTAACGCCCTTCAGTCCCAGCTCCAGCAGATGCTCCACGTCCCCCTTGGGATCTGGGCTGTCCGGATGCAGGGTGCCGAAGGACAGGCAACGCCCACCGCTGGCCGCCGCCTTTCGGGCCAGGAACTCATTGATGTGCTGTACTTGGTGTGGCACCGTGGCCGCAGAACACAAAACAGTCTTGGCAATGCCCGCCTCAGCCTGAGCCTGCAGCACATCATCCAAAGCTGCCGTCTGGTCGGGAATCTCCACTCCCCGGTGGACCTGGTAAAACCGGGCCACTGCATCGGAGGCTTTCTCCGCAATGGCGTGAGGGTATACATGGCAGTGAAAATCGAGAATTTGCATCACAGTCGTCAATTGCTCCTTACAAACGCTTGAGAATTTCCAGAAGATATCGCCACATCCGGGCTGTGGAGGCAATATTCAGCTTCTCCCGGCTGGTGTGAATGTCCTGCATCTGGGGACCATAGGAAACGCAATCCAGCCCGGGCAGCTTGTCGCCCAGAAGGCCGCACTCCAGGCCCGCATGAATGGCCACCACCTGGGGCTCGCTTCTGAACATCTCCCGGTACACCTCCACCATCAGCTCCCGCAGAGGGGAATCCTTCCGGTACTCCCAGGCGGGGTACTCGCCCATCTGGCTGTAGCTGCCGCCGAACTCCCCTGCGATGTCCCGCAGCCGCTGAAGCAGCGCCTCCTTCTCCCCGTTGACAGAGCTGCGGACGGAGAAGGTGAGATGCAGATGATCCTCCTCCACCTGTGCAATGCCCAGGTTCAGGGAGGTTTGGACCAGGCCCTCGATATCGCTGCTCATAGCCTGAACGCCATTGGGCACCGCCTGCAGAAGCGCGGCAACCTTCTTGGAGTCGTCGGTGCTCATGGCCAAGCCGCCCAGGGCCTCCACTTCCCGCAGGGTGATGGTGAGGTCCGGATCACTGCACCGGCACTTGGTCTCTGCCGCGACTGTATCAGCCAGCTCCTGCAGCACACTCAGCTCCAAGCCCATGGCTACCAGGTTCACCCGGCAGCTCCTGGGAATGGCGTTATCCTTGGAGCCACCTGCCAGGCTCACGATGCACACCGGCATTTTCTCCTGAATCCGGGCCAGCAGCTCGCCCATAACCTGATTGGCATTGGCCCGGTTTTTGTGAATCTCCACGCCGGAGTGGCCTCCCTGGAGTCCATCCACCAGAATCTCCACACAGGGGCCATACACCGGGCGGCGGTTCAGGGGCAGGTCGATGAAAGCCGTGGCGCCGCCTGCACAAGAAACAGTGAGGATGCCCTCATCTTCGCTGTCCAGGTTCACCATAGTCCGGCCCCGAAGGTCCGACAAGTCCATGGCGGCAGCGCCCAGCATGCCAATCTCCTCGTCCACAGTGATAATCACTTCCAATGGAGGATGGGGAATCTCCTTGGAGTCCAGCAGGGCCAAGGCATAGGCCACAGCCACACCGTCATCCCCGCCCAGGGTAGTACCCCGTGCAAAAATGTCGGTACCATCGTGGGTCAGGTCCAGGCCGTCGTGCTCAAAGTCAATGGGACAGTCCGGCTCCTTCTCGCAGACCATATCCATATGGCCCTGGAGAATCACTGGGGGATGGTCCTCATACCCCGGGGTGCCCGGCTGGAAGATCACCACATTGTTCCACTCGTCCTGCCGGAAGCGGAGGCCTCGCTCCTGGGCAAACCGGACCAGGTAATCGCTGATGGTCTTTGTATTCCGGGAGCCGTGGGGGATGGCACAGATTTCCTCAAAAAAACGAAACACGCATGCCGGCTCCAAACCGGCCAGGGGACGCTGTTCCATACAAAACACTCCTTGTTTGTAAAAGTTTTTGGCTATTTGGCCCCATTTTACCACGCCTCCCCCGCCTCTGTCCAGGGCAAATCGTCAGCAAATTAGCTTGCTGCGCATTGGGGCGTCCGTGAAAAGCGCCCCGGCCTGTGTGGGACCGGAGCGCTGCTTGCTTTTAGGCCGTTATTTCTCCCCGGCCAGGTCATCATTCTGAAAGAACTCCATCATATGGTCAAAAATCGTCTGGATATAGGAGATTTTCGACCGGTAGAGGAAATGGCCGCCGTGGTTTTCGCGAATGAGCAGCTCGGCATTATACAAGCTGTTGATGTTCCGGAAGACGGTACCGGAGTTGACCTTCAGCCGGTGGGCCACCTCCTGCATGGTCATGGCCTCCTTCCGCAGCACCCGGATGATATCCCGGCGGCCCTTGTCCCCCAGAAGCTTAAAGGCGGCCGCCTCCCGGTCCAAGCTGGTGGCGCTTCTCACCTGATCCTCATCCGTCAAAATCAAGTCTACCCCCACGCCCATATGAAAGCCAAGGGCACGTTCCTTTGGGGAACTATTGCCTGTAACATAACGGGAGTGGAGATAACGTAAAACCAAGTACACCCGGTCAATAAAATCCTCCTCCACCACCCCGGCCCTGGACCTTAACAGCTCGTAAAGCATCTCCCGATTCTGAAAAAAGTGGGACCAGCGCTCCGCCAGCGCAGCCGCGCGCCGCACATAGGGCCGCAGCAACGCCAGCAATCGCTCCGCCACCGGGCGAATCACCCGGAGCAGCTGAGCGGCGCTGAAATCCAGGTCAGAAAAGGCCTCATGGACCAAAAAATAAAAGTCTGAGGAAAGGGGCAGCCGCTTCAGCTCATCGGAGAGTCGAACCGGCTCCTGGGTTGGCATGAGGTCGATGTCAATTCCAAAGCGGTCAACTGCGCTGATGTGATAGCCTGTCCGCCGATAGACGTTCCACTGGTTTACCACAAAGGCCAGCTGCTGCTCCAGGGTTGTCTCCTTCATGGAAATGTTGAAGATGCTATATGCGATGCAGGAAGCCAGGCAAGTACTTTGGTCGGAATCATCTAAGATGGGATACTCCAAGAAGAAGTGCCGCACCCACTTGTCCTCCGGATCCACCCCCTGGCAGGCCGCAGCCATAACGTCTCTCACCTCCTGGGGCGCGAGGCAAAATTCTCCCTCCATGGTCAGCTCTTCCGGATCGGTTTCGTTCACAAAGGCCCGAAGCAGCTCCACGGTTTCATATAACATATAAGGTTGATTTGTTACGAAAACCTCCATTGGCTTCCTCTCTTGATCCAAATTTTCGCCCATGCTCTCCACTCCCCATCCTTAAACTATTCCAAAGTATACCATGGGCATAGCAAAAAAGCAAGGCACATAGCGGGAGCTACAGGGGTGGGCCGTGGTTTCCGCCTACCCCGGGCGGTAGGGTGCGGCCCCGGATTCATGGATGATTAAAACCATATGCCCTTGTAGGGGTTGCCTTAGGTGTACGACGCCCCACCGGTACATTTAGACGCAGCAAGGGGGCCGCAGCCCCCTTACTGTCTCAAATCATTTCAAAATACTTTCACAAAAGCGCATTAGAACCGTGGCCATCTGCGCACGGGTAGCAGGGCCCTTGGGGTCCAGCTTCCCATTGCCCATACCCTGCACCAGGCCAGTCTCTACGGCCCAAGCCATAGCCTCCTGGGCATAGTCACTGACGCTGCCAGCGTCCGTGAAATCCAGCTCCGCGCTGCTGGCCGTATCCACGTCCTGCAGCTGTGCATACCGGGCCAGGAAGGTGACCATCTGCTCCCGGGTGACAGGCGCGTTGGGGGCAAAGGCAGTGGCGGTCATGCCCTTGGCAATCCCGGTTTCAAAGGCCCAGGCAATGGGCTCTGTGTAGTACTTCCCTGCCTTCACATCGGCGAAGGGCGACTGCCCCTTCGTCTCCGGCTCCCCAGCCATCCGGTGCAGAACCGTCATCAGCTGGCCCCTGGTCATGGTTCCATTGGGCGCAAACTGGGTGTTGCTCATGCCAATCATGAGCTCTTGCTCCAGAACGTAGTCCACACCCTCATGATACCACTGGTTGGTATCCAAGTCGGTAAAGGCTTCCGAGGGACAGTGCAGCTCCAGAGTTTCCGTCCGGATATCCACCTGCTTCTCAGCCGTGCCAGTCTTTTCCTCCTGCTGGAGGTAGGTGTAGGTGACGTCCGTGCGATTCGGAGCGTCCTCCTTTGCCGCAAAGGTGAGGGTAGCGGCGGTGGTGAGGCCCTCCAGGTCTGCAAAGCCCAGGGTCACGAAGCCCTCCTCCTGGCGCAAGCTGGTCAGCTCCCCATAGGTGGCCACATCCTCCAGCGTCAACGCTGTGGCATCGTAGTTCACAGTTACAAGGCCACTGTGACTGCCTGCGGAAATCTCCACCGGCACCCGGAGCTTGCCATCGCTCTGCGTTGCTGTACGCTCGTTGGGCACTGCATGCAGCGTTCCAGTGGGGATGTCCTCCTCCACTGCATTGTGCATCGCAACCTGGTCCATGGCGGCGAACTCCGCCGTTTGGATGGTAGCATCCCGGTACTGCTGGCACAGCCGTTTGCCACTGGTCTGCGCATCGATGGCGGTTGCCTGGTAAAGGGCCACGGGCCAGACATCCTCCTCCAGACCCCCAAGCTTACCCGCCCGGAAGGACTGAATCTTACCGTCTGCATCCCGCTGCGGATACAAGCCGTAGAATTCTGTGCTGTTCCCGGTGAAATAGGACAGATAGAGAGCGCCAGTGGCAGGGTCTTCGACCATAGAGCAATTTTGGTACTCGCCATCCATAGGGAACGGAAGAGTTCCTGCAAGTGTGGTTGGGTAAAGCCCCAGTACTGCTCCATAGCCATCGTCCAGGTGGTACATCCAAACGGCCCAGACATACCCCTTGTCATCAAGAAGACAGAAGCACTCTGCCTCCGTTTCCTCACTTCCGATGACATTTCCTTCTTCATCGGTTACATCCACGGTAATTTGCTGCTCTCCGGCGGAGGCAACTGTCGTGAGCTGAGTGGCAGCCGTAGTCAGATGTAGGTAGTCGCTCAGGTCCAAGGCATAAACCAGCTGGTTGTTATCCATAATCCGCTCCGGCGCACAGATGTACGTCCCATACACGCTCAACGCCGCATCTTCCTCCAGGTATTGGCAGAAGGCCATATCCCAGGAAGCGACACTTTTTGCTGTAGCTTGAGACGTTTCCAGCAGCTCCCCGGTGCCGGCTTGGAATTTATGCATATAGTGGCCGTCACCCCGGTCCTGCGCATACAGCCAATCGTTGCCCGGATCATAGGCCACAGCCCCGACATTCACCGGCAAGTTCGGCCCGGCAGTATTCGTTCGTGTTTCGGAGCCCCAGCTAAACAGTGTGGTGTTTCCGTCCGTATTCTGCATCACACCTTGGAGCGTTGCCTCGTAAGCTTCAACCGTTACCGTGCAGCTGCTTGAAATCTGCGGCGTCAGGATGGACGTGGCTGTAATGGTGCATTGACCTGCGCCCACAGCGGTAACCTTGCCGCTCTCATCCACAGACGCCACCTCAGGATTGGAGCTGGACCAAGTTACGCCCCGGTCTGCTGCCGTCCATGGCAACACTGCGGCAGGCAAGGTCTGGGTTTCGCTTCTCAGAAGGGAAAGGGTCGCAGGCATATCGATCTGGGCGGCAGTGTCCACTGCAGGATACCGGCTGCTGTCCCATCGATCGTTGCGCTTTAAGTCAAATATAAACAAAGCGGGCATAGGATCGCTAAACAGATATCCAAATTCCTGGGTAGCGCCAGTATTCGGATCTACCTGGAGCACATAGGAGGTAATCCACCAAGTATTGTTTGGATTGTTAGACCAACCCCAGTAAAGCTGACCATCATTGCAGTTCCATTCCAAGCTTTGAATGCCGTACATTTCACGGCCAGTCTCTCCCACCATAGTAGGGGCAGCATAGGTCTCTGCGGTGAAGGTATACAACGCCCCGGTAGGATACTCCAGGCAGTAGAAATTTCCGCTGCCGTCGCAAGCCAGTGTGTTGGTATTGAGTGCGCCAATGTTTCCCAGCTGCTCCACCTTGGTGCAAAGCTGGTCAAAGCGGAATAGGGAGCCAGTATCTGTCACGCCGTAGATCATTTCGTCCACAGGATTATAGGCCAGATCCACGGGTATAAAATCAAGCTTCCGAATCCACGTTTCATGGCGCAGGTCGTTCTCATGCATCACATACAGATTCCCGTTTTCATCCGAGGCAAAGACAAAACCGTCCGCATTCGTAGCCGCCTGGAAATACGAGTTGCCGCCATAAACTTTCAGAACGTCGTATATGCTGGGATCATCTGTGTTTGGATGATTGAATGCATACCACTCTGTGCTCGTATTATGGATTGCGAATTCGTGCTCGATATCAGGCTTCACGTCAAGGCTGCTAATGTCGAATTCATAGTATTTATAATTGTAGGAATAATCGTAAACCCAGATTCTAGCCAAACTTTCAAACCGTTTCGAATCTACGTCAAAAAGACGGGATACCTCCTGACCAGCCTCCATCTGGTTCCCGCCCCACACGCTGCCGAATATGCCAGTTGCAATCCGGCATGCAGCAATAAAGCGATTATCCCGGAACGTCAGTTCGAGGGTGTTTTTCTGTGGATCCAGGCTTATGCTCACCAGCTCCGGCTCCGTATTGTCAATGTAGGCGCGAGTCGTTAAGTACGCTCCTTCACCCAGAGCATCCCAGTCTACTTCCCCTGTTTCATGGTCCACGTAATATTCTGGAGCTAGAATCACAGTGACATCAAAGGCTGTACCCTCTTCCAATGGGACGCCCTGCGCGTCTGTTCCCTTCCAGTTCAGCGCCAGTGCTTTTGCGGTAGAGGCCCACGCATCTGCTGCTGCATAGTAATACGCAGCAGCTTGGGGACCAAACTCCCGCTGGAAGTATACCTCGCCGGTGTCGCAATTGGTGATCATCAGCTTCCCTGCCGCCGCATTGCGAATGGGAGTGATGAAATACTGCCGCAATGCATCCCCATTTTGGTTATTCAGAGAAGCGCGCTCTGGCACATAGGTCTCATCCCGGACAGTGGTGGGGTTCCCTCCGAAATAGTACAAACCAGAGGAACCCTCAACGGTATAAGTTAAATAGTTAATGGAGGTCTGGCTGGTATAGGGCCATTTCTCGATAGACAGGTCATTTGCGGCCTTGCATCCCCGATCAAACATGGAAGCATCCGTCCAGTTCCCATAGAAAGCCAGCACCGGAATGGAGTGGGTCACACCCTGGACCCCTTCGCTGGTGGCAGTGGGGGCCGCGAATACATAGCCTTGCACATATGCGCCCGATTCGTACTTCTCATCCAGAGCCTTCTTCTGCGCCTCGGTCAGGGTCATGGTCACGGTGATGTCTGTCTTCCCACCGGCAGGAAGGGTTACGGTACCGCCGTTCAGGCCCTTCAGAAGCAAATAAGCGTCATAGGTGGTCACATCCCCGCTGCCGTCCAGGTCGGCGTAATCCAACGAGGAAATTTCCTCCCGGTTGCCGGAGGCGTAGTCCAGAAGTGCCTGGGCATCGTCCCGGTTGACGGTTCCATTGCCATCAAAGTCCATGTGGATGAGGCGATTGTCCATTTCCACGGCTTTGCCGTCCACCGTCCAGGCAATGTCCGCATCCAGGGCGACTGTAGTCTTGCTCAGATACCAAGCAGTCTGAAACTCCTCCCCGATTTCATCCAACCACTTTTCATCCATTGAAGCATAGTCTTCAAACAGGTCCTGGGTAAACAGGTCCGCAGACAGCAGGTATTCCTGGGCTTCATTCGTCAGGT
>OFMD01000821.1_pt1 | contig 22871 bp, 23 predicted proteins | sample 1541211 | NCBI WGS metagenome assembly OFMD01 (sample SAMN04209231, study PRJEB22552) | human gut metagenome | biome: gut; material: feces | host: Homo sapiens | place: USA: Oklahoma | reverse complement strand
CGATGGTTTTTTTGGAAAGATACCCCTTCGGCAGTCCGGCGATCTGCTCGGTCAGGTCCGTGATGCGCCTCAGCTGCTCCCTGCTATCCATGTCTGTCACCTCGTCTTTCAGGGATATTATACCCCAACTTAACCCCTGTTGTCAACGCTGTGCTTCATAAAAGCGCGGCAGCGATGCGTGACATGATAAACTCCACGCAGGGTATCGCCACACTGTTGCCGAGGGCTTTGTAGCGGGCGGAGTCCGATGCGTTGGGGATGTCCGTCCAGCCGTCCGGAAAGCCCTGCAGTCTTTCACACTCCAGCGGAGTAAGACGACGAATGAGATGAGCACAGGCTTCTGCCTGTTGGCAAATCAGGTCGGTTGCGTCCTTGTACTGACGGGCACTCTGGGTACTTGCCACATCATTATGCCGAAAGTCATCCACACGCTGGCGGCTGTAGACCGCGTGGCGGTCTAATCCCGAGGATTGAGTTATCCCGAGGAAGTCAGATGGGCCATCGGCTTTTTGTTGCGAGATAGTGTTTTTGCTGCTGTAATTCATGTTAAAACCTCCGGATAATAAATTTGCGGCGACCAGCTATGATCTGGTCGCCGCATTGTGAACACGATTAAAATGTGGTAAAATCAAGCCAAACCATAAAGGCGCTTTATCAACTCCTCATCGTTTGCCCATATTGGTTCAATAGTATCTCCCTCTGTGACCTTGGATACCTTTTGAATTGCCTGCCGCTTCATCTCAGCATCGGCCCATGCATAGATCCGGGTTGTGTTGACGTCGGCATGCCCAAGGAACTCCGAGAGGAGGACAAGCGGCATCCCGGCACGATACAGATGCATGGCACGGGAATGCCTAAGTTGGTGTGGATGTACTCGTTCCGGCACTTCAGGACAAGCCCGCCTTGCCATTTCACCATATTTTTTCATAAAGAGATTAACGGCATCGGTGGACATTCTGCTTTTGCGACCATGATGCGTTGTAAAGAAAAGATAGTCATCACTCTGCCTTTGCTCGGTCGGATGTGCTTTATCCAGATAAGTTTTGAGCAATTCAACCACAGAGGGGGAGATTGGAACTATTCGCAGTTTATTTCCCTTTCCAGTAAGGCAGATTGTTGCATGAGTCTTTCGAATGCTCAAATCATGAATTTTTGCATCCACCAGTTCCTGGCAACGTGCTGCGGTGTCGTACATCAACCGCATAAAGCAGAAGTCACGGTATCCATTCGTCTTGAAGCGGTTGGGCTGCTCAAAAAGAGTTTCCAATGCAGGAGCCGTCAGAAACTCCACGACTTTTCCCGGAGTTTTCCGAACAGAAATGTTGCCGACTTCGACCTGCATATAGATTTTGCCGGAATCTAATATCCCTGCATATTTTGTGAAAGAACGAATTGCCATCAAACGCAGATTTACCGTTGCTGGAGAACATCCTCTGGATTTTGAGAGCCATTCGAGAAAACCGGTTATATTTGAGTAAGTGATGTCCTCGAACCCAATACTGGCATATTCAAGCCCCAGTTCCGTTTTAAAATAAAGGAGAAGAAGATTTATTGCCTCTCGATACGATTTCTGAGTATTTAAGCTATAGCTTCTATGCTTGATCAAGTAGATGTCAAGGAAGTCCCTTACCGTTTTATAGAATTTCTCGTCTTTCAGTCGCATAAATCTGCCTCCATTTCAAGGAAACTATCAAGACGCAGTTCTGGCAAGTCGGTATAAAGCGTTGGAAGAAGATGAATATAATATGCCGTGCTCTCGAGATTTGAATGGCCCATATACTCGCTCAAATACGCAAGGCAGGCATTTATATCTTTTCCTTCCTTTACCCACTGGTACAGCCGATGTGTTGCAAATGTATGCCGCAGGTCATAAAGTCTGGGCCGGATCTCACCGTATCCGGATATGCCTGCCGTCTGAAGGAACCTTCTGAATGTCGGAATGATCCACTCCATTGAGTACATTCCGTCACCTCGGACACTTGGACTCTGGAAGAAATATTTGCGGTGAGGGTATATCTTCTCTACGCGCAGGTCATAATTCCTGCACAGTTCAAGCATATCTTCGGACAAGACAACGATTCTGTCTTTATGTCCTTTCGATTCAAGGATATTCACCGTCCCATCAAACAGGTTGACATCCTCTCTTCGGAGCCGTCTGGCTTCTACGGGTCTGAGACCGCAACAGTAGATCAAGCGAAATATTACAGATACCACCAGATGCTTTGTGGGTGCTCTAAGGCTGGGCTGCTGAGAATCTATTTCCTTGAACAACTTGGACAAATCTTCCTTTGAATAAATGTAGGGGATATGGCGTCCGCTTTTCTTCGTGAGTTGAAGTGGTAAAAGATAAGCCTGTTCTCCTACACTATTCATGTATTTAGCGAGTTCCCGGACCACAGATACCCTATTCAATCTGGACAGATTTTTCTCAGTCTTGGACTGTTCGGCCCATTTCATGGCTAACTCCGCAGTCAAGCAGGTCTCGTTCGGAAATTGCTCACGGCAGAATTCATCAAAAGTTCGAAGAATGCACGCACTTCCGTGGTAGTCATAGCCGAGGGCTTGTTTCTTTTCAATCAAGCCGCAAATATAGGGTGCAAATGCCCCGGTGAATGCAGATCTCATAACAAAGCCTCCTGGACAACCTCAATACCGTCAAGTCCGAGTGCACACATTGCGAGCTTGTCCCGGCTGATCCGCATATATGCTTTCATGGAGCCAATCTGCGTATGCCCTAAGATTTCTTTCACTGTATCGATCGGTACTTCTTGGTTTATCATGGAACTGGCAACATACCTTCTGAAACTGTGAAAGCCTTTTCCATCGCCCGGAGTATACTCAACATCTGAGAGTTTCATATATTTTCTGAGCCGGTCTCCCGCAGCAGTCGAAGTCATGAAGTCAAAAGGAATACGGGAACGCACAAAGAGAGCTGGGGACTGCGTTTTGGGCCGCTCGTGAAGAATATAGTTCGCAATGGCGTTTCCTACCGATGCTTCGAGAGGAAGGTGCAGTTCCACTCCGGTTTTGTTCTGTACGAAGCGTATTTCATGATGAATCCAGTCAATGTCCGAGAGCGTTAAGCGAACAATGTCCCCAGCTCTCAGTCCCAAACTGGCGGCAACAGCAAACATCGCAGTATCGCGGAGCGATAAGGACGGATTTTTTGCCGCTGCATCCACGACGGTGTGAACCTCTTTTGCGGAAAAGGCAGGCCGCAGTTTCTTTCGGGGCGCGGGACGAGTAGTCAATGCGGCGCTGAAATCGCAGCAGTTTTGTATGGACACCAAGTATGCGCTCAGATGTTTCAATGTGTTGCACACTCTGTCCATGCTCGATTTTCGTTGAGATGCGATGAACAGCAGAAAAGCGTTGACATTTACTAAATTAATATCTTGGCAAGTATGGCAACCGCTGGCATCGAGGTATGCAAAGAATTTGCGGCAGACATTCTCCTCGTCCCGTAAGCTCTCAAATCCAATGGCCCGCGTATTCGCTTCATGTTGACAGAATCTACGCAGGAGTTCATGATAGTATGGAGCTAAGGAAATTTTCGGATCAGGTCTAACACGTTTCCAGACTATTTTTCCGGTTTGAACATACTCCTCGAAGAGAATGGATGCCTTTCTGACTTTTGCCCAGATCCGGTCGGCTACCAAACCATTTTCATGATCCAAGTGAAAACGATTCACAATTTCATTTGTAAATGCAGCACTATAAAATATCACCCCCTCGGAACGGTAGACCTTTATGATTGGCCACATCCCTTCGTAGTAGTAGTTTCGTATGCTGAACTTACCAAGCCCCAGAGCCCGTAATGCATCCAGCACTTTTGTGCATAGAACATCAAACACAATTTCATCGGACATAAAAACACCTCTGAATGCAGTTAGTCGACTTTCGCCGCCAACTACATTATAGAGGTGTTTTTATATTTTTTCTTATCTGGAGGTTATTTATGAACAACACACAAAAAGTATTGAAAAACCAGCACATTTGCGAACAGGCCACGCCTAATCTCGGGATAACTCAATCCTCGGGATTAGATCACCATGCGGTCTACAGCCGCCAGCGTGTGGATGACTTCAGGGAGAATGCTGTGGTCAGCACACAGAGCGCACGGCAGTGTAAAGATGCCGTCGATCTCATTTGCCAAAAGGCAGATGTCCATGCCCATCTCATTCGCCGCCTGACTCCATTGGAATGTGAGAGATTGCAGGGCTTCCCGGACGGGTGGACGGACATCCCCGGTGCATCCGACAGCGCAAGGTATAAGGCCTTGGGCAACAGTGTGGCCATCCCCTGTGTGGACTTCGTGATGCAGTGTTTGGTGCAGGCCATCCAAATGGGCGCATATGTTCGTTAAACTTGTCCGGTATGCTGCCTTTGCGCTTCTATTCTCGTTAGACTTGTCAATGGCTTTCGCGCCGCAGTTGGGCTATGCTTTGCTTGCCTCGGGAGAGGCGGAAAGGAGCAGGCTATGGAAGAAAAGAAGAACCTCTGCGCACCCATCCCGCTGTCACTGCACCAGCGGCTTCGGACGGAGCAGGAGCAGCGGGGCCAGACCCTGGCCGACTACATCACGGACATACTCAGAGAACATTTTGAAGGAGGAGCACGAACTATGAACGCCAACAATCGTACCATCGCCTTTCAGGTACCGGAGGAACTCTTCGGCCGGCTGAAGGACTATCTGGTCAGGAACGGCCTGAAGCAGAAGGATTTCATTCTGGGTCTCATTGAGCGCGAGCTGAATGATGCCGGGAACGAAGAATAAAACACACAGAAGCCGCAGGCGCACACCTGCGGCTTCGCTTTTGGGAGGAGAACTATGTATCTATACCCCGAAAATTTAACGGCCCGGCCTATGCTGTGGCTGTGGACGCTGCGGGATGTGGCGTGGATCGGGACAGGGCTTTTGCTGTCGGTGCTGGCGCTGACCCAGACCGGCAGCATGATCCCCTTGGTCATTACAGCAGCGCTGGCCTTTCTCTGCATTCGGCACGGAGGGATCAGCATGCTGGACTTCCTGCGCTATGCTGCGGCGTTTTTCTTTTTCGGACAACAATATTATGTGTGGAGGGAATCGGCATGAGCAGGAAAAAATCTACCCGGCAGCTCATCGGCATCGATGATATTAAAAACGGCAGCGTTGTAACGGCGGACGGAGAGCTGGCCTTCTACTTCGTTCATCCCAGCAATCTGAATGTCCTGCCCGAACAGGGCGTTCGGGCAAAGGTGCAGGAGCTGCTGGGCGTGCTGAAAGGCATGGCGGAGCTGGAGCTGCTGGCCCTGGACTCCAAGGAGTCCTTTCAGGATAACCGTCTGTTCTACCGGCAGCGGCTGGAGGAGGAAGATATGCCCGCCATCCGTGGGCTGCTGGTGCAGGATCGTCAGCATCTGGACAGCGTCCAGACCACCATGGCCTCCTCCCGTGAGTTCTGCTTCGTTCTGCGGCGCAGAAAAACGGACGGGGCCATGAACTATGCGTCCCTGGAGCAGCAGTTCCGGGACTGCGGATTTGTCGTTCAGCGTGCGGAGGGCCAGCGGCTTCTGGAGCTGCTGGCTATTTATTTTGAGCAGGACGCCACACACGAGGTATTCTCCTTTGTAGACGGGGCGCAGTGGCTGACAGCGGAAACGGAGGTTTGAAATGCGAATTCTGAAAGTGGAGCCGGGAAAAGCTCCGTATGCGAAAGAGATGGAGGAGGGCCTGAAAGCCATCCAGCGGGAGGTAGAGGGCCTGTTCCAGCCTCTCTCTATGGGAGACGGCGTCATCCTCTGCTGTAACGATGAGGGAAAACTGAACGGCATGCAGCCCAACCGACGGCTGGGAGATGATATCATCTGCGGGCCTTTCTTTTTGGTGGGAGATGACCATGCAGGGAGCTTCTGCTCCCTGACGGAGGAGCAGATACAGCGGTATACGCAGGTGTTTCAGGAGCCGGAGCAGTTTACCGGGCAGGAGCCGGAACTGGAGCCGCACATGGAACTATATATGTGGTGAGGAGGAAAAATGAAGAATCCATTTTCTAAAAAGGCACCTTCCCAGCAGGAAGCGTTCCTCCGCACTTATCTGGATCGCATCGCACCGGGGATTGTGAAATTCGAGGTGGACCATTACATCTTCGGCAGCACCTACCGCTGCGTGTGGGCGCTGCGGGAATATCCGGCCAGCACCGAGGCTCAGGCGCTCCTGCGGGAGCTGGGTGAGAAAAGCGGCGTGACGCTGCGCATTTACTGTCGGCAGGTGTCCCCCGGCGAGGAGGACAGGATCATCGACAACGCCAACAAGAAAAACAAGCTGGACGGCTCAGACCCCAACAAACTGCGGCAGGCGGTGGCGGCGGAGAGCAATCTGCGGGATGTGGCGGAGCTGGTGCATAAAATGCACCGGGAGCACGAGCCGCTGGTCCACTGCGCCGTGTATCTGGAGATGACGGCGGACAGCAAGGAACGGCTTCGTCAGCTCCAGACGGATGTACTGACGGAGCTGGTGCGCTGCAAGCTGAATGTGGACAAGCTGCTCCTGCGGCAGAAGCAGGGGTTCTGCTGTGTCAGCCCTGTGGGCAGCAATATGCTGGGCCGGGAGTTTGAGCGGGTACTGCCCGCCAGCAGCGTGGCCAATCTCTATCCCTTCAATTACTCCGGCAAGACAGATCCCAACGGCTTTTACATTGGAAAAGACAAGTACGGCAGCAACATCGTGGTGGACTTTGACCGTCGGGACAGCGACAAGACCTCTGCCAACATCCTTATCTTGGGCAACAGCGGTCAGGGCAAGAGCTACCTCATTAAGCTACTGATCTGCAATCTGCTGGAAGCGGGCAAGTCGGTGATTGCCCTGGATGCCGAGCATGAGTTGGAGGAGCTATGCGAAAACTTAGGTGGGTGCTTCATCGACCTGATGGCCGGAGAAAAGCGCATCAATGTGCTGGAAGTGCGGAGCTGGAATGAGGACACCGACGAGACAGCCCCGGAGACCTTTCGCAAGTCCACTCTACTGGCTCGGCACATTTCTTTTTTAAAAGACTTCTTCCGGGCGTACAAAGATTTCTCCGACCCGCAGCTGGACACCATAGAGATCATGCTGTCCAAATTGTATGCCCGTTGGGGCATTACGGAGGAGACGGAACTGCGCCAGCTTGCGCCGGAGGACTATCCCATTCTTTCTGATCTGTACGACCTCATGCAAGAGGAGCTGGCCCAATACAAACCGGGTGCGCTGTACACGCAAGAGCTGCTGCAGGAGGTGCTGTTGGGCCTGCATTCCCTGTGCGTGGGGGCAGATGCACCGTTCTTCAACGGACACACCAATATCTCCGGCGACCGTTTTTTGGTGTTTGGTGTGGGCGGTGTGCTGACGGCGGCCAAGAGTTTGCGGAACGCTCTGCTGTTCAATGTGCTGGCGTATATGTCGGACCGGTTGCTGACGGGCGGCAATACCGTAGCGGTGCTGGATGAGCTGTACCTGTGGCTGTCTAACCCGGTGGCCATTGAGTACATCCGCAACTGCCTGAAGCGTGTGCGCAAGCGGGACTCGGCGCTGGTAATGGCTTCTCAAAACTTGGAGGATTTCGACCAGGAGGGTGTGCGGGAGATGACGAAGCCGCTTTTTGCCATCCCGCCCCATCAGTTCCTGTTCAATCCCGGCTCCATCGGCAAGCGATTCTATATGGATATGCTGCAGCTGGACGAGGCGGAGTTTGAACTCATCCAGCGGGCAAGGCGGGGCGAGTGCCTGTATAAGTGCGGCATGGAGCGATACCATTTGGAGGTGAAGGCACCTACGCATAAGGCGGTGCTGTTTGGCTCGGCTGGCGGGCGGTGATGGAGGAGGTAGCTTACCATGAGCACACAACTTGTTCGTTTGGCGACCGCCGTGCTGACCAGCGAAAAGGGCCGCAGGACAGTCGGGTGGGTGCTGACGGCGATTTTGTCGCCGGTGATTTTATTGGTGGCGTTCTTGTGCTGTGTAGGTTCCGGCACAGCCGAGCACAACGGCGCTGTCGTATCGGCGGCGTTCTATGGGACGGAGCTGTCTGAAAGTGTCCCGACAGAATACCGGGCACAGCTCACGCAGATGCGGGGATCCTTCTCCCATCTGGATGCGGCGGTGGCCGAAGTCAATCAAAAAGCCGAGGGAAACGGCCTTGACCCGATACAGGTCAAGGCTGTTTTCTTTGCCCTCTGCTTTGGAGAGGATGCGCTGTCGCAGTCGGATGCAGAGGCGTTCGTGGCTTGCTTCTATGAAACGGAGACAAGGGTGCGGGAGGAGGCGGGCGAAACCTATGAGGTGTCCGTGCCGCTTCCTATGGAAGAAGTCTATGCGCAGCTATCTGTGTGGCGGGGCCGTGCGGTCACGGCAGAGGAACGCTCCAATGCCGTGAAGATCTATTCCATGGTCATGGGCAGCGCGGGCAGCGGTACCTTCAACGGAGCCTATGAGCCGGGAGGCAATGCGCCGATGGAACTGGAGGCATCCATGTTTACAGACCCTGCCACAAAGAACAGTGTGGATCTGGCCATCTATGCCGCCAGCGCATGGAACTCCGGCTGGGGTTATGTGTGGGGTACATTCGGCCAGGTACTGACGCCGGAGCTGCTGCAATATAAGATCTCGCAATACCCGGAGGGCGTAGGGGATGAAGCCGACTTCATCCGTTCCCACTGGCTGAACAGGCGCACCACCGACTGCGTGGGGCTCATCAAGGGGTACGGCTGGCTGAACACCGTGACTATGGAGATCCAGTACGGCAGCAACGGTATGCCCGATGTGGGTGCGGATGGTATGTACTATAACGCCAGTCGAAAAGGCAGCATTGAGACAATGCCCGACACGCCGGGACTGGCCGTGTGGAAGTCCGGGCACATCGGCGTCTACATTGGAAACGGCGAGGTCATAGAGGCCATGGACACACGGTACGGCGTGGTGAAGACAAAGCTCCAGGGCCGGGGCTGGACCCACTGGCTGGAGGTGCCGGGGATCAAGTATGACTGAGGAGGAACTGAAATTGGAAAGTAAGAATATCACCATCGGATTTGACGCAGCCAAATTGGATGCGCTGGAGTTTGTGCTCCGTAAACAGCGGTCTTCCGTGCAGCGGCGCATGGAGGAAGTGCTGCAGCAGCTCTATGAATCGGAAGTCCCGGAAGCGGTGCGGGAGTATGTGGACAGCAAGTCCACCCCTGCGGCCAGACCCAGGCGGCCTGCAAAAGCATCCGTAACGAAGCAGAAAGAGGGCGATGAGCATGGCACAGCATGAAGAAATCGTCCTGTGGCTGGACCGGAGGTGGAAGAACGCCATTGAAAAGCACCTCAAGGGTGAGACGCTGCAGGAGCATTTGGAAACTGTGCTGGATGCACTGTGTAATCAGCTTCCGCAGCGTGAGTATGAGCGCATCAGCCGTGAGATCTATGCCGAGGATGCCGCAAACCGTGAGGCGGAAGAAGCCGCCCGCACCTATGCGGCCTACCATGTGATGGAAAACGGGAAGGAGTGGTATTATAAAACTACCCCCGGCGAGGAACTGTTGGGTGCCGCAAGGATGCTCCGCAAATATCTAAAAGACACGGAGCGCAGCACCGGCAAATTCATCTCTCTGTATTCGCAGGCCCAGCCGATTACGCCGGAGGAGTATCGGCACCTGATGCATCTGCGCATGGAGAATACAGGAAAAGTTACCGGCGTATTTGATTTGGATTTTGACAAGCGGGAGTTCTCCGCTGTCCATACCATAGAAGGTTGGAAAACATGGGCCATGCAGGATGTGTCTACAGCTGTCTATCGTGCAGCACAAAAGCAGCTTGTTTCCGGGGATGTGATGCTGCAGAAACTGCTGGAGTGTCTGAACGGCAAAGAGATCACCTCGGCAGGACATCTCTCGGCACAAAATTTTTCTTTCGGTGAGGAGATCATCGAATCGGATGGCAAGCTCAACTTTTATCTGCAGGCGGACTTCGATGTGGATGCCGCCTTCGGTACATTCGTCTGCACCGATCAGAACGATGACTGGCTCAACATCTATGCCAACTACGACATCGAGAAAGACCGTCTCTGTGACACGCTGGAGCTGAATCTCTGCAAGGCATATGGCACAGAAGAAAACTGGAGCTACCACCTCAACGCCGCTGAGCAGGAAGTCCTGCGGCGAAAGATGGAGGAGTACTGCCGGCAGCAAACCGGCATGAGCCTGCATGAGTACGCCCGGCAGCTTCGGGAGAGTGGATCACAGACTCCCGAAATGCAGATGTAAGCATGGCAGGCAGAGGTTTACAAGGTTTTCTCTTGACTGATTATCGGCGCACCGATATAATAAGAGCGGTGATGTATATGACGATCCAACAGATACTGCGGGAAAAGAACCTTTCCCGTTACCAGCTCTCCAAGAAAAGCGGTGTGCCTTGGGCAACGCTGGCGGACATCTGCTCCGGCAAGACAACGCTTTCCCGATGCAGTGCCGGTACACTCATGAAGCTGTCCTCCACACTGGATATCCCGATGGAGCAGCTCATTACGCTGACCGTGGAGAAACCACAAATGCATGGCGGCAAGCCAGCTGACCGAACCTATTTGGAAAAGGATCTGCCCGCCAGTCTGGATAAAGCGCTTCGTGAGTATATTCAGGGCGAAAAGGACAAGGTGTCTTATATGGACTGCCTGTGGGGAGAATTGTATAGTGCGATCAACTCCAATCAGTGGAGCAATGCCATTACACAGGAGCAGGCTGATTATCTTCGCGCAAAATATTTATGAGGGGGTGAGAACCTATGATTGATTTTACCAACTGCCCAGTCAACCGCTTCCGCGCCTACGGCGGAGCCAATGGGAATAAAATCAATATCACCTATCAAGGACATAGTTATATGCTCAAGTTCCCGCCAAAGCCCAGCCGAAATCGGGATATGAGTTACAGCAACGGCTGCATCAGCGAATATGTCGCCTGTCATATCTTTGAAATGTTGGGCTTTCGGACACAGGAAACGCTCCTCGGAAACTATACGGACAGCCGCGGCAAGACAAAGCTGGTAGTTGCCTGTCGGGATTTTACAGAGGACGGAAAACGGCTCATCGAGTTTGCCCATCTGAAGAACACCTGTATCGACAGTGAACAGAACGGTTATGGAAAAGAACTGTCCTCCATTCTGGAGGCCATCGAGGAGCAGAGTATTTATCCCTCCGATGAGCTGCGGCAATTTTTCTGGGACATGTTTATTGCGGATGCGTTCCTTGGAAACTTCGACCGGCATAACGGCAACTGGGGTTTCCTCGTGGATGAGGAGAAGCAGCAGGCAGAGCTGGCGCCGGTCTATGACTGCGGTTCCTGCCTGTACCCGCAGCTTGATTTGGAACGGATGAAAACTGTGCTGCAAGACGAAGCGGAAATCGACCAGCGCATCTATACCTTCCCAACTTCCTCTATCGAAGAAGGCGGGAAAAAGATATCTTATTTTGATTACATTTCCTCGCTGAAAAATCCGGATTGCAATGAAGCGCTCAAGCGTGTCTGTTCAAGAATCGACCTCGATGCGATCCATAACTTTCTCGAAGATGTCCCGGAACTACTGCCGATCCAGCGTGAATTTTATCTGACCATGCTGAGCGAGCGCAAGGAGAAGATTTTGGATTACAGCTTGGAACTTCTGATGGAGCAGGAGCAGCACACTTCGCCAGTGCTGGAGATGTGAAACCGAATATTCTATTTGGAGAGTCGTGCCAATTGGTGCGGCTCTCTTTTTTCGCCTCCGATACATGTCGGCTGAGATGCCTAGCAGGAGATGCCCCCTGTCCGCCCTTGTGGGCCGCTGTGTGGCCTCGTGGGAGCGCGGGAGGGTAAGGATAGCACCCTGGCAGTTTGAGAGCGGTTTCGGGCCGATTTTCGGTGCGCCGAAATCGGGGCAGGAGAAACTGGTGGGGTCGTATACGCCCCACCAAAGCCACTTCTGCCCGCAGTGCGGGCAGTTGAGGAGCGTTTTTTGTGGGGTCATGAAAACGGAAAAATGAGGTTTCCGGGGTCGTAAACGCCGGAAGTCAAGGGACGACAGCGGAAAAAGGCGGGGTCGTACCGCCAATTAGGAGGAGGTGAGCAAGCGTGGCAACGGACAAGCGAAAGCACGCCTTTTGGCTTACAGACGAGGCGAAAACGATGGTGGAAATAGACTTTCAGTTAGACAACTGCGGCAGCCAAAGCGAATTTGTCGAAAAGGCAATACGGTTCTATGACGGCTATGTTCACGCCAACAAGACCGGCGCATACCTGCCCCGTGCGCTACAGGAGATGCTGGAGGGCACACTGGGCGTGTTCGGCGACAGGCTGGGCAAGCTGCTGTTCAAGCTGGTGGTGGAGCACAACATGACCAACCACCTGCTGGGCGGCGACATAGATATGACCCGGGACGAGTACAACAAAATGCGCAGCAACAGTGTCCGGGAGGTGGCGGGTACGCATGGCAACATCTCCTTTAGGGATGTGTTGCTATTTCACCGGGAGGAGTAATCGATGGCACGGCTGATACAGAAAAGCGGGTACATCCAAGGAGGCCGTGCGGCAAGATACATGGAGTATGTTGCCAAGCGGGACGGCGTGGAGATTATTCAAAGCACCGAGCCGGTGACTAAAAAACAGATGCAGTTCCTCACAAAGCTGCTGAAGGACTTCCCGGATGCAAAGGAATTGTTCGAATACAGCGACTACCTACAGACGCCCAACCGGGGTACGGCGTCTGCGTTTATTGCTGCTGCGTTGGATACGCATCTGCATGAATTGGAATCCGAGAGCGGATACATGGCCTACATCGCCAACCGGCCCCGGGTGGAAAAGCACGGCGGTCACGGGCTATTCAGTACGGCGGATGTCACGGATCTTAAAGCGGCAAAGAATGAACTGGAGACTCACGCCGGAAAAGTGTGGACCTTCATTTTCTCCCTGCGGCGGGAGGATGCGGAGCGCCTGGGATACAGCAAAGCAGCCGCATGGCAAAATTTATTGAAGCAGGAGAGCCACTCCATTGCGGAGGCCATGCGTATTCCACCGGAGAAGTTTCGTTGGTATGCGGCATATCACGACGAGGGACACCATCCGCATATACACATGATGGCGTGGTCGGACGATCCCAAGGTGGGGTTTCTAACGCAAAAGGGGATCGCATCGATTCGGTCCAAGATGACGAACGAAATTTTTCGGGATGAGATGACGGAGCTTTACATTCGGAAGGATGCTGCCTACAAGGAGAGTATACAAACCGCCAAGGCATTGTTACTGGAGCGCATTCGGGTGTTGGAAACCGGTGCCGCCGATGACCCCGGGCTTGTGAAAGAGCTGCAAGAACTCTCCCAGGCACTGGCGCAGGTCGGCGGCAAACATGTCTATTCCTATCTGCCAAAATCGGTCAAGGCACAGGTGGATGCCATTGTGGAGCGGCTGGCGCAGCTCCCGGAGGTGGCGGCTTGCTACGACCAATGGTGGCAACTGAAGGACGAGATTGCGGGCTACTACGGGCGGAACACACCGCCTCGCCAGCCGCTGACGCAGCGGAAGGAGTTTCGTTCTCTTAAAAACTGGATCATCCGAGAGGCAGAGGATATCTCGTTCTCCCCGTCTGCTGACAGTGTGGAGCCGGGGGAAAAGCAATCGGCAGAGAAAACGCCGCCTATCCGTGGCTCTGTTGATGTGCAGTCAGTGGGAGAAACTGTGTCTGCAAGGCATATTCCGGCAAATGCGGTCATGCGGCTGCTGCATCATATGGGGCAGATATTTAGGACGAGTATGCCAGTCATCCCACCTGCGCTGCGAATCGACTCCAAGCGCCGCAGGCGTCTGCAGGAGAAGCGCATGGTCTTGGGACACAAGCGAGATGACCACGAGGACGAGCAGCTCCATCATGTCAATGACAATACCATGTAACAGGAGGTATAACGCATGGGAAAATTTGTATATTTCACATCCGCAGAAAAACGGCAGGCCAACGAGGTTGACCTGCCATCTTTTCTGCGTGACCGGGGCGAAAAGCTCCTCCAGGCTGGACGGGAGTACCGGCTGGCCAGCGACCACAGCATCACTGTGCGTGGCAATAGGTGGTATGATCATGCTGCGCGGAGGGGCGGACACGCCATCAGCTTCGTGCGGCAGTTCTATGACAAGACCTTCCCGGAAGCCGTATCCATGCTGCTGGGCCGAGACGGACAGGGCATCATTCCCATTGCAAAGCAGGAACCGGAGCCGCAGGAGCCAAAACCCTTTGCCCTGCCGAAGCCTTACCTGACTATGCGCAGGATGTATGCCTATCTCACCAAACACAGGTGCATCGACCGGGATGTGGTCACGGCGTTCGTGCAGGAGAAGCTGCTCTATGAGGACGACCCACACCACAACTGCGTGTTTGTCGGGCTGGATGAAAACGGAGAAGCCCGGCACGCACATCTGCGCAGTACCGGCTCCCAAGGCAAAGTATTCCGCATTAATGTGGAGAGCAGCGACCTAAAACACAGCTTCCACAAAAACGGGACGGACCGTTCCCTCTATGTCTTTGAAGCACCCATTGATCTACTGTCTCACATTACCCTCTACCCGGCAGGTTGGCTGGAGCACAGCTATGTGGCCTGCTGCGGCACCTCCATCCAGCCCGTACTGGAGCGCCTGCGGCAGAACCCGAAGCTGGACACGGTGTACCTCTGTTTGGATAATGATGAGGCGGGCGAGGATGCCTGCGACGGTATGCTGGATACCCTGGAGGATATGGGCTACGATGTGGAGCGCCTGCGCCCGGAGGGGAAGGACTGGAACGATGACCTGCGGGCAAAGCGGGGTGGCCATGGGTAATCTATGGATCCTCCTTGCAGCGGGCGGCGTCATGGCGGCGGTCATAGGCTGCCTGACGCTGCTGAATAACCGCTACACCCTCAGCAACATCAAATCCAAAACCGTAGGCGACGGCCAGCATGGCACGGCGCGGTGGGCTACCGATGCGGAGATCCGCAAGACCTATGCCCTTGTGCCGTTCCAAGCGGCAAGTTGGCGCAAAGGGCTGCACCGCCCGGAAGTACAGGGGCTGGTGCTGGGCAGCATCAGCCATAAGCATGACATCACCGCACTGGTGGATAAGGACGATGTGCATTGCCTTATGATCGGCGCATCCGGCGTGGGCAAAACGGCCTACTTTCTATATCCCAATTTGGAATATGCCTGTGCCAGCGGCATGAGCTTTCTGGCATTGGATACCAAGGGTGACTTGGCTCGCAACTACGGCGCCATTGCGGAGAAATACTACGGCTACCATGTATCCGTGGTGGATCTGCGAAACCCTACCCGCTCAGATGGCTACAACCTCATGACGCTCATCAACCACTACATGGATGCGGCGCAGGCCACCGGCAGCCTTGCCGCCCGTGCCAAGGCGGAGAAGTACGCCAAGATCCTGGCCAAGACCATCGTGTCACCGAATGGGGATACGGACTACGGCCAGAACGCCTATTTCTACGATGCCGCAGAGGGACTATTGACTTCCGTGGTGCTCTTGCTGGCGGAATTTCTGCCGCCGGAAAGGAAACAGGAGCGGCGGCACATCGTGTCCGTGTTCAAGCTGGTGCAGGAGCTGCTGGCTCCATCGGGGGTGCGGGGCAAAAACTGGTTTACCATCCTCATGGAGAAGCTGCCCCCGGAGCACAAGGCACGGTGGTTTGCCGGGGCGGCGCTGAACACATCCGACCAAGCCATGGCCTCGGTCATGAGCACGGTGCTGTCCCGGCTCAATGCCTTTCTGGACTCCGAGCTGGAGCAGGTGCTGTGTTTTGACAGCACCATGAACGCCGAGCGGTTTGCGGCGGAAAAATCCGCTATCTTCCTGATCTTGCCGGAGGAGGATCAGACCAAGAACTTCATGGCGGGCTTGATGATCCAGACGCTGGCACGGGAGCTGTTCGCCGTGGCGGATGAAAACGGCGGGCGGCTGCCGGGGCGTGTTGTGTTCTTCTGTGACGAGCTGGGCACCATGCCCGCCTTTGACATCCTGCCGCTGTTCAGCGCAGGGCGCTCCCGTGGGCTGACCATGGTGCCTATCATCCAGGCGCTGGCGCAGCTGGAGAAAAACTATGGCCGAGAAGGAGCGGAGATATTGACCGATAACTGTCAGGATACCATCTTCGGCGGCTTCGCCCCCAACAGCCAGACGGCGGAGCAGCTCTCCAAGGCACTGGGCAGCCGCACGGTATTGTCCGGCTCGGTCAGCAGAAGTAAAAATGATCCCAGCCAGAGCTTGCAGATGATGGAGCGGCCCCTCATGACGCCGGACGAACTGAAATCCATCCCCAAAGGCAGCTTTGTGGTCATGAAAACGGGGACGCATCCCATGCAGACAAAACTGCGCCTGTTTCTCGACTGGGGCATTACCTTTGGTGAGCCATATGCAACCCCGGAACACGCGGCACGGCCTGTAACCTACGCCAGCCGACAGGAACTATTCCTCCGCATCGACCGGGCCTACGGAAAGAAGGGCACCCAACCTACGCAGACGCAGCAAGCACCTGTTGCCGAGAGGAGAAGCCCCTATTCGGCAATGGGACTTTACAATGAGGACGCAAAGACATGAGTTACTTTGGAAGCATCTATGCGGATCAGGAACTATCCCATCGGGCCAAGACGGTCTATATGTACCTCAAGGACCGCTCCAACGCCGACGGCACCTGCTGGCCCAGCGTCCGCAGGATCGCGGCGGACTTGAAGCTGTCCCGCAGCACCGTGCAGCGGGCATTAAGTGACTTGGAACATCATGGTTTTCTGGAACGCACCCACCGCCGTCGTCCCAACGGCAGCTTGACCAGCAATTTTTATCGGCTCAAATAGGCAGGAAAAAGCGCACTTCCCGCCAAGGGGGAAGTGCGCTTTCAGGCTGTCACAAGGGTAGCGTCATCATGGCACATCCAGAAGAACTCACTCTATCGGAGGTATTAAGACAGAGAAAGAACAAGCAATAGCTCTTATGGTCAGAATCTTCCACCTTGGAGAAGCATGATGAGCACCCCGAAAAGCACAAATGCAAGTATCGGGAAAAGAGCTCGGAGGGTATTGCCTATCCTCACTACTTTTCTCTCGTATGCCGCATCCTCGGCGGACATGCCGTCTTTCGCTTCCTTCTCGTCGGAACGATCCTTTAGCCTTTATTAGCTACTGTAATTTGTAACTGTCATCCAGTACCAGTTACTGACTCCTGAGCAATGTGTCAATCTCAGCAATGCGATTCTTCGCCTTGCTCAGCTCCCGGTGCCTGGCGGCAAGCTGCTTCTTGTCTTCTACATCGTGTGATGATATAATTAACGACATATAATGACATCATTATTGTAGGAGGGAATTTCGTTGATTATCTACTTACAGATGATAGAAAGCGACGAAGATAAATCCAAGTTTGAACAGCTTTACATAATGTACAAGGGCTTGATGTTCCATGTTGCCATGAAAATTCTGAAGAATGAATTTGATGCCGAGGATGCAGTACATCAGGCGTTTCTATCCCTTATTGAGAATCTGAAAAAAATATCGGATGTCAAATGTCCAAAAACCAGAGCTTATATCGTTATTATTACAGAACGGAAAGCAATAGATATCATTCGCAGCCGATCAAAACTGGTAGATATGGAATTTTGGGAGAGTACCTATGGCATCGAAATCCCATTGCCTGGTGATCATGGTTTGGCCGATGCTATGGCACGATTACCGGCTGCCTATCGTGATATCCTATTGCTGCGCTATTATAATGGATACTCTGTACGAGAAATATCATCTATGCTGCATATAAAAAAGGATACCGCACAAAAGCAGCTTTGGAGAGCCAAGGCCGCTTTGCAAAAACATTTGAAAGGAGATGCGTAAAATGTCAAACATGGCATGGTCAGAACAGGAACTGGCCAACGCGGCAAAGCGTGTAGCAGAGTCCATGCTTACTTCATTCCCGTCTCCCAGTGAATGCGAACATGTATTTTCCGATGATTTTGAACATAGCATGGAGATATTACGAAAAAAAAGCAAGCGTAGGGTTGTTGCGCGTAAAATATGGCAGCGGGCTGCGGTAATATTAATTGTGACGATTCTGTCTGTCAGCACATGGCTGACAGTTGATATACAGGCAAGAGAGCGCGCCTTCCAATGGATAAAAGAAATCTACGAGAGCATAACGATCTATCTTTTCAATAGCGAAGATAATGAAATAGATCACATCTGTTATGAGCCGTCGTGGATACCGGACGGATTTTCGCTGGTAGATAACTATCAAGATAGCGATTATTGTCTTCGCGTATATGCCAACGATACCGGAGAAAAAATGTTTTCTGTTGAATATACCTTGATGCAGCATACCAGCATGAGCACAACAGCACAGGAGTATAGCGAAGTAGTCAAAGTCGATATCAACGGAATTCCAGCAAATTTATACATTGGAAATGAAACTTCACCAGAAAAAGCTTTAATATGGGTGGACGAAGCGAATCAGGTTGTGTTTAATATACAGGGAAATATCAGCAACGAGGACATAGTGCACATAGCGCAATCCCTTATTTTGTCGATTCCTACAAAATAATAAAATCATGTAATTATGGTGTCCAAAAAGCACCCCCTTTCTCCGTTCTAATGCTTAGAAGAATAGAGAAAGGGGGTGTATTTATGAAAAAAAAGACGATTTCTCTCATCCTTGCATTGATCCTGTTGTTATCCTGCTCCGCGACAGCGCAAGCTACATCCGTACAAGCAGCTACGCCGTCGGCTTCAATCACCATCAATGGAACAACAGCTACATGCAGAGTGTCTATCGCCAAGCCTGGAAAAACCATCCATGCAACACTTCAATTATGGCAAGGCCGTACGATGATCGACTCCTGGAGCGGTAACGGGACATCGTATCTGCTTATCACAGGCTCTCATGAGGTAACAAAAGGGAAAACATATACAGTAAAAGTAGTATGCACAGTTGATGGGCAAAGCTTTTATGTGAATCCCGCTACTGCAACAGCATAATAGGTAACTTGTAATATAGATGAATATTCTATATTACAGTCCATGTATACAGCGGTTGACAGAATGAGGGTGATTCCAATGATTTAATCATATTAATTACATAAGTACATAAGAAACCCAAACATGTACAAAGAAAGGAAATAAAGATGAAGAAGATTATTACCTTGATTATGGCGTTTCTCGTATGCGCAGCAATGGCTGTTCCTGCGTTTGCCTCTACATCTGACACAAGAATCACCGGGTTTAGTGTAAATGTGTATTCCTACCATCGTCTTACACCCAGAACAAAAGATGATTCATCAGCTGTGTATTTTTATTATCGTGACGGAAAGCGCGATCACATCAGAGCAAGAGCCCTTGGTGGATCCGCACAAAACGGATCGATGAATAACTGTACTGTATCTGGCGGAACTCGCGTGAATTATGTGACATGTCACAACGGGAATCAGTACAGTATCCATTCCTTCATTAATGAGGACGGCTATCGCTGGGCAACGCTCTCCTTCTCGTGCCCCAATCTTTTTGGTGAAACCATGTCCGGTGAATGGAGCCCTGATAGCGCAAACTCGTATAAGGATGCAACGCCCTGACAGTAAATCAAATACAAAGCATTCAAAACAAGCCGAGATGGAGCAGTAAACATTAGCGGAGGAATAACATAATGGGGAACTGTATTAGAACCGAAATGTGGAAAGCATTTCACAACAAAATGATGCGCAGTGCATTGCTGATCGGTTTTATTCTTGTCATAGCTGATTTGGTTCAAACTGCAATTACCGTCAGTGACTTAGGCGCATCCTATGCACATTCCCCGGGCGGATATGATGGGTGCAGCTTATTTGTCAATTGGATCGGCGTCAACGGAGTCACCGTCGGGGCTGTAGTCTTCTATGCCGTTTGGCCATTTTTGGCTGCTATGCCTTATGGGTGGTCATTGTATGAGGACAACAGGTCTCATATGACAAATAATATTCTTACCAGAGTTCCGTATTCTCAATACCTAACAGCCAAAATGGCGGCTGTATTTGTAAGTGGCGGCATTGCTATTGCATTGCCGGTAACTACGGATCTGTTTGCATCTGCGATGGTATGTCCCGCCTGTATTCCTCGGGTTGCACTGCCTATTACAGGATTCTGTTCAGGCACAGCCTTTTTGGCGAAGCTATACTATACCCACCCTTGGCTGCATGCAATCATCTGGTGCGTTATTGAGTTTTTCTGGGGCGGCGTTGCGGCCAGTCTGTGCATTATCGTCGGGCATAAGGTAAAACACCGATTCTTTGTGACAGCAACTCCACTTCTGCTGTTCCTATTACTTGATTTCATTACCCCCATGCTTGCCGACGCAATGAACTGGTATATAGAGCTCTCGCCTTTAAGGCTGTGCAATTTGGCAAGTACAAATCCCAGTCCCACATGGATCATACTTGCGGAACTTATTCTTTTGACATTCGTATCTGTTCTTACGGGGATATATAGGAAATACAGACATGAGGTTTTATAGGCTGTTGCGCTATGATCTGCGGCAGGGATTGCAAAGGAGAAACTATCTGATTGCCACTCTCCTCTTTTCCATGCGCTTATTCGCAGTATATCGCTCTGTGCAATTCTATTGCAATGTGGAATCCATTTCAAGCCGGGGTTCAATTGGCGACTATATGCTGTGTCTATTTCGCGGCATGGCAATCATACAACACGGCTCTATGGAAGAAAAGGTGTCGGTCCCCATCGAATGGCTGATTGTGTGCGGCTTTTGCCTATATATAACAGCAGCATATCCTGCGCAAGGTATCAGTGTACAAGGTCAGCAAGTTTTCCTACGCACATCGCGTGGGAAATGGTGGCTGTCTAAGTGTATATGGTGCATAGCAAGCTGTACTTTATACTTTGCCTGTGAAATGATTGCCATAATAGGCACAGCGATTCTGACACCCGTTACCTTCGGCCTAAACAACACGCCCGAAATCACCGCATTCTTGTTTTCGGAGGTCTTGTGTGGAGAGACAATTTCACTCACGCCGGCAAGTGTTATCCTATACGCTTTGCTCCTTCCGTTTGTGACGCTTACGGCCGTATGTATGCTGCAAACACTCTTAAACCTTGTGGCCCGTCCGGCCATCAGCTTTCTAATATGCTTTGTCACATATATTGCTGCCGCATATTTCCCCATTGAATGGTTGGTCGGCAACGGAGCGATGGTGATGCGATACCAGCTTTTTGATGCAAATGGATTGAGTTATCGTAAAGAACTGGTGTTTACACTGCTACTGTTGCTCTTATCAATAGGCGCAGGATATTTACTGATACAAAGAAAAGACCTCATATCTCTTGAAAAATAGGACGGTGATACGATGAATATTGTGGTGGATCATGTCACAAAAACCATTCACAGAGCGGTCGTGCTGCAAGACATCAGTTTGAATTTTGAAAGCGGAAAAGTCTACGGATTGCAAGGGGAAAATGGATCGGGTAAAACGATGCTTTTACGTCTGATGTGTGGGTTGATCTATGCGACAGAGGGCAGTGTTTCAGTAAATGATCGTCGCCTGGGGAAGGATCTGGATTTCCCTGAATCTGTGGGCGTGATGATCGAGAGTCCCGCATTTATTGACGAGTATACCGGGCAAAAAAACCTGGAGTTGCTTGCCGGTCTAAAACAGCTGATCTCGGTCTCCGACATCCATAACACCCTGCAAGCGGTTGGCCTGGACCCGAATGATAAACGGACTTTCAAAAAATATTCATTAGGCATGAAACAACGTCTGGGTATTGCTGCGGCCTTGATGGAAAAGCCCGATCTGCTGATTTTGGATGAACCCACAAATGCACTGGATGAGCAGGGCGTTGCTATGATCGCACAGTTGATCCGTAAAGAATGTCAGCGCAGTGCATTAGTAGTCGTTGCGTGCCATGATGCTGACTTTGTGCAGAGCGTATCGGATGTTGTTATTCAAATGCAAGCGGGAAGGGTAACATCGGTGATAGGCAAATGAAAGACAAAAAGAAATTCTGGCTGATTTTCTCCGTTGCGGCAGTAGTGCTCTTTGTTTGGATGATCCGCTATAAAGCAATTAATCAGGATTATCGTCAACGATGGTCTGCCAATACAGAGAAGACATACTCCGTTGGAGAAATCGTTCCTATTGCGCCGGATTTTGTCGGGTATAATTTGGCGGCTGAAGGCTATATGCTTCGGGTCAACCGTTTTGAAATTGTAGATTATCGTGCCTATACTTCAGCTTTGCAGTATGACGGAACCGATCGAAGTCGGATCCCCGATAAGGTCGCATTGGTCAGCGTTACTGTTTCGCAGCAGAATAGTCCCGCAGAAGGATTCCCTTTAACGGAACTATCATTATACACCACGGATATGCTCATGAATATGGATTGGGATCTCTTGGGTGTGGTCAATCCTATATTGGACGGTGCCACCGGGATTCGGTTACAGGATGGCGCCTCATGTGATATTTTGCTGCCATTTGATCTGTATAGATATCGCTTCACATCCGCTGAATGGAATCGTTTAGAGCAAAGCAATATCTGGCTGCAAGTGACAAATTATCCTACCAGAAAAATCGTTCGAGTGAATATAGGTGAGGAGTAACTGTAGTTCCGGATTTTCGTATTACTAAATAGATGTTGCCATCCCTTATCTGTGCATTAGTAGAACATACACCATCCCGCAAGGGTAGTGTATGTTCTACTTTTAGAATATTGACAACTTGGGCTGCTGTTTTACAGGCTGAGTCATAACGGATTCTTCCGGGACTCTCGTGAGGATAAGGTACAATAAGGGACCTGGATAATGTACAATAAGTTGCGCAAATTGAAAACCGCATAAAAGAAGACATAGCTTGCAGGCTCTGGTAGAA
>OFMD01000818.1_pt1 | contig 22926 bp, 23 predicted proteins | sample 1541211 | NCBI WGS metagenome assembly OFMD01 (sample SAMN04209231, study PRJEB22552) | human gut metagenome | biome: gut; material: feces | host: Homo sapiens | place: USA: Oklahoma | reverse complement strand
CGGCGGAGGGGCGGAGGGCGTTGGCGTTTACGCTGAAAAGCTGGCCACCGAGCTGCGGGACACCATGGAGATGTGCGGGGTGCACCGCCTTTCGGAAATAAACGGAGACTGCATTTGGAACGGCTGATGACCCACATTTTTATAAAGGATCGCTACTTCTGGCTGGAAATCGGGGATCTCCCCGGTTTCCAGCCAGAGTGCTTTTGCCACATCCCACGGATCGTCAAGAGTCATGTGTAACAATCCTCAGCTACCTCGCGGTTGGCTGTAACCAGCCTTTTATGATTTCGGTGGGCAGCCTCGCAGGGTTAGATTTTCACCGCCTGCCCCACCGTACCGGGTTGTGCCTGGAAGGTTTCGGTGTATTCTACCCGGTCGATCTTACAGCCCTCGCCGATGATCACCTCTTTGCCCCGGACCACCATGGCGGTGGTGTACTCCAGCTCCACCCGGTCGCCCTCAATGGAATTGGTGCGCAGGCTGGGGGTCCGGCCGATGGAGAAGCCGAAAAAGCGGAAGGTAGTGTCTTCCTGGCGGACGGTGATGGTGCCGCCACCGATGTCTCCAATTTCCGAGGAAGCTCCGGCGCTAATCTCAATGGTTTCGGCATTCAGGAGGCCGGAAATCTCCGTTATGCCCTTGAGCCGCACATGCTCCGCCTCCAGGTCCCCCTGAATCCGGGTAGAACCGGAGGAGCGAAACTCCCGGCAGTGCACACCGGCCTCAGCCCGCATGGCGCCGGATATCCGGAACTCACCTCCAGTGACCTTCCCCATGGCCTGGAAGCTGCCGGAGCACTTCAACTCCTGGGCTTCTACCGGGCCGGTACACTGGAAGGAGCCGGAGGTTGACAGCTTTTCCCTGCAATCCATACTGCCCTCAACTTTCACCGAGCCGGAGCAGCTGACGTTCTGGGCCACCATATCCCCCTTCACCTTCCCCGCTCCGGAGCAGGAAAGACTCTCGCATTTCAGGTTACCTTGGACCTTTCCGGACCCGCTGATGGATACCTTCCCGTACTCTCCCCCAGGCATGGTGGAGCTACCGCTGATTCTCATGTCCATTTTGTCGCTCATAATGGCGCCTCCTTCAAAAATTCCAAAATGTCACTTTCCCGTTCCCCGTCGGTCAGGCGGGCGCTTTGGATTTCCTCCACGGTAAATTCCCGCTGGCCGAACCGGTCCTCTACCACGAGCCGTCTGGCAGAGCGGCGCTGCTGCCGCTCCCCCTCCAGCTCCCCTGCCAGCTTCTCCAGGGACGTCCCGTCCCGGCGAGACAGGATCAGCTCCAGCCTCGGACAAATCTGGTCCCGCCGGAAAAAGGTTTCCTGGCCGGTGGTTGTGGATTTCCGGATGAACCAGGCTTCCGGAATCAGACCCATTCGCTTCCAGCGGTACAGCGCCCCGTAGGAAATGCCGTATTGCTCCAGAACCTCTTTTTTGGAAATCAGGTCCTCCATTGGATTCACCCCTTAACATTGTTATGCCCAAATTGTAACATAACACTGTTAAGATGTCAACCCCTTTTTCAGCTCCGGATTATCGTGCTTGTTGTGCTCATTGGACAGAAGGGCAGACACGCCCTCCACACTGTACTGCCATAAAATACCGGGGCCGTCTACGATTCGATCCGTAGGCAACCCCGGCTTGTTAAATATCTTGTACTTTTTTATGCTTCCCAAAGTACGCCATAAAGTAATCCGCAAAGGACAGCAGCATGGCCAGCACACACAGGGACACCAGAAGGCTCAAGGCCCCGGAGGACACGTTGGGGTAAAGGACCAGGATGATCATACTCACAAACAAAATGGTGGTGCAGATCTTCCCGCTCATGAGGGCGCCATTCAGCATTTTCCGCTTTCGCAGGTTGATAATGCCCATCACCAGCATAAAGCCCTCCTTGACCACAAAGAGGCCCAATACATACCACAAAACCGGATGGCGCACAGCCAGGCAAACCAGCAAGGTGCACTGGGTCGCCTTGTCCGCCACCGGGTCCAGAATTTTTCCCAGGTTGGTCACCATGTGAAACCGCCTGGCAATTTTTCCGTCCACCATATCGGTCAGGGTGGAGACCGCCAAAATGCCTGCCGCCCACCAGTAATCCACAGGACGCTCCGCCCGAAGGAAAAGCACCGTATACACTGGAATGAGCAGCAGACGAAACAAGCTTAATATGTTGGGAATACTAAGAATTTCTTTCTTCCAATTGCGCATAGCAGATAAACGCTCCTTGCTTTCTTGTCGTTTATAGTATCACCCTGAGGCCCGAATGTCAATGAAGGGTATGGAGCAAACAGGAAAATTAAGAAAGGTTTAACTCTCTCAAACGCCCGCCAAACCGATGCGCTGCCTTCGGCCGGGCAGCGGCATTTCTTTGTTGCGTCTAAATTTGATTGTGCCTACCGGACTGTCAGATGTCCCCGTTTCTCATCTGCCTCGCTCCGCTTGGCACTTTCCCCCGGTGGAAGGCAGTGCGCTGCCGCACCAGTAAGGAAATGCCGCTACCGTGCACCTTGGGCGGACCCTCTTGACAAACCCCAAAAAGCTTTGTAACATGGGCCCTAAGGGAAACCTTGGATTTGTACGAATACAGGAGGAAAGACAATGGAACTGTTGAATTTCGGCCCCAAAAAGCTGGGCTTTGGCTGTATGCGTCTGCCTATGTCAGAGGGCACGGTGGGCGGCGAGGGCGTTGTGGACACCCGGCAAGTCTGCGCTATGGTAGACGCCTTTCTGGAGCAGGGCTTTTGCTATTTTGACACAGCCCATGGATACATCGCTCAAAAAAGTGAACCCACTGTGCGCCAATGCCTGGTGGAGCGGCATCCCAGGGACCGCTATCTGCTAACCGATAAACTGAGCGGCACCTTTTTTCAAACCGAGGAGGAGATCCGCCCCTTCTTTGAAAGCCAGCTGGAAATTACAGGGGCCGGTTATTTTGATTTTTACCTGATGCACGCCCTAAATGCCAATCAATATCAGAAGTTTACTGAATGCAACGCCTTCCAGGTGGCGCAGCAGCTGAAAAACGAGGGAAAAATCCGCCACGTTGGTATCTCCTTCCACGATACCCCGGAGGTGCTGGAGCAGATTCTGTCGGAGCATCCGGAAATCGAGGTGGTGCAGATTCAGTTCAACTATGCCGACCTGGAAGACCCCAAGGTGCAAAGTCTGGCCGTCTATGAGGTCTGCCGCCGCCATGGCAAGCCGGTCATCGTCATGGAGCCGGTCAAGGGCGGCGCATTGGCCAATTTACCGGAGGCCGCCGGGCAAATTCTGGACCGGCTCCAGGGGGGCAGCCGCGCCAGCTACGCCATTCGGTTTGCCGCCTCCTTTGAGGGCGTCGCCATGGTGCTCAGCGGTATGAGCAGCCTGGAGCAGATGCAGGACAACCTGAGCTACATGTCCAGCTTCCAGCCTCTGACCCAACCGGAGCAGGAGGCCGTCCGCCGGGCCGGCGCCGTCTTAAAGAACCAGGAGGCCATCGCCTGCACCGCCTGCCGGTACTGCGAGGCCGGTTGCCCCATGCGCATCCCCATTCCCGATCTCTTCGCCGGATTTAACGGGAAAAAGCAGGGCTCCGGTTCCACCTTCGACTATGAGACAGCGGTGTCAGATGGGCACGGCAGGGCCTCCAGCTGCATTGGGTGCCTGCAATGCGAAACCGTCTGCCCCCAGCATCTGCCGGTGTCCGCCCTTCTGGCGCAAGTCGCCGGTGAGTTCGAGGCTGCCCACGAAGCATAAGGAGATTTTGGCATATGCATTCATTCCGTGAAAACCGGCTGGTTGCCCTGATTTGGCGGCTGGCTGGGTTGTCGATTGGAACCTACGGCCTGATTCTGATGCTCCAGGCCTCTTCTGTGAAGCAGCAGCTATGCTATTTCACCAACCAAAGCAACCTGTTCATCTTGATTCTCTTTGCCGGTTTGGCTGTTCAAACAGCCATTCAAATTGGCCGGAACGGCATACACGGCCCCGTAGCTCACACCAAATGCGGCCTGCACCTGGCCCTGACGCTCTACATTACCATCACCATGGTTTGCTATTGGGCTCTGCTCTCCTGGCAAAGCTTCAGCATGGCCGGTGTGAAAATCAGCCAGTTCCAGATGAAACTGTCCAATTTCATTTTACATACCGCCGTTCCCATCTTTGCCCTGGTGGACTGGATGCTATTTCTGCCCCATGGGCGGGTGCGTCCCCGGGCTGCTGTGTATTTTCTGGCCTATCCCATAGCGTATTCCATTTTCATAGCCCTTCGGGCTCAGTTCGGCGGATATTTATATGGAACCGTCCGGTACCCCTACCCCTTTGCTGACCCGGATCTCCTGGGTTGGCCGGTTACGCTCCTGGTGGCAGCGCTCCTACTGCTCGTCTACTATGCTATGGGCCGCATGTTCATCGCCCTGGACTGCCGGATGACCACGAAAAAAGAAAGTTCTCTGTAGGAAAAACGGTGAATGTGTACAGGAGCAGGGCGTTCAAACCATTTGTCATGAATGGGCAAGCCACAACAATAAACTGATATGGGAGATAAGCCAAGTGCCTGAAATTAGAATAATTGGCGCGGAGCACAAGCAGGACATCAACATCCCGAACGAGCCGTTTTTATTATTTGGAAGAATGATTCCGTCATATATGAATGGGCAATGGCAATATAGGGTTGTGCACTTCAGGGAAGATGAAGTCCATGAAATGTGTTTTCCAAACGAAAACTACGATTACGATGAGCTTTCAAAAAACAGCGTTTTTGTCGGTGCATACGACAGAAATACATGCATCGGCCTTGCCATCTTGCAGCACGCAATGATGAAATATATGTACCTGTATGATTTAAAGGTTAACGCGGACTACAGAGGCCATCGGGTTGGAAAAATGTTGATAGACGCCGCAAAGGAAATTGCCACAAGCCAAGGATATCGGGGAATTTATACGCTAGGGCAGGACGATAACCTTGGCGCGTGTTTGTTCTATCTAAAAAGCAACTTTGTAATTGGCGGACTGGATACTCACGTATATACAGGTACTTCTCAAGAAGGGAAAAGTGATATTATATTTTATTTAGATTAAGGTCTGGGCGCTGTTCCGTTCTATGGGCCTCGGGATATTGTTTCAGCCTCCCTGCGGCCCTCTCCTTCTGTTACTGCGCTTGATATAGGCGCCGGCATATCCCATATGGGGCCTGCATAGGCTTGTACCGGCAGGTGATGAAAATGGAATACTACAACACAGATTTTGCACTGTCCACTCCCCCGGTTGTGACGGAGCTACCCCCGCCCCCTCCTCCGGCGCCTCCGGCCCAGGCGCCGGAGAGCCGGTTTTGGAGGCTCCTGCGGAACCAGTGCGCAGCCGCCCTGGTGCTCTGCGCCCTGCTTCTGTCTATGGAATTCTGGTGGCCATCCGGCGTTCAGACAGCCAGGAAATGGCTGATATGTCAGGAGGTGGGTCCCCTGGAAGCCGCCGCTCAGGCGTTCGTCCAGGAGGTTGTCCAGGGGACCCCTGTCTCCGACGCCGTCACAGCTTTTTGCGAGGAGGTGCTGGACCATGTCTCTCCCCTGGCTGCTGACCAGGTCCCGGATGAGGGTTAGGATCAGCCCCTGGTTTCCCGTCCTCCTGTGCGCCTTTTACCGCCTGGACCCGGTGGGCTGCTTCTGGCCCTTCCTGGGAGCCGCCGCCATTCATGAGGCTGGGCACTGCCTGGCTGTGTTGCTCTGCGGCGGCTCCATCCATAGCCTAGCCCTGACGGCGCGGGGCGCGGTGCTGCAGACCAGTCCCCTGTCCTACCGGCAGGAAGCCCTCTGCGCCCTGGCCGGCCCCTGCGCCGGCTTTTTGCTGCTCTTTTGGGTCCGCCTGGTTCCCTGGCTGGCATTTTGGGGCTTGATGCAGGGGCTCTATAACCTGCTGCCGGTATACCCTATGGACGGCGGCCGGGCCCTGCGGTGCGCCCTCCTGAGCCGCTGGACGCCGGAGCAGGCCGATTCCGTCTCCCGGTGGGTCAGCCTGGGGGTGGGCGGAATTATGGCCGTTCTGGCCGTCTACGCCGCCTGTGGGCTTCATCTGGGACTTTGGGCGGCATTGGCAGCCGGGCTGTTCCTGTGGCGGATGCTCAATTGTATCCAAAGGGAGCCTCGATAAAATTCTTGCAAAAATCCTCAACTGCGGCTACAATAAGTGCAATTCAAAAAATGAGGAATTGCCATGACAAATTTATTACAGCGCATCCTGCCCACCGTCCAGAAGCCAGCCCGCTACACCGGCGGGGAATACAACCAGGTGGTCAAGCCCTTGGAGCAGGTGGACGTGCAGATTGCCTTTTGCTTTCCCGACACATACGAGCTTGGCATGTCCAACCTGGGCATGCGGATTCTCTACGGCGTGATGAACGAAATGGAAGGGGTCTGGTGCCAGCGGGTCTTTGCCCCCTGGGGCGACATGGAAGCCGCCATGGAAGCCCACCGCCTCCCTCTCTGGGCTCTGGAGAGCCAGGACCCAGTCCGGGACTTTGACATGATCGCCTTCACCATCGGTTACGAGATGAGCTATTCCAACGTGGTGAATATGCTCCGCCTATCCCAGGTTCCCATTTACAGCCGGGACCGGCAGGGGCTGAGGAATTTGGTGTTTGCCGGTGGCGTCTGCGCCTTCAATCCGGAGCCTCTGGCAGACTTTGTGGACTTCTTCTCCCTGGGGGAGGGGGAGGAAAGCACGGTGGAAATCGTCTCCCTGTACCAGAAGGCCAAACGGGAGGACTGGACCAAGGACCGGTTTCTGGAGGCCGTTTCCCACATCCCCGGGGTATATGTCCCCTCCTTTTACACCCACACCTACCACCCGGACGGCACTCTGGCCGCCATCACCCCCCGGGGGGGAGCGCCCAAGGTGGTAACCAAGCGAATTGTGGAGGATCTGGACCGGGCCTACTTCCCCACCAAAACCATCGTACCCACCACAGAAATTGTCCACGACCGGAGCAACCTGGAGGTGTTCCGGGGGTGCATCCGGGGCTGCCGGTTTTGTCAGGCCGGCTTCTCCTGCCGCCCGGTGCGGAGGAAAAGTCCGGAGGTGCTGTACCGGCAGGCTGTGGAGAGCCTTGCAGATTCCGGCAACCACGAGCTGACCCTGGCCAGTCTGTCCACCTCCGACTACCGGGGACTGAAGGAGCTCACTGACGCCCTCATCCCCTACTGCATGGAGCAAAAGGTCAACCTCTCCGTTCCCTCCCTTCGGGCGGACAACTTCTCCCGGGAGCTTATGGAGAAGCTCCAGACCGTGCGCAAAAGTGGCCTCACCTTTGCCCCCGAGGCCGGAACCCAGCGGCTGCGGGATGTGATCAACAAGAACCTGACGGAAGCGGAAATTCTGGACACCTGTGCCCGGGCCTTCTCCGGCGGCTGGAACAATGTCAAGCTCTATTTCATGCTGGGTCTGCCCACAGAGACGGACGAAGACGTGTTGGGCATTGCGGAGCTGGTGTACAAGGTCGTCAAAACCTGGCAGGTCCACGCCTCCAACAAGAAACGGGGCCTGCGGGTCCATGTGGCCACAGCTTACTTCGTGCCCAAGCCTTTCACTCCCTTCCAGTGGGAAAAGCAGATTCCGCCGGAGGAGTACCTCCGCCGCACCCGGCTGCTGAAGGACGCCATGCGCTCCAAGGCCGTGGTATATAACTGGCACGCCCCGGACCTGTCCCGGCTGGAGGCTGCCCTGGCCCGGGGGGACCGGCGTTTGGGGCCCGTCATCGCCTGGGCCGTAGAGCACGGCGCCCATTTGGACGGCTGGGACGAGTATTTCCAGTATCAAACCTGGCTGGATGCCTTTGCCGCCTGCGGCCTGGACCCGGATTTTTACACGGTTCGGGGCTACGGCGAGGAGGAGCTGCTACCCTGGCAAACCCTGTCTGTTGGCGTAGACCCCGGTTTTCTTCTGCGGGAGCGGCGGCGGGCCTATGAGGGCCTGGTGACCCCCGACTGCCGCCAAGCCTGCGCTGGCTGCGGCGCCAACCGGCTTTTGAAGGAGGTGGGCTGCGATGCCTAGACTGCTCTTTGCCAAAACGGGAAACGCCGTCTGGATCTCCCACCTGGATCTGATGCGAGTGTTCCAACGGGCCTTCCGGCGGGGCGGCATTCTCATTCGCCACAGCCAGGGCTTCACCCCCCGGGCCCATGTCTCCATCGCCCTGCCCCTTCCCGTGGGCCAGGAGAGCGTGTGCGAGCTTCTGGACTTCGATTTGGCGCAGGGGGTAGTCATTCCCCTGGAGGAAATTCCGGCCCGCCTGAACGCCACCCTGCCCGTAGGGCTGCATGTCCTGGCTGCCTGGCCGGAGGGGCGGAAGCTCCGGGAGCTGACTCACCTGGATGCGGCGCTGACCCTGGAGTATGACCGGGGCTTCCCTTCCGGTGGGGCAGCTGCAATGGAAGCCTTTTTCCGCGAGGACATGCCCCTGCCGGTTCCCAAGCGGACCAAAAGCGGCATGACGGAGCTGGATATCCGGCCTATGATATGCTCCCTCTCCTGTTGCCAGACCGGTAGCCAGACGCTGGAGCTGACCTGCCGGGTCTGCGCTCAGAATCCCTCCCTCAATCCCATGCTTCTGGCGGAGGCCCTCCGCCTCCACTGCCCTGGCCTGGCGCCGGATTTTGCCAAGGTCCGGCGTCTGGAGGTGCTGGACTCACAGGGAATTCCCTTTCGGTAAGCCGTGGAGCTGTCACAAAAAAGCGTCCGTTTTTTTGTGACAGCTCCACACATTTTTCGCCGTTAAGCTTATGTTGAACCGTATAGAATCATCTGACGAACCGTTTTCATGGCCCTCCAATTCTTTTTTGTGTCGAAAACAAGCGAATTTTATCGACAATCCTGAATCTCTGCGATTTTTGTCGTAGAATCTCCCTATCACCACCATAAGGGAGAAAACATGATGGATCATACCCAAATCATTGAGGATACGCTGCGGCAGCTGGGCGTCGGTGGAAATTACATTGCACAGCAGCGGGCTGTGACCGCCATACAGCTGGCCATTGAGGATGAAGACCGTTTGCTTTATGTAACAAAAAACATTTACCTGCCAGTCGCTCAGATTTGCGGATGCAAATGGACCGCTGTGGAGCGCAATCTCCGCACCGTGGTCCAGCGGGTCTGGCGCATCAACCCAGAGGGCCTTGCCCAAATGGCCGGCTACCCCCTGAGCGAGCCTCCCACTGCCTCAGACTTCATCGAAATTCTGGCCCACTACATCCGCCGGAGTCTCCCAACTCCGACAGCTTCCTTGGATCAGCCAGGCGCATAATTTACCCCCTTTTCTGGCAACCTGTACTGAGGTGAAATGCCATGTCCAAAGGAAAACAATCCACCCCCAAAGCCGAAAACATCCGCTTGGACCCGGAGCAGCGTCTGTGCCCCAAATTTGACTTTGCCAGCATCGCCACCTTTCCCGTAGCGCCGGAAGGCGCCATGGGCGTCCGGGTGGTGGACGACTGCGCAGAAGAGCATCAGATGTGAGCCGGAACCGCCTTTCTCCAGGGGCATAGACGTACAGCTAAGACGAATACAGCTCAGCTTTCCAGGTTTTGGTTATGCGCAGTGCATGTAGGGTGCGGCCTCCTGGATGCGCCAGCAAAAGGGGCTTGCCGTGGCTCCCGGCCCAGGCGAATTCGTACCAGATGTGAGGAAGGTCCGGATTCGCCTGAGCGCTGCGGATTACGAAACATCCTGCCGCCGGTGCGTCCAGGAGGCCGCACCCTACACCTCGGAGGGCAGAGCAGAGCTAGCCCTTGCTCTGCGCCTACGCCCTGGGGAAAACCAGGGCGCTCCCGCGCCAGTGGGAACCGCCGAGATCCGCCCTTCCCTGCCCCACGCCCAACTTCAGCCCAGTCCCGAAACCCGCCAAATCCCCCTCAATAAATTTTCAAAAAAACCGAAAAAAAGACTTGCATTTTTTGTAGACCTGTGCTATGATATCTGGGCGTCAGGGAGATGACGCTGAACAGAATATCCGGGTGTGGCGAAGTTTGGTATCGCGCTTGAATGGGGTTCAAGAGGCCGCTGGTTCGAATCCAGTCACTCGGACCAAAATTACGTTTAAGTTTTTCTTAAGCGTAATTTTTTTAGACTGCAAGTCTGATTCGTAAGGAGGGATTATGTCTTACAGCACAGATTTATTGAGTGAAGAGCGTATTGCAGAGCTAATAAACATTGAAGAAAATCATTTTAATGAAATTAAGTCAAGATGTATCAAGCCTGCAAAATTATCAGAGACTGTTTCAGCTTTTGCCAATGCAAGTGGTGGTGATATTTATATTGGCATTTCGGAAGACACTCGAACTCATCAGCGGAAATGGGACGGATTTGAAAATCATGAATCCGCTAATTCAATAATTCAAATGTTGCACGATCTTGCACCGCTGGAAAATTTTTACACAGTTACTTTTTTGCAACATCCGGTTTTAAAGACATATTTGTTGCAGATAAACGTTATGAAGGCCGCTGCCATTATTTATGCAACAGATAATGTTGCTTATGTCAGGCATAATGCTCAAAAAGATCCCGCCAATACACCCGAAAAACTTAGACGTCTTGAATTAGATAAAGGTGTTGTGCAATTTGAAAATGAGCCTGTTCTAGAAACGCAAATTGAAGATGCTGTGAGTTCCACAATAATGGATAAATTCGCTCTACATGTAGTTCCTAACATAGATAAAGCGCAGTGGATTGTCAAGCAAAGGTTATGCCAAAATAACTTGTTAACTGTAGCGGGTGCTATGCTTTTTATGGATGAGCCACAAATTGTTCTCCCAAAACGATCAGCCATAAAGATTTATCGATATAAAACTAGTGGCCTGCCTGACAGAGATACTCTAGATGGTCAACCCTTAACAATTGAAGGCTCAGCATATACTCAAATTTATGAGGCTGTCAGGAAGACTAAGGATATAATTGAAAGCATTAAAAAGCTTGGCGCTGAGTTTGAAAATATTGAATATCCGGATGAAACGCTGCACGAAATTATAACTAATGCAGTTCTTCACCGGGACTATAGCATCGCGACTGATATTCAAATAAGAATATTTGATAATCGTGTAGAAATCGAAAGTCCAGGGAAGCTTCCCGGATATGTAACAGTTAAAAATATTTTATCTTCTCAGTCCGCCAGAAATCCAAAGATTGTGAGATTCATAAATAAGTTTCCTAACGCTCCCAATAAAGATGTTGGTGAAGGATTAAATACAGCATTTGATGCAATGGAAAAGCTTCGCTTAAAGGCACCTATTATTGAAGAAACCGAGACATCTGTTTTAGTAACAATAAAACACGAGCGGCTTGCATCCCCGGAAGAGCTTGTAGTTGAATATTTGCAACATCATGATTCGATCAAGAATGCAGTAGGTCGTGGAATAACAGGAATTAAATCAGAGAACTCTATGAAAGCTGTGTTTTATAGGTTGCGAGATCGTGGATTTATAACGCTGGTGCGTGGTTATAATTATTGGGTAAAAACAGATAGTTTTGACGATCTTGTATTAAATCAATTTCATAAGCAAATTTAACAATTCTATACTTTTGAGAGCCGGACTATCTTGTGTTCGGCTCTCTTTGTGAGAAAAACGCCCACCCACGCAAGAGTGTCGATGCTGCCCACTGAACCTGTTTCCGTGTCCGTGCATATACTACGTTACCCCGTCTTATAAGAAAAAGGAGTATTTGCCATGGATCAATCTCAGGATTATGTTATCCATTCTTTGGAACAGCATCTGTTTTTTGCCCGCATTATGAAGGAGCACGCCCTCTTTTTAAAGCTGGGCTTCCTGCCCCCCAACCAGAACCTTGCCCAGGATGCGGAGCACTTTTTGCGGGAATTTGAAGCCCTGCTCTCCCGGGCCATTGCCTTCAGCAATCGCGTGGTGCGCAACTGCGTGCTCTGTTCCGGAGAGCTGGTCACGGAATTTACCGACTGCGCTGAGCGTCAGACCCAGCAGCTCACCGGTACTGCCATAGACCGCAAGCTGACGGCCCGCACCATAGAGCTGGTAGGCTGCGGCAGCAAAGCGGATCCACCCGTTTCCCAGGCCCTGGTCCGTCAGGTACGCCAGCTGAACCGGGACGGAATCCAGCTGGTGGACGGCCTCATCGCTTTCAAAGAGCGGCTTTTGCGGAGCGTTTGCTCCTGCAGCCTCTTTACCTCAAATTACCCCCTGCTCATCGAGCACATTCTGCGGGAGGCCCGGCTCTACCGCGCCCACCTGATGCGCCTGGAAAATCGGAGCAATTGCAGCCGTCAGGAGCTCTGTGACAGTGAGCTGTTCTGGAACCGGATCATGATGGAGCACGCACTCTTCATCCGCGGCCTGCTGGATCCCAGTGAGGAGGCCCTGGTGGGTTCTGCCGGGGACTTCGCCGCCGATTATAAGCGTCTGCTGGAGGCCTCAGCCGCTGCCAATGACAAGGTCATGAACGGCAGCTCTTTGGCATTGACCCAGAAGTTCCGGGACTTCAAACGGGCGAGCGTGGACGGCATTGCGTCGTGCAAAATCCGCTCCATCATTCTTCCCCTCCTGGCCGACCACGTCTTCCGGGAGGCCAACCACTATCTCCGCCTGCTGGAGTCCTAAGGCCCCGGGCAGGAACATCCCCCATGGGTTGGACGCTGCAATTCATGCGTCCGGCCCATGGGGGTTTTGTCAAGTTCCATCATCTTCCGCCTTTGGCTGGAAGTCGCGCAAACCGGGTATCGCCCGAAGTATTCCAAAATCCCCGGTTGTCACCTGCTGTTTTTCTCACAGCAGCAGACTTCCCCCGTCATGGAGCAGTTGGGCTCCAAATTCTGCTCATGGAGGTAATCCGTCCCCCAGTCCCGCATGGCGTTGAGGATGGGCAGCAGGCTCCTGCCCCGGGCCGTGAGGGAGTATTCCACCCGTGGCGGCACCACAGGAAATACCTCCCGATGGATGACCCCGTCCTCCTCCAGCTCCCGCAGCTGCTGGGTCAGCATTTTGGGGGTAGCCCGGGAAATCAGCCGCTGGAGCTGACTGAACCGCTGGGGCCCCCCCGCCAGGTGCCACAGAATGAGGGTCTTATACTTACCGCCGATCAAATCCAAGGTCGCTTCCACCGGACAGTGGTAGCCTTTCCGCTCCTCCATCCTCTCGCCTCCCTATCATTTTGGGTACTACCGCACCTAAAAGTGCGTTCTTTACAAAAGGAAAATTTCTGTTATTATGGTACCATGTCCCAGGGAAAAAGTCAAACTCTCCTGGAATTTTGAAATTTCTCTGGAAAACCCCCGTTTTTTCTCCGTACTGCAAATACTATTCCAACTACGATGCTGGAGATGGGAGGAAATCATGAACGTAAAATTTGACGTCACCGGCATGACCTGCGCCGCCTGCGCCGCCAGGGTGGAAAAAGCCGCCCGCAGCGTCCCGGGAGTGGCAAATGCAGAGGTCAATCTCCTGGCCAACACCCTGCGCACGGAGGTGCCCAATCCGGAGACCGCTCAGGCGGTGATTTCCGCCGTGGAACAGGCCGGTTATCACGCTGCGCTCCCAGGCCCAAAGCCTGCTCCCAAGGACCGCAACCCCCAGGCCCAGGCGCTGAAGGAAATGAAAACCCGGATCATCTGGTCCGCCCTGTTCCTTGTGATTCTGATGTATTTTACCATGGGCCATATGGTGGGCCTTCCCCTGCCCCACGGACTCCATGGGAAGGAAAACGCCCTAACCTTCGCCCTTTTGCAGTTCTTCCTCACCCTGCCGGTGGTGCTTCTGAACCACAGCTACTATTCCCGGGGATTCAAGGCCCTTTGGCGCCGGAGTCCCAATATGGATTCCCTCATTGCCGTTGGCTCCGGCGCTGCCCTGGTCTATGGCGTGGCGGCCCTCTTCCGCATGGCCTGGGCCACGGGCCACGGCGTCTGGGACCTGGTGGAGCATTACCGGGAGAACCTCTATTTTGAGTCCGCCGCCATGATCCTCACCCTCATCACCCTGGGCAAATTTCTGGAGACCCGGGCCAAAGGAAAAACCGGAGACGCCATTCGCCAGCTTATGGACCTGGCGCCGAAGACGGCCACCGTCCTGCGAGACGGACAGGAGATCGAAATCCCCGCCGCCCAGGTCCAGGTGGGCGACACAGTCCTGGTGCGGGCCGGGGGCCGGATTCCCGTGGACGGCACCGTCCTGGAGGGCCGGGCCTCGGTGGATCAAAGTGCCCTCACCGGTGAAAGCGTCCCCGTAGAAAAGGGCCCCGGCGACACCGTGGCCGCCGCCACAGTAAGCACCGCCGGATTCCTGAAATTTCGGTCGGACAAAGTGGGAGAAGACACCACCCTCTCCCAGATCATCCGCCTGGTGGAGGAGGCCGGCGGCTCCAAGGCCCCCATCGCCCGCTTGGCAGATCGGATTGCCGGCGTGTTTGTCCCCGTGGTCATGACCATCGCCCTGATTGCCGCCGCTGTCTGGCTTTTGGCAGGCCAAAGTCTGGAGTTTGCCCTCACCACCGGCATTTCCGTGCTGGTGATCTCCTGCCCCTGCGCCCTGGGCCTGGCCACGCCGGTGGCCATCATGGTGGGCACCGGCCAGGGCGCACGCCATGGCGTCCTGTTCAAATCCGCAGAGGCTCTGGAGACCCTGAGCCGGGCAGACACAGTGGTGCTGGACAAAACCGGTACCCTGACCCAGGGAAAGCCTCAGGTCACAGACATTTTGCCGGTGGAGGGGCCGGAAAAGTCTCTCCTGGCCCTGGCCGCAGCCCTGGAGCAGCAGTCGGAGCACCCCTTTGCCGCCGCCATTCTGGCCCGTGCCAGCGAGGAGGGCATTTCTGTGGCCCCTGCGGCAGATTTTGAAACTGTGCCAGGCCGGGGCGTCTCCGGCACCGTCAAGGGCCGGGCTTGCCTGGCAGGCAACCGGCAGATGATGGAGGAGGCCGGAATCCATGTCCCCACCTATCCCCAGTTGGCCGCCGAGGGAAAAACGCCCCTGTACTTTGCCGCTGGCGGCGTGTTCCTGGGAGTCATTGCCGCCGCCGACGTGTTGAAGCCGGATTCCCCTGCCGCTGTCAGCCGGCTGGGGCAATTGGGGCTTGACGTGGTCATGCTCACGGGAGATAATGAAGCTACTGCCCAAGCCATTGCAGCAAAAGCTGGCATACGCCACGTGATTTCCGATGTGCTCCCAACGGAAAAGGCCGGGAGCATACAAGCCCTCCAGGCGCAAGGACACAAGGTGGTCATGGTGGGCGATGGCATCAACGACGCCCCCGCTTTGGTCACCGCAGACGTGGGCATAGCCATTGGGGCTGGCACCGACATCGCTGTGGAATCTGCCGATGTGGTACTCCTGTCCGGCAGCCTGCAGGATGTGGCGGTGGCGGAATCCCTCAGCCGGGCCACCTTGCGGAATATCCGGGAAAATCTCTTTTGGGCTTTCTTCTATAACATCCTGGGCATTCCCATTGCCGCCGGTGTGCTCTATCCCGCTTTCGGACTCCAGCTGAGTCCCATGCTGGGAGCCGCCGCTATGAGCCTCAGCTCCGTCTTCGTGGTGTCCAACGCCCTGCGCCTTCGGTTCTTCCGGCCCAAAGGCAAAGTCCAAGTCACCCCCGCCCCGGTATCGCCGGAGGCGACCCATATCACAACACAGGAGGAAACAACCATGTCAACTGTCATTCACACCGTAATTCACGTAGAGGGTATGATGTGCGGCCACTGCAAGGCCCGTGTGGAAAAAGCCTGTCAGGCCGTGCCAGGCGTCCAGGAGGCTGTAGCGGATCTGGAGGCCAAGCAGGTCACCGTCACCGGCAACGCAGATTCCGCCGCCCTGCGGAAGGCCATTGTGGACGCCGGATACGAAGTGGTGGAGTGATCCCATGACCGAGTTTTACCTTCCCTCCCATGGCAAGGGGCGCATCCACTGCATGCAGTGGACGCCCCCGGGCCAGCCCCGGGCCGTGGTGCAGTTGGTCCACGGCATCGCCGAGTATGTGGCCCGATACGATTCCTTTGCCCGCTTTTTGAACCGGCAGGGCTTTCTGGTGGTAGGCGAAGACCACATGGGCCATGGCGGCTCCCTGGCCCCTGGAGATCCCCCCGGTTACTTCCATGGCGGGTGGAACGCCGCCGTGGACGACACATATGCGCTCCTTCAAAAGACCCACGGGGAATGTCCCCAACTTCCCTATGTGATCCTGGGCCACTCCATGGGTTCTTTCCTGACCCGGACCCTGCTGTACCGTCATCCGGACAGCGGCATCCGGGCTGCCGTCATTTGCGGCACCGCCTGGCAGCCGGATGCCGCCCTGAAAACAGGGCTGGCTATGTGCCGCCACGTCTGTCAAAAGCATGGCGAGACCCAGGTCTATGAGCCTCTGCGGAACCTGATCTTCGGTAGCTACAACCGGCGCATTCCCGAAGCAAAAACACCGTTTGACTGGGTTTGCGGGGATGCGCAAATCCTGAACGCCTATTTGGCCGATCCCCTTTGCGGCTTTTCGGAAACTGCCGGACTGGATCGGGACATGCTCACTGGCATCCGGATGAACCAGAAACGGGAAAACCTGGCGCGGATGGACAAGAAGCTACCAGTCCTCTTTGTAGCCGGTACCCAGGACCCGGTTGGCAACTACGGCCGGGGCGTCCGCAAAAGCGCCGAGGCCTTCCGGAAGGCTGGCATGGAGGACGTGGAGCTGATCCTGTACGACAAAAGCCGCCACGAAATCCTCAATGACGCGGAAAAGGAACAGGTTTTTCAGGATATTTTCCAGTGGATTTCCAGTAAAATCCTGTGAAGTATTCTGAAAAGCTCAAAAAAATTCAGAATTTCCCCGCGAATCTCTCTGAAAAGTATTGACAAAGTGATTACAATTTGTTACAATTCTGGCATGAATTCTCTGGAACATCCCTAAAAGGAGAACTGCCATGAAACGCATTTTGTCTGTTTTTCTTCTGATTGCCATGACCGTTTCCACATTTGCAATCCTGCCTGCCCAGGCGGCTGCACCGATCACCTCTACGGAAGAGGATTCCATCGTCCCCTCCCCCTGGGACAGCATCGAAACAGAAGGAGGGGTCTTCTCCTCCGAGATTGAGGAAGCTGGCCTTACATACGCTGCCCAAGGGGCGGAAACCTACGGCGCCCGTTCCTCTTCCCTTCCTTTTCGCGACGTATCTTCCAGCAGTTGGTTTTACGATGAGGTGGTGTACGTCTACGAAGCCGGTCTGATGGATGGCATCTCTTCCACAGAATTTGCACCCAACGCCTCTCTCACCCGGGCAGAGGTAGTGACGGTGCTGTACCGCCTGGACGGTTCTCCCGCCGTGGATGGCGGATCCGCTTTCACCGATGTGCCGGATGGCGCGTTCTATTCCAAGCCCGTTGCCTGGGCTTCCCAGAACGGGATTGTAGAGGGCGTTGGCAACCATGAATTCCTGCCTAAAAAGTCCATTACCCGGGAACAAATTGCCACTATCTTCTACCGCTACTACGCGGGCTATCTGGGTAACAGCGCCCCTTCCTCTTCTCTGTCCGGTTACACGGATCAGGGCTCCGTCTCCGGCTTTGCCCGGGAGCCCATGGCCTGGGCGGTATATTCCGGCCTGATTCGCGGAATCAACGCCAGCCATGAAGCGCCTCGTCTGGAGCCCCAGTCCACCTCCACCCGGGCACAGGTTGCCACCCTCATTCACCGCCTGGATTTGCTCTTGGAAGACGAATCCGGCTGCCGCTCCAGCCAAAGAATCATCGACTTTATCAAGGAGCGGGAGGGCTTCTCCGCAACCCCCTACTGGGATCACTCTCAGTACACCATCGGTTACGGCACCTACTGCGGCTCCTCCCGGGATGAAGTGCCCGCCTCCTATTGGGACGGCATTACACGGGACGAAGCGGAAGTCCTCCTTCGGGAATCCATTGCCAGTAATTACGAAGCTTCCGTGATCCGGTACGAGTCCGGCCTGGGCCGTCGCTTCACCCAAGGGCAGTTCGATGCCCTGGTGAGCTTTACCTTCAACTTGGGCTCCGGCTGGATGTACGATGATTGCAGGCTGACCCGCTGGCTGGAGAACCCTTCCACAGATTTGCAGCTGGTCTGGGCCATGGGCGTCTGGTGCCGGGCCGGGGCGGTGAACACCCACCTGTGCAAGCGCCGCATCCAGGAGTCGAACATTTTCCTGTACGGTGACTATACCGGTACAGGCAGCCATCCCAACTATTGCTACACCGTATATGATGGCAATGGCGTTCTGATGGGCTCCCGGTATGACGATGTTGGGTATTATGTTCTGGGAGAAGCCTATGGTACTCTGCCCACCCCCAATTCTGACAGTTACAGCTTCCTGGGCTGGTACACCAGGGACGGCGCGCAAGTGACTTCCGCGTCTACAGTCCGTGCAGACCAGACCCTGACTGCCCGCTGGGATTGACGTCAGATAAAACAAGACGACTATGCGAAATTTAAAGTTAATTCTAGCCTATGACGGCAGCCGCTACCAGGGTTGGCAGCGGCTGCCCGGCGTAGAAAACACCATTCAGGGGAAGCTGGAGCGTACCATCAGCCGGATTCTGGAAGAGCCGGTGGAGGTAAGTGGCAGCGGCCGCACCGACGCCGGCGCCCATGCCATAGGACAATGCGCCAGCTTCCACTGTCAAAGCACACTCCCCTGCTCTGAAATTTTGTCCCAGCTTCGGATGCATTTGCCCGAGGACATCGGCGTATTATCCTGTGAGGAGGCGCCTCCCCGGTTTCATGCCCGGCTGAACGCCATCGCCAAAACCTATGAATACCGGGTCTGGAACAGCCCGGAGCCCTGTGTTTTTCAGCGAAAATACTGGTACCGTCTGCCGGTCCCTCTGAACTTGGAGGCTATGGAGGCTGCAGCAGCCCATTTGGTGGGACAACACGATTTTCGCTCCTTTTGCTCCAACAAAAAAATGAAAAAATCCACAGTCCGCAGCATCTACAGCCTGGATATAGCCACTATGGGACCGGAGCTGCGATTTACCCTCCGGGGAGACGGCTTTTTATACAACATGGTTCGAATTCTGGTTGGCACCCTCCTGGAGGTGGGCATGGGCCGCCGAAGTCCGGCGGAAATCCCCGGCATCTTGGAGGCCCGAAACCGGGAAACGGCAGGTTATACTGTTCCGGCCCATGGACTTTTCCTCATGGAGGCGGAATACCCTTGAACATTCAAATTTTTGGCACATCCAAATGCTTTGACACCAAAAAAGCGGAGCGGTACTTCAAAGAGCGGCGCATTCCCTTCCAACGCATTGATTTGGCCCGCTTCGGCATGTCCGGCGGCGAATTTGATTCCGTAGTCCGGGCCTTGGGCGGCATTGACCAGCTGATCAACTGGGACAGCAAGTCCGAAGAGGTCACGCTCCTGCGGTATACACAGGACCGTCAAACCAAGGAAGACCGGGTCTTTGAAAATCCCAAGCTCATGAAGACGCCGATTGTCCGCAATGGCCGTCAAGCCACCGCGGGCTACTGCCCAGAGATCTGGGCCGAATGGAAATAAGTACGAAAGAACAAGCCAGCCAAAGGGGTTTCCCAGGCCGCTTGTTCTTTTTTGTCATACATGCAAAAGACTGCTGCTGTGAAAGGGGAACCGCATATGACAGACACCATATCCGCCTTCATCCAAGCCCTCAACCGGGTGGTGTGGGGCGCGCCAGCCCTCCTGCTGATTCTGGGAGTGGGGCTGTATTTCAGCCTTCGCACCCGGTTTCTCCAGGTGCGGAAGCTGGGCTTTTCTCTCGGTACCATCTGGCACAAGCTGCGGGAGAAGCCGGAGGCAGGCGGCGTCTCACCCTTCCAGGCCGTATGCACCGCTTTGGCTGCAACCGTAGGCACCGGCAACATCGCCGGTGTGGCAGGGGCCATTGCCATTGGTGGACCCGGCGCCATTTTCTGGATGTGGGTGGCAGCTCTCCTGGGCATGGTAGTCAAATATGCAGAGGTGGTCCTGGCCGTCCGGTACCGGGAACCGGACGGCCAGGGAAGCTTCCGGGGCGGGCCTATGTATTACATCAAAAACGGTCTGGGCAAAAAGTGGACCTGGCTGGGTGGGCTCTTCTGTGCCTTTGGCATGGTGGCAGCCTTCGGCGTGGGCAACTCCACCCAGATCAGCACCGCCGTTACCAGCATCAACGAGGCGCTCATCTTTCTGGGACTCACCCCCTCCCCCCGGGGCAATCTGATGGTGGGGCTTTTGGCCGGCGCTCTGGTGGCCCTGGTGATTTTGGGGGGCGCCAAGCGGATTGGCGCCGTAGCTGAGTACCTGATCCCGGTCATGTCTCTGGGATACATTGCCCTCAGCCTGGGGGTTCTCCTGCGCAACGCCGGGGCAGTACCCGGTGCGCTTCAATCTATTTTTGCAGGCGCTTTTTCCCCAAAAGCCTTCACCGGTGGCGCAGTGGGGTCGGCTTTTCTCACCCTGCGCATTGGCGTCTCCCGGGGCGTGTTCACCAACGAGGCCGGTATGGGTACCGCTTCCATTGCCCATGCGGGAGCCAACACCCGCCACCCGGCGGAGCAGGGGCTTTACGGCATTTTTGAGGTGTTCGCGGACACGTTGGTCATCTGCACCATGACGGCCCTGGTCATCCTCTCCTCCGGCATCTCCGTCCCCTACGGAACCGATGCTGGAGCTGAGCTGACAGTTGCGGCCTTTGTCAGCGTATACGGCGGTTGGGTGACGATTTTCCTGGCCCTGTCCATGGCTCTGTTTGCCTTTGCCACCATCTTAGGCTGGGGCCTGTATGGCATCCGCTGCGCAGAATACCTTCTGGGAAGCAGGAGCTTCCGCCCCTTTGCCCTGATCCACGCCGCCACCACGGTGCTAGGCGCACTCGTTGCCCCAGCCCTGCTGTGGGAGCTGGCAGAGGCGGTGAACGGTCTCATGGCCATCCCCAATCTCCTTGCTCTGGCCGCCCTCAGTCCGGAGGTATTCCGGCTGACAGCCGCCTATTTTGGTGGATCAAACGTCCAAAAAACAGCGCTGCCACCTGCTGCAAGGCCGATTGACAAGGCTGGCTGAACATGCTAATATGTGGATAAATCTAAAGGATACAGAGGTACAAAAACATGGATTACAATGCGTTGGCCCAGCTGCTATTCCCCCAGGTGACCGAGACACCGGAAACCCTGGAGCAGCGGTATCCCCCCCGGGACGTACCCGCCGGAGCGGTCGTCACACGGATGGCTCCCAGTCCCACCGGCTTCGTACACCTGGGCAATCTGGTGCAGGGCCTGGTCTCCGAGCGGATGGCCCACCAGTCCGGCGGCGTTCTGTTCCTCCGGGTGGAAGATACAGACGCAAAGCGGGAGGTTCCCGGCGCCGTGGAGGTCTTGATTGACACACTTAAGCACTATGGCATCCTCTTTGACGAGGGCGCTACCATAGAGGGAGATTCCGGCGCCTACGGTCCCTACCGCCAGCGGCAACGGGCAGAGATTTACCACGTCTATGCCAAGGAACTGGTGGAAAAAGGCTGGGCCTACCCCTGCTTCTGCACCGAGGAGGAGCTCACCACCATGCGGCAGCAGCAGGAAGAGCAGAAGGTTAACTTTGGATACTATGGCCCCTGGGCTGTCTGGCGGGACCGGAGCCTGGAAGACATCCAGGCCCAGCTGGCTCTGGGCCGTCCTTGGGTCCTTCGTTTCCGCTCCACCGGCTCTCTGGAACATAAGTTTCTATATCGGGACCTGGTAAAAGGGGAGCTCACCATCACGGAAAATGACATCGACCAGGTGCTCCTGAAGTCCGACGGCATCCCCACCTATCACTTTGCCCACGCCGTAGACGATCACCTGATGAGGACCACCCACGTGGTCCGTGGCGACGAGTGGCTGCCCAGCCTTCCCTTCCACATTCAGCTGTTCCGGGCCTTGGGTTTCTCTCTGCCCAAATATGTCCACATCGGCCCTCTCATGAAAATGGATGGCGCTTCCAAGCGAAAGCTCAGCAAGCGCAAGGACCCGGAGCTGGCGCTCACCTATTACAAAGCCGAGGGCTTCCCGGTCCGGGCTGTCTATGAGTACGTGATGACCTTGCTGAACTCCAACTATGAGGACTGGCGCAGAGCCAATCCCACTGCCAAGCCGGAAGACTTCCCCTTCTCCTGCAAAAAGCTAAATCCGGCAGGGGCCCTCTTCGATTACGCCAAGCTCTGCGATGTTTCCAAAAATGTCATCTCCACCATGACCGCTCAGGAGGTTTATGGGCTCACTCTGGAGTACGCCAGGGAGTTTGACCCGGAATTTGGCGAAGCCCTCGCCTCCGATCCGGCCTATGCCACCGCCATCTTTGCCATTGGCCGGGGCGGGAAAAAGCCCCGGAAGGATTTGGCCACCTGGAAGGAGGCCAAGCCCTATATGGGCTTCTTCTATGACCGGTATTTTGATTGGAACGCCCCCTTCCCAGAGAATTTCCCCGCCGATACGGTCCGCACCGCTCTCATGGGCTTCCTGGCCTCCTACGATCCCCAGGACGACGCCATTGCCTGGTTTGACAAGGTCAAGGCCCTGGCAGAATCTATGGGCTTCACGGCCAATATGAAGCTCTACAAGCAGGATCCCACTGCCTGGCCCGGCTCTGTGGCCGATGTGAGCACCTTCTTGCGCATTGCCCTCACCGGCAAGACCAATTCCCCAGACCTCTATACGGTCATGCAGCTCCTGGGCCCTGACCGCTCCAAAGCCCGGCTCCAGGCCGCCATAAACCGGCTGTAAATGCTCCCGGAAGCGTGGCCTGTACTTCATACAAACATGATCAAACCGCCAGTCCAGCCGGACTGGCGGTAATTTTGTGGAGCCATAGCCGAATCAGCAGGCAGAACGTGAGCTGCAACCATTCCCCTGGGCTTCATCCGCTTCCACAGCGATAAGGTATAATAAGTTGCGCAAAATTGGCAAGAAAAAGTAGACACGGCTTGCC
>OFMD01000810.1_pt1 | contig 23134 bp, 19 predicted proteins | sample 1541211 | NCBI WGS metagenome assembly OFMD01 (sample SAMN04209231, study PRJEB22552) | human gut metagenome | biome: gut; material: feces | host: Homo sapiens | place: USA: Oklahoma | reverse complement strand
ACTCACGCATCAAAAAGCAGAACAGCGTGACTTCCGCCACGCTGTTCTCTCTAAACCTTATAAACCTGTCTTATGCGCTGCTACCTTGTGTGCGTCCTTTTTGAGTTTTACTAGTGCGTTTATAAATACTGTTGTGATGCTGCAACGGCAAGTTTGTCACAGCGTTCGTTTTCAGGATGTCCTGCGTGACCTTTTAGCCAGATTATTCGGTATTCGTGTTTTGAAAGCTCTGAAAGAAGCGTTTCCCAAAGGTCAGAGTTTAAAGCGGGCTTTTTATCCGCTTTGCGCCATCCGTTTTTTTTCCAACCTTCAGCCCAGCCCTTTGTTATGCCGTTAGCAACATATTGTGAGTCCGTGTAAATTGTTATGTCACACGGACGTTTCAGGGCCTTAAGACCGATTATGACCGCCATGAGTTCCATTCGGTTGTTTGTGGTGTTTGCTTCTCCGCCCGAGAGTTCCTTTTCTACGCCGCCTGCACGAAGGATTGTCCCGTATCCGCCGGGACCGGGATTACCGGAACAGGCTCCGTCCGTAAAGATATCAACTTTTGTGAGGTTTGTTTGCTCTGTCATTTTAAGTGCTCCTGATGTGAGTTTTAAAAAGTGCTTGCTTTCTAACTGCTTAAAGCAGGAATGGATAAGATATGTAAGCTTTTCATATGCGATGTACTCTTTGATATTTTCTTTAATGAAATGATTTTAACATTTCGGATTGAAAATCACAAGCATTTAACGCTTCTTCAAGCGAATACAATTCTGAGGACTGTCCATACTAAAAACAGAAACAAAAGCTTTTTTAGTCTGTGTTTCAAAATCAGTACTCGGAGGCGTTTTTTATGAAGGCAGTTATCATGGCAGGCGGAGAGGGCGAAAGAATGAGGCCTTTAACGTGTACAGTGCCGAAACCGATGTTAAGACTTTGCGGAAAACCGACGATTTATTACATCCTGGAGCTACTGTACAAAAACGGTTGTACGGAGGTTGCTGTTTCACTTAGATATTTGTCTGAAGAAATAGCGGAATATCTTAAGGATGAGTCGGGTCTTAAATGGGGCGGCATGAAGATATCCTGGGTTGAGGAAAAAGAGAAGCTGGGAACCGCAGGAGGGGTGAAGCTTGCGGCAAAGGATTTTAATGAGCCGTTTCTTGTCATAAGTGGCGATGCAATCTGTGATTTTGATCTTAAACACTTTATGTCTTTGCATGCCGGAAGCAATAACGAGGTGTCAATACTTCTCACAAAAGTAAAAGACCCGAGGGAATACGGGCTTGTAACCCTTACGAAGCTTTCAAAAATAGAGTCATTTATAGAAAAACCGGGCTGGGGTCGTGCCGTGTCAGATCTTGCTAATACGGGAATATATTTTGTGAATCCGAAAGTGCTGTCGTATATACCTGAAGGAGTGCCTTATGATTTTTCAAAGGACCTTTTTCCTAAAATGATGAAGGAAGGTCGTATAATCGGAGGCTTTGAAGAGAAGGGTTATTGGAGCGACATCGGAGATTTCAGGTCGTATATAGTTACACAGACGCACATGATGCAAAAGCGTGTTAAAACGTCACTCAATGTATCTGAAACCCTTGTTTGCAGCAACGACGGAAGAATTCCCGGCGGAAAATACAAAATAATACCACCGGTATTTATCGGAGAGCGTGTGAGTATTGGAAATGATTCGGTTATCGGGCCGGGAAGCGTTATTGATGACGGATGTGTGATAGGGAGCAATGTACACGTTAAGAACAGTATTGTTTTACAAAATGCAAAGCTGGAAAACAATGCAAGGCTTTCCGGCACTATAATCGCCGAGAACGGAACTGTGAAAAACGGTGCGCAGCTTTTCGGGTTATCTGTACTGGGAGAGGGGTCAGTTCTAGGCGCAAAGTCCACTGTCCTGCAAAATGTCCTCATTTGGCCCGGAAAAGAGATACCGTCTCTTGTACGGGTCTGTGACAACGTCGTGGAACAGGCGTTGTCTTTTGACATTTTTGACGACGGTGGAGTGCGCGGCTCGGCTGATGCCGAGCTACGCCCCGAGCTTTGTGCAAAGCTCGGCAGGGCGTGTGCCTCCGTAAAGCAGGGGATAAAGCTCGGAATAGCGACCGACGGCACACGCTGCGCAAAAGTACTGAAGATGGCTCTCATGTCCGGTGCAATGGCAAGCGGCGCTTATCTCTGGGATTTCGGAGACGCTTTCGCTGCACAAATGCCGTTCTTTTCGTCCTTTTGCGGCCTTGACCTCGGCGTTTTTATAAAAACCGCCGAGGATGAAAGCACCAATGAGGCTGTCCTTATGTTCTGCGGCCCGGACGGATTGCCGCTTTCGCGAATGCGTGAGCGTGATATTGAGAAGCGTGTCAGTAAATCGAATTTTTCGCGGGCGGTGATAAATAAGGGCAGAGATATCTCAAGTATCACGAGCATTCGTATGATTTACTCGCAGGAGCTTTGCCGGGTTGCAAAATCCGACCTTTCGGGTGTCGGGGTCGGAATTGAATGTGACAACCCGGAGGTATCCCGTGTGCTCCGCGAGTGCCTTGACCGAGTAGGCGCGGTCTACTCGGATGACCTTACCGTCAGAATTAATTCCGACGGTACAGACATGGTCATGTCTGAGAGGAAGTACCCGGAGGTCTCTTCGGAAGTGCTTCTCGCCATATGCTGTAACAACGAATTTCGTCTCGGCCGTGATGTAGCACTTCCGATGAACGCGCCGCATATGATTGACGATATCTCGAGAATGTACGGAAGGCGCGTGCTCCGTTACTTTGATTCCCCGACTGACGACTCCGATGAACAGGCACGTCGACTTGCAATGTGTCAGTCGTGGTCGAATGATGCGCTTTTTATGACGATGAAAATCCTGCGGATTATGCATGACAGACAAAAAGCGCTCCATGAGCTTGCGGCTGAAATTCCGAAGTTCTACAGATGCAGTAAGGAGATTGCAATAAATTTCTCTCCGGTAAAGTTAAAAGATATTTTCAGTAATGAATTCTTGAATCCCGAGGCAGCGTTTGCCGCAGAAGGGATAAGTCTTCTTGATACAAAACAGCGAGTTAAGGCTACGGTAAAGCCGTCTAAAAAGGGTGACAGACTGAGTATCCTTACGGAGGGGTCAAGCATGGAGGCTGCAGAGGAATTTGCACTCAATATTTCACAAAAAATTGTATCGGAAATTTATCCGAAGACGTTGACTTAAAATTGTATATATTATACAATAACTTAAATGTACCATTGTTAAATTGGGTCAGTAGGCTCTATTGATTTTGCCTCGACCCTTTACATACGGAAAATAAAATTGTAACACAATAAAGGAGCAAATATTTTTATTATGCAAAACAAAAAAAATACCGGGGAGGGTATTGCACCTGCACGTAAGCCTGTGCGTCGAAACAAGACGTCAGACAAGCAGGTAACAAAGAAGAACGTTGCGCGTAAGGTGTACAATACGTTTAAACTTCCCATACAAATTTCCTTTCTCGGAGGACTCAATGAGATTGGAAAAAACATGACTCTTTACGAGTATGACGGAGATATGTTCATTGTGGACTGCGGACTTGCGTTTCCGGAGTCCGAGATGCTCGGTGTCGACCTTGTTATTCCGGACTTTACCTATGTTCAGAGAAATGCCGACAAGATAAAGGGTATACTTATCACTCACGGGCACGAGGACCATATCGGCGGACTTGCATATCTTCTCAAGGTAATCAATATTCCCGTATACGGAACAAGGCTTACCATAGGCCTTATCGAAGGTAAGCTTCGTGAACACGGAATACTTGAAAAGTGCAAGCTGAATGTCATAAATCCGGGAGATAGGATAACCCTCGGAAAATTTGAAATTGAGGCTATTCATGTCAACCATTCCATTCCCGATGCACTGGGCTTTGCGATAAGGTGTAAGGCCGGTACCATAGTTCAAACGGGTGACTTCAAGATTGATACCACTCCTATTGACGGACAGATGATCGATCTCGCAAGGTTTGCCGAAATAGGTAAGGAGGAGGGAGTCCTCTGTTATCTTGCAGACTCTACCAATGCGGAAAAGCCCGGCTATTCGCAGAGTGAGAGAACAGTCGGACAGTCATTTGAAAACCTGTTCAGACAGGCCGGAAACAGAAGAATAATCGTCGCGACATTTGCGTCCAACATTCATAGAGTACAGCAGATAATAAATGTTGCTGTTTCTCAGAGCAGAAAAGTTGCGCTTTCCGGAAGAAGTCTTGAAAACGTTGTTTCCGTAGGACAGGAACTCGGATATCTTGACGTTCCGGACGGAGTTATCATCTCCCTTGATGAGATAAAGAACTATACACCCGAGCAGTTACTTCTTGTTACAACGGGAAGCCAGGGCGAGCCGATGTCGGCTCTTTCACGTATGGCATTCTCAGATCACAGAAAAGTAAACATAACAGCCAATGATTACGTAATTATTTCCGCAACGCCTATTCCGGGAAATGAAAAGTCAGTTACGAAGGTTGTAAACGAGCTTATGAAGCACGGTGCGGAAGTCATTTATGAGCGTATGTATGAGGTTCATGTTTCGGGACACGCAAACCAGGAAGAATTAAAGCTCATGCTCGGTCTTATTAAGCCGAAGTATTTCATACCGGTTCACGGAGAGCAGAAGCATCTTATGAAGCATGCGTCTCTCGCTATGCAGATGGGCATGGAATCGAAAGATATTATCGTTGCGGATATCGGAAAAACCGTTGAGGTTTCGGACAATTCGTTTAAAATATCCGGTACGGTACCGGCAGGTAAGGTTTTCGTTGACGGAACCGGAGTCGGAGATGTCGGCTCTGTGGTTCTACGGGACCGTACAAAGCTAGCACAGGACGGAATCATTACGGTTGTACTTACTCTTGATTCGGCATCGGGCTCCGTTATTGCGGGACCGGATATCGTAACACGCGGATTTGTTTACGTCAGAGAATCTGAGGAGATAATGGAGGACCTCAAGGAGGTTGCCATGTGGGCGGTTGACAACTGCGTTGAAAACGACATCCACGACTGGGCTACCATAAAAGCCAGAATTCGTGATGAAATCTCAAGACTTGTTTACGAAAAGACAAGAAGAAGTCCAATGATTCTGCCTATTATTATGGAGGTTTAAAGGTGAAAACAGCGTTTTCTGTTCTCTGCGGTTTGGCGGCTGTTGCTTCAACCGTTGCTGTGTTCTATTTCAATACAACGATAGGAATAATTCAGGCGTGTATCTTTGCCGCTCTCATGATTGCAGCGTTTATTGTTTGGTTTGTAAAGACCCGAAGCATAAAGGAGATGGCTCGGCGCGCCTCAAAATACTTTGAAACCACCGGGAGATCCGACGGTTTGCCCATGCCTGCGCTTGTTGCGGATGAGAACGGAACTGTTATATGGTTCAATTCACTTTTTGAAAATGAAGTTTTACCCGGTGATGTCGTGTCAAACGAGCAGCTTTCCGACATCCTGGGTGACATAAGATTTGAAGTTCTCTGTGCGGCGGAGCACGGAACCAATATCGTCTATAACAGTAGAAACTATGTGGTTTTTGCAGAAAAGATTGATGACGGAAAATCCTTGTATTGCCTCTATTTTATAGATAACACAGAGCTGAAATCCATAGCTGAAGAGTATAAAAATTCACGCCCCGTTGTTGTTCAGATGAAGATTGACAATCTTGATGAGGTATACCAGAATTACAAAAACAGCGAGTGCGAGGTTATAAGCGGAGAACTTGAACGTATTCTTGAGTCGTGGGCGGGAAAGACCGACAATGTATTTCGCCGTGTAGGAAGCGGAAAATATTTCATGATTACCGATGAGCGCGGTCTCAGTGTCATGATTTCTAAAAAGTTTGAAGCGCTTAAAATGGTACGTGACTTCAAATACGGTGATAAGCCCGTGGAAATAACCCTTTCAATGGGTATAGGTCACGGCGGAAATCTTTTTGAATCAGATGAATTTTCAAAGCAGGCTCTTGAGATGTCTCAAAGCCGCGGCGGAGATCAGGCGACGGTAAATAACAACGGTGAGTTGGAGTTTTTCGGCGGTACCGTTTCGGGCTCTACAAAGCGCAGCAAGATAAAAGCGAGACTTATAGCAAATGCTTTTGCGGACCACGTTTCAAATGCGGATGCGGTTTTTGTTATGGGACACTGCTTCTCCGACCTTGACAGCGTCGGTGCGTCGGTCGGTGTTTACGCTATGGTAAAAGCTCTTGATAAACCGTGTTATATCGTTGTAAACAAGAAAAAGAGTATGGCAAAAAATCTGATTGAAAATCTTGAGGCGGATACATTGCCGGACACCTTTATAAACGGCTCAAAGGCAGCGGATTTTTGTACGTCAAAAAGCTTACTGGTAATTGTTGATACGCACAGGGAGGCATCTCTCGATTACTCTGACATACTCCGATTATTTGATAAGGTTATTGTGCTTGATCATCACAGAAGGACAGCAAATTACATAAACGATACGATTCTTTACTATGATGAGCCGAACGCGTCTTCGGCTTGTGAGATGGTAACGGAGCTTATTCAGTACATACCTGTCAAGGTGGATGTTTCCCCGATGTGCGCAGAGGCACTTCTTTCGGGAATAATGCTTGACACGAGAAACTTTGTCCTCTCAACCGGGTCGCGTACCTTTGAAGCCGCTGCATTCCTTAAAGAGAACGGTGCAAATACTATTTCGGCGAAGCAGCTGTTTGCCAACAATATTGAAAATTATAAGCAGAAAAACAATATAATCAGTACAGCGGTAACGTATAAGGGCTGTGCCGTTGCCATCGCTACGGAGCATTTTCATGACATGAGGATTACGGCGAGTCAGGTTGCCGACGAACTTCTGAATATTGCAGGAATTAAGTCCTCCTATGTTCTTTTTGAAGAGGACGGAGTGGTAAATATTTCTGCACGGTCTCTCGGAGAGATGAATGTACAGGTTATAATGGAGCACCTTGGCGGAGGAGGACATCTCACCATGGCCGCTACACAACTTGAGGGAGTCACTATGGGTGATGCCGTTGTAAAGCTTGAGGGTGCAATAAATGAATACTTTGAGGAGAACAAACAATGAAAGTAATTTTAAAAGCCGATGTGAAAGGTCTCGGAAAGAAGGGTGAACTTGTAAATGCCTCGGACGGGTACGCAAGGAACTTCCTTTTCCCGAGAAATCTCGCAGTAGAGGCGGATGCCCAAAATGTTACCGAGATGAAAAATGCAGAGGCATCAAAGCAGTTTAAGTATGATACTGACAAGGCAAACGCACAGGCTGCAGCGGACAAGATAAATGGCAAAACCGTCGTTCTTACCGCAAAGGCGGGGAAGGGCGGAAAACTTTTCGGCTCCGTTACAGCCAAAGAAATTGCGCAGAAGATAAAAAGCGACTTTGCAATAGATGTTGATAAAAGAAAAATAACAGTCGGTGAAATAAAAGCATTCGGAACCTACAATGCAACCGTCAAGATGTTTGAAGGAATAAAGGCGGAAGTAAAAGTTCAGGTTACAGAGGAATAATATGGATAACGTAAACATTGAAAGTATAAATCTGCCTTATAGCATGGAGGCCGAGCAGGCGGTTCTCGGATCGATTCTTATGGATCCGTCATGCCTTACTCTTGTCCAATCAAGAGGCTTTATAACCGAATATTTTTATCGCCCGGAGCATAAGGCTATTTTCAATGCAATGATAAGAATTGACAGCCGCGGACAGCGTATTGATCCGCTTCTTGTTCTTGATACGCTAAAGGCGGAAAACGTCTTTGATGACGCTGCGGGAAAGACCTACCTTTTTCAGCTTGCCGAGTCTGTTCCTACAACAGCCAACGTTGAGGCTTACGCAAGAATCGTAAAGGAAAAGTTTTTTGTTCGTTCGCTTATCAATATTTCCAGTGAAATTCTGCGAGATGCAACGGAATCCGACGTCAGCGCGGACATGCTCCTTGACAGTGCAGAACAGAAGATATACGACATTCGCCAGGGAAAAAATACAGCTGAGGCTTCAAGGCTTTCGGATATCCTGACCGATAAGGTATATGATAGGCTTCAGGCACTTAACTCCGATGACCCCGAAATAAAGGGTCAATACATCGGCTTTACAACAGGATATAAAGATCTTGATAAGGTTATTTCAGGACTCAATAAATCCGATCTTATTATTGTCGGTGCGCGTCCTGCCATGGGTAAAACCTCATTTGCGTTGAACCTTGCCAGAAACGCTGCCGTTCTTGCCAAGAAGAAGGTTCTTTTCTTCTCTCTTGAAATGACAAAGGAGCAGCTGGCACAGCGTGTTATCTCAACGGAGGCACGTATAAAGGGCATTAAAATGAGAAACGGAAATCTTGACGCAAATGACTGGCTTCGTCTGAACACTGCAACCGCCGCTCTCGCGGACTGTAACCTTTATTTTGATGATACAAGCAGTATCACCGTAAATGAAATGAAAGCTAAAATCAGAAGAATGAAAGACGTTGACTGCGTCATAATTGACTACCTTCAGCTCATGAAATCCGGCACGAGGGTTGAGTCGCGTGTGCAGGAGGTTTCGGAGATAACAAGAAACCTTAAGCTTATGGCAAAGGACCTTAACATACCCGTTATCGTTCTTGCTCAGCTCGCACGTGGCACCGAGGCCAGAGGAAAGAGCCACAGACCACAGCTTTCCGACCTTCGTGAATCGGGCTCGATCGAGCAGGATGCCGACATCGTTCTCATGCTCTACCGTGAAGATTACTATTCCGACGGAAGTGAGGAGCAGGAGATGGAAAAAGAAGTGGATAAGGTAGATATCATTGTTTCAAAGAACAGACACGGTCCGACGGAAACAGTCACACTTGGCTGGAACGGTGAATTTACGCTGTTCTCCGCAATAAGCAACAGAGAGGATCCGCTTCCATGACAGGCTTTAAGGAAAAGGTAAAAAGCACTATAGAGCGTTATCAGATGTTACACCGCGGAGACACCGTAGTTGTCGGTATTTCCGGAGGCGCTGACTCTGTAGCGCTTTTTTCCGTTTTGAACGAACTGAAGGATGATTTTTGCATCTCCTTGGCGGGGGCTCATGTTAACCACGGCTTGAGGGGCGCTGAGGCTCTGCGTGACGAGAGGTTTTCCGAAGCTCTCTGTAAGGATTTAGGCGCAGAATTTTACGTTCTTCATGCAGATGTCGCAGCTCTTGCAAAGGAGCAGGGCATTTCCTTTGAAACGTGCGGAAGACAAGTGAGATACGACTTCTTCGAACAGGTTTCATCCGAAGTTATGAAAAATAGTAAAGGCTCGGGTGTTACCATTGCAACCGCGCATAACGCCAACGATGTATCCGAAACGGTAATTTATAACCTTTCCCGCGGCTCGGGACTCAAGGGAGCAACCGGAATACCGCCGGTCAGGTATACTAAAAAAGAAAAAATAACGGTTGTAAGACCGATAATAGAGTGTACAAGGGACGAAATACTCGGGTATCTCGATACCCTCGGTCGGGAATACATGACTGACAGTACAAATCTTGATGATTCATATGCAAGGAATAAAATAAGGCTTCACGTTTTGCCGGAACTTTGCGGGATAAACAGCGGTGCTGTCTCAAACATTGCGCGCTTTGCGGATTCCGTCAGAGAGGACGAGGAATTCCTGCTTTCTATTTCCGAAAAGCTTACGGAAAAATCACGAATTTCAAAAGGAAAATATTCTGTGAGTGCTTTTTCTGACGCAGAGCCGCCGATTCTGAGAAGAGTGCTGTCGGAGATAGTTCTTTCAGAAACCGGTGTTCATGCCGAAAAAACTCATTTGGAAGCCACTCTCAAGGCTGTAAAATCTGCCGACGAAAGCATACAGAAGCTTTGCTTCAAGATTCAGCTTCCGGGAGGTGACTATCTTGAAATAAAGGATGGTCTTCTTACGGTTTATAAAGCTGCCTTAGACGGAGTAGATGACGGTAAAGGTGAATTACCCGAGAAAAGGGAATACATTGTCGAAAAAATATCAATAGATATGTATAAAAAAAGTGATATTCATCTATTGGAAAACATGCTTGACTGTGATAGAATAAATGGTAAACTTTTTTTCAGAAACAGGAAAAACGGAGATCATTTCAGACCGTATCGCAGAAAGATAAACAAATCACTTAAGAGTCTTTTCAATGAGGCTCATATTCCGGTCGGAGAAAGAGATCGCCTGAGTATTCTCGAGTGCGACGGAGAAATCATATGGATTGAGGGCTTCGGTCCCGCCGCAGGTTATCAGGTTACAAAAGAAACGAAAGAGGTTTTGTATATACATGTTCAGTGAAAACTTAAACGACGACGTTAAAGAAATTCTTCTCTCAGAAGAGGAAATAAAAACGATTACAAAGCGGCTCGGAGAGCAGATAAGCAAGGAGTATGAGGGAAAAAATCTTCTCCTTGTAAGTGTTCTCAAGGGCTCTGTGGTGTTTATGGCAGACCTTATGAGAGCCATAACGGTTCCGTGCTCCATTGACTTCATGGTTGTGTCAAGCTACGGTTCATCTACCGAGAGTTCCGGTATCGTAAAGATAATAAAGGACCTCGACATGAACCTTAACGGACTTGACCTTCTCATTGTAGAGGATATCCTTGATACCGGAAGAACGCTTTCGTCACTTATCGACATCCTCAAGATGAGAAAGCCGAACTCCGTTAAGATTTGTACGTTCCTTGACAAGCCGGAGCGCAGGCTTGCTCCGATTGAGGCGGATTATGTGGGCGCGCGCGTCCCTGACGAATTTGTTGTAGGCTATGGGCTTGATTATAATGAGCGTTACAGAAACCTTCCGTATGTCGGCATTTTAAAGCCGTCGGTATATTCTGACCTTTTGACCTGAACTTAAGATGGGTTTAAACAGTTTTAACCAAAAATTTAAAGTCTAATTCATAAAATTTACAAATTATCGTATTTTTTATCATACTTCCCAGGTATATTTTCTATGTGGGAAATCCGTAAGAGAAAGGGGAATCCTTTTTGGACAACAAAAATATGACACCGGGTCCTGTGGAACCTCAAAAACCAAACAGAATTATACCAAGCCTTATTTCATTGGCTATGGTTGTTCTTATGGTTCTTCTTATCTGGCAGGCTTTAAAAGTTGAGCCGAATAAGATTGATGACGGTTACTATCAGATTATTTCTTATTTTGATGAGGGTAAAGTCACGGAGTATGACCTTAACCTGTCAAACAGAAAGCTTACCTATGTTTTAAAGGGTGAGAAGGAAAAGAAATCATACACGGTACCGAGCGCAGATCTTTTTGTGGCTGACGTCCATGATCAGGTGAGAGAGTACAACAAAGAACATCCTGATGCTCCGATAAAGATGAATTACGAATCCGGAACGTCCGGATACTGGCTTACACAACTGTTGCCGATGGCAGGATTTACAATCCTTATGGCAGTAATGCTGTATATGGTTGTTAAGAAGATAGATGCCGGTATGCTTGATGATACCAAGCGCTCTATGGCTTTTGGTAAGGCACGCCTTAAAACCGGACAGGATGCTCAAAAGACAACCTTTGATGACGTTGCAGGACTTGATGAGGAAAAAGAAGACCTTGAAGAGGTAGTTGAATTTCTTCGTGATCCGCAGCGTTACAGCGAGCTCGGCGCTCGTATACCGAAGGGTGTTATCCTCGTGGGACCTCCCGGTACGGGTAAAACATTGCTTGCACGTGCCGTTGCGGGAGAGGCCAATGCAACCTTCCTTTCCATTTCAGGTTCAGACTTTGTCGAGATGTACGTCGGTGTCGGTGCATCTCGTGTAAGGGACTTATTTGACACAGCAAAGAAAAATACACCGTCAATCATCTTTATAGATGAGATTGACGCAGTAGGACGTCACAGAGGCGCAGGGATGGGCGGCGGTCACGATGAACGTGAGCAGACCCTGAACCAGCTCCTAGTTGAGATGGACGGCTTCGGTGAAAATGTAGGCGTTATCGTTATGGCAGCTACAAACCGTCCAGATATACTTGACCCGGCACTTCTTCGCCCGGGACGTTTTGACAGGCAGATAACGGTTAATTATCCGGATGTCAAGGGACGAGAGGCTATTCTTAGGGTTCATGCAAGAAATAAGCCTATTGCTCCGGACGTAAGTCTCAGTGAAATTGCAAGAGCCACCAGTGGCTTCACGGGTGCAGACCTTGAAAACCTCCTTAACGAAGCAGCTCTCCTTGCGGCAAGACGCCATAAGAGAGCCCTCACCAAGAAGGAAATAGAAGAAGCTACCGTTAAGGTTATTGTCGGTACTGAGAAAAAGTCGAAGATTATAACCGATGAAGAGAAAAGACTTACTGCTTATCATGAAGCAGGTCATGCCGTTACAAACTTTTATCTTGAAATGGTTGACCCCGTTCATCAGATTTCCATCATTCCGCGCGGTATGGCAGGCGGCTATACCATGTCGCTTCCGAAGGAGGACAAGAGCTCATATGTTTCTAAGAAGCAGATGCTTGACCAGCTTGTAACTCTTTTGGGCGGACGTGTTGCGGAAGCAATAATTCTCGGAGACATCTCTACCGGTGCATCAAATGATATTGAAAGAGCAACCAATATTGCCCGTTCGATGATTACAAAGTACGGAATGAGCAGCAAGCTCGGACCTATAACATACGGTGATGACAATGATGAGGTATTCCTCGGAAAGAATTACAGTCATGTAAGAAACTATTCTGAAGAAACAGCATCCATCATTGACAAGGAAATTGAAAATCTTATTACAGACGCTTATGAGAGAGCGGATGAAATCCTGAGACTTCATATCGATAAGCTTCATATGCTCGCAAAGTTCCTTATGAAGTATGAAAAGATTGACGGAGACACCTTCCAGACTCTTATGTCGAGTGAAGACTTTGATATCGAAAAATATAACGGACAGGGCTCAAAGGATGAGCCTTCTTCGGAAGAGAGTCAAAGTTCTGATACGGAAGTTCCCGATGACTCTCAGACACCGGATGCTGAAAAAGCTTTAACTGATGAAGGATCAGATGATGAGGAAACATCTGAAGATAAAGCCGAGGACGTTCAGACAGCCGACGCTGAGGATACTTCGACTGGTGAAGAGGCAGACGGTGATGAAGCATCTGAAGATAAAGCGGAGGACGTCCAGGCACCCGACGCTGAGGATGCTTCGGCTGAAGAAGGAACAGGCGGTGAGAAAGCACCCGAAGATGAGGTCAAAGATGCTCAGACTCCTGCGGCTGAAATTGATGACAGTTCCATCGGAGAAGAAAACTTCGAGGACATAATTGATACTCTTAATACCGAAAATAAAGAGGTTGTGCTTTCGGAGGCAGAACTTGAACTGAAGAGAGAGCTTGACAGACAAAACGGTCTTATTTCCGCGGAAGACGAATATGCTCAGGCGGAGCTTTCTCCGGACTCCATTTCGGAAGCGGATATTTCTGACTATCTTGAAGATGAAAAGTCTGAAAAGGATGCCGAGGATACGGATAACGAACCCAGGGTTGAGGGTCTTTCAGGAAGCGGAGCTTCAATCAGTGAAGAACTTTCTGAGGATTCCGTACTTCCCGGTATGACGGAGGATGAAGAGTTTAAAGAAGAAATTGAGAAATTCAACAATGATCCCATGGATATTGGCGGATTTATCAATAACATGACTCCTTCGTACACCGATGAAGAGCGTGCTGCCGTGGAAAAGGTTCTCGGAAAGAGAGGCGGCAGCAAGAAAGCACCCGAAAAGGAAACAGTCGAGGAAGATTCTTCTGAGGCACCGGATGAGGTTTCGGAGGACTTCAATTATGCATCTGCAAAGAAGAAGGGCAGCTTCACCGAAAATGATGAGATTTACGCCCTGTATGAGCTTCTCAAAGCTACGCGTGATTTCAATGAAGATGAGGACAGCGACGACTGGAAAAAGAAAATGAAGGATGACTAAATCCGATAAAAGAACTCACCGTATGCGGTGGGTTCTTTTAAATTTTCAACGCTTTTCCACTTAACCGAGGATATGCGGCTTTAAGTTACTTTTGTGCTGTAAATATACTTTATTTGTGCTATTTGCTTGACGTAACCACAAAATATGGTGTAGAATACTTATTTGTATAAATATGTTTGTGCGCATTTTCGCACATACCTTTGGAGGAAGAAATGGCAGTAAAAAAATCTGATTACGGAAATGAGGATATAAGCCAGCTTAAGGGCGCCGATCGTGTCAGAAAGCGTCCCGCCGTAATTTTCGGCTCCGACGGAATAGACGGTTGTGAACACTCGTTTTTTGAGATACTTTCCAACTCAATCGACGAGGCCAGAGAGGGATATGGTGACAAGATAATTGTCACCCGTTTTCTTGACAAATCTATTGAGGTACAGGACTTCGGCCGCGGTATTCCCATGGACTATAACGAGAAGGAGCGGGAGTACAACTGGAAGCTTGTTTTCTGTGAGATGTACGCCGGCGGAAAATATAACACAAACGCTGCTGATGCCAATTACGGATTCTCTTTGGGCCTTAACGGTTTGGGTCTTTGCGCAACTCAGTATACCTCTGAGTATATGGATGCGGAGATAAAAAGAGACGGCTTTAAATACTCTATGCATTTTGAAAAGGGCGAGCCCGAAAGTGAACTTCAAAAAGAGCCGTATACCAGGAAGGACACCGGCTCGAGAATTTCATGGAAGCCCGATCTCGACGTTTTTACCGACATAGATATCAGTCTTGAGTATTTTCAGGATACAATGAAAAGACAGGCTATCGTAAACAGCGGTGTGACGTTTATTTTAAAAGACCAAGTAAGCGGCAATTCGTTTGATACTTATGAGTATTATTATAAAGACGGAATAGTTGATTATATCAAGGAAATTGCGGGAGATGAAACTCTTACACAGACGCAGTTCTGGACTGCCGAGCGTTTCGGCAGAGATCGTGCGGATAAGGAAGAGTATAAGGTTAAAATCTCTGCTGCCGTTGCTTTTTCAAACAAGCATCAGATAAAGGAATACTATCATAACTCCTCCTGGCTTGAGCATGGCGGTGCACCGGACAAGGCTGTTCAGACGGCGTTTGTTCATCAGATTGATAAGTATCTCAAGGATAACAATATGTATAAAAAGGCGGATCCGAAGATAAAATTTCAGGATATTGAGGACTGCCTCATGATTGTCATTTCCTCATTTTCTACTCTTACCTCCTATGAAAACCAGACGAAGAAATCCATCACCAATAAATTCATACAGGAAGCAATGACGGATTTTTTCAAGCATTCGCTGGAGATTTACTTTATCGAAAACAAAATAGATGCGGACAAGATATGTAATCAGGTTCTTATAAACATGCGCTCACGCGTTCATGCCGAATCAACGCGTGTAAACATGAAAAAGTCTCTCACGGCAAATGTAGACATGTCAAACAGAGTTCAGAAGTTTGTCGATTGCCGTACCAAGGATATTTCGCGCAGAGAGGTGTTTATAGTTGAGGGTGATTCTGCTCTCGGCTCATGTAAGCAGGCGAGGGATTCCGAGTTCCAGGCCGTTATTCCCGTAAGAGGTAAGATACTCAACTGCCTGAAGGCAGATTATAACAGAATTTTCAAAAGTGAAATCATCACAGACCTCATAAAAGTACTGGGCTGTGGTGTTGAGGTACAGACAAAGGCAAAGGATGTAAACGCATTTAATATTGACAATCTACGCTGGGACAAGGTTATTATCTGTACGGATGCCGATGTTGACGGATATCAGATACGAACGCTTATTCTCACAATGATTTACAGGCTTATGCCGTCGCTCATTACTGCCGGGAAGGTGTATATCGCCGAGTCTCCGCTTTATGAAATAAGCTGTAAGGATGAGGTGTGGTTTGCCTACACCGAGGTTGAAAAAACTCAGGCACTTTCCGAAATCGGTGACAAGAAGTATACTATTCAGCGCTCGAAGGGACTCGGTGAAAACGATGCCGACATGATGTGGCTTACCACTATGAATCCAAAGACCAGACGCCTTATAAAGATAAGTCCGTCGGATGCCGAAAAAACGGCTGAGACATTTGACCTGCTTCTCGGAGATAACCTTGCGGGACGTAAAGAACATATTGCCGAGGACGGACATCTCTATCTTGATATGACAGATCTTTCGTAAAGGAGGGGGAGACTATGGCACCGAGAAAACCGAAACAACCACAGATAAATCATGAAGAAGAAAATCCGAATGCACATATCCTGGGCGCCGGAGAGGTCGCTGATCAGCCTATTGTCGAAACCCTCGAGATAAACTATATGCCGTATGCGATGAGTGTTATTATGTCGCGTGCAATTCCCGAGATTGACGGCTTTAAGCCCTCACACAGAAAGCTTCTTTATACTATGTACAAGATGGGACTTCTCACGGGTCCCCGTATAAAGTCGGCCAATATCGTCGGAAGAACCATGCAGCTCAATCCGCACGGAGATGTTGCCATCTACGACACCATGGTTCGTCTTTCAAAGGGATACGAGGCTTTGCTTTATCCCTATGTTGACTCAAAGGGTAACTTCGGTAAAGCCTATTCAAGGGATATGTCGTGGGCCGCTTCGCGTTATACAGAGGCAAAACTTTCACCTATCGCAGCGGAGCTTTTCCGTGAAATTGATAAGGATACCGTGGACTTTGTCGATAACTATGACGCGACTATGAAGGAACCGACTCTTTTGCCGGTGACATATCCGTCTATCCTTATAAACAACAACACAGGTATCGCTGTCGGTATGGCGAGCAATATATGTTCATTCAATCTCCAGGAAATCTGTGAAGCTACAACGGAGCTTATAAAGGATTCCGATTATGACGTACTCGAAACGATAAAAGCACCCGATTTTCCGAGCGGCGGACAGATTGTTTATGATAAAAAAACCATGACTGAGGCGCTTTCCACCGGTCGTGGCGGTATTTTGGTACGCTCAAAGTACAGGTACGACAAGTCAAATAACTGTATTGATATCTATGAAATTCCGCCTACGACCACTGCGGAGGCCATAATAGACAAAATAATAGAAAAGGTAAAGTCCGGAAGTTTCAAGGAAATTTCCGACATCCGTGACGAGACGGATAAGTCCGGACTTAAGATAACCATTGACTTAAAGCGCGGCACGGATGCGGAAAAACTCATGAAGAAGCTCTATAAGCAGACACCGCTTCTCGATTCATTTCCTTGCAACTTCAACGTGCTCATAGGAGGCACTCCGCAGGTACTCGGTGTACGAGACCTTCTTCTCGAATGGATTGCTTTCCGCACCGAGTGTGTAAAGCGCCGTATATACTTTGATTTGGATAAGGCTCAGAAAAAGCTTCATCTCTTAAAAGGTCTTGAAAAAATATTGCTTGATATTGACAAGGCAATAAAAATTGTCCGTGAAACACCTGTAGAGGCAGAGGTTGTTCCGAATCTTATGATCGGCTTCGGAATTGATGAGATACAGGCTGAGTATGTTGCGGAAATAAAGCTCCGTCATTTGAACCGTGAGTATATCATGAAGCGCTTACAGGATGTCGAGGACCTTACGAAGGAAATCGCCGAGATGGAGGATACGCTGTCGAGCAAAACGAAGATTAAAAAGATCATTATTGCCGAACTTAAAGAGGTGTCGCAGAAGTACGGACAGCCCAGAAAGAGCGAAATTATTTATGCAAACGAAATCGACGATGACGAGGATGAATCCTTCGAGGATGTTCCGGATTACGCACTTACTATTTTCTTTACCAAGGCCGGATACTTCAAAAAAATTACGCCTCAGTCCTTGCGCATGAGCGGAGAACAAAAACTTAAGGAGGGGGATGAGCTTTCTCAAGTTGTTGAGAGCTCAAATGCAAAAGAGCTTCTCTTCTTTACGGATAAGTGTCAGGTTTATAAGGCGCGTGTTTCTGACTTTGATGACTCCAAGGCGTCCGTTCTCGGTGATTATATACCTACAGCCTTAGAATTTGATGACGGAGAGCAGCCGCTCTATATGGCCGTTACAGATGATTTCAAGGGATATATGCTTTTCTTCTTTGAAAACGGGAAGGTCGCAAAGGTTGACATGAACGCATATGAAACCAAGACGAACCGTAAAAAACTCATAAAGGCGTACGGTTCAAAGTCACCGATAGTTACGGCAATGTATATACGTGAAGACTTAGAGCTTGTTCTTACAAGTTCAAGCGGACGTATGCTTCTATTTAACACAGCTGTTATAAGTCCTAAAACCACAAAGGATACGCAGGGTGTCGGTGTTATGACCATGAAAAAGGGACAGCGTCTTATGGGCGTGCGACCTTATGTTGAGGGTGAGTTTTCAAAGCCACATCGCTACAGAACAAAGAACCTTCCGGCTCTCGGATCTATGCCGCTTCCGGAGGACACAGCGGGAGAGCAGCTTTCGCTTTAATTTATGAGACATTTCATTTGTACGGAAATCAGAAAAATCGGGCAGGGTCTGTGAAAACAAATCCTGCCCGAAACGCTTACCGTACAAACGCCTTTATCGTGCTTTAACCGGTAAACCGCGGCATATAATTTATGTCGCAAAATTATTTTAAGCATTTTTTTATTTTATATACATATTACTTTCAAAATTCCTTGCAAAGTATTGGATATTGTGCTAAAATACCTTAGTCGCTTAAACGAACATTACCTTTTTGGAGGCTTATGATATGACCGGATTACAGATAGCACTTGCAATTATTTTGATTATTATTTCCATAGCTCTCATTGTTGTTGTCCTTATTCAAAAGGACAGAAGCTCGGATGCATCTGCCGTAATGGGCGTCGGAGATTCCTCATTTTTTGACAAGACAAAGGGTCATCAGAAGGATGCTGTTCTCTCGAAGATAACAGTTATTCTCGGTGTTGCTCTTGTAGTGGTTGCCATAGCAACTCTTGCAGTTTTACTCTTTGTTTGATTTGTAAAAATATCCTTGACTTCATGCGCCTTATAAAGTATTATTGATAAGGCGCTTTTAACATGATTCATTAGCTCAGTTGGCAGAGCACTTGACTTTTAATCAAGGTGTCCGGGGTTCGAATCCCCGATGGATCACCAACATAAACAGAGACTCATGCGAGTCTCTGTTTTTTTATCTGCCACGGCAGTGTTTAAAGAATGGTACAAATCGTTGCGTTGTGGAAAGTGCCTTACTACGGTTTTACTTCGGTTCGGCAAATGAGGAGTAGTAGAAGGCACCATGCAGCTCTATGCAGGTGCCTTTTTTAGAATAATGCAATGTGTATTGTTCCGCTATTTTGATAAATATTATTCCGATATTATTGATATTGTTCCGTTAAATTGGTATACTACATCTTAGATTGGAGGGAAAATCTATGTTTATGACAGTAAAACAGGCTTCTGAAAAATGGGGCATTTCTGATAGAAGAGTCAGAGTTCTTTGTTCTGATGGGAAAATTCCGGGTGCATACCAGGAAGGACGTGGATGGAAAATTCCTGTGGATGCAAAGAAACCTGCTGATGGTCGTTATAAGTCAAAGGAAAGCCTCTTGGCGCAAATTGACCGCAAAAAGGTAGAACTGGACCGCAGAAGACCTTTAACTGCAGGCGAGGTTGCAAGGCTCAACGAAGAATTTATCGTAGAGTACACATACAACTCCAATGCCATCGAAGGAAATACACTTACACTGCGAGAAACGGATTTAGTTCTTCGTGGTCTCACGATTGACCGGAAACCGCTGAAAGACCATATGGAGGCAGTTGGTCATAAAGAAGCATTTGATTTTGTGAGTGAACTTGTGAAAGATAATGTTCCGATCAGTGAGAGTATCATCAAACAGATTCATTATCTCGTTCTTGCGGATAAGAAAGAAGACCGTGGTGTCTACCGTAGAGTTCCGGTTCATATTATGGGCGCACAGCATGAACCCGTGCAACCGTATCTTATTGAATCGAAGATGGAACAGTTGTTATATGATTTTGCTGCAAGCACAGAGCATATCGTGACAAAACTGGCTCGCTTTCATATCGAGTTTGAAGGTATCCATCCTTTCATTGATGGTAATGGCAGAACTGGAAGGTTGCTTGTAAATCTCGAGTTGATGAAAGCCGGCTTCCCACCTATAGATATTAAGTTTACAGACAGAATTGCCTATTATAATGCGTTTGATGAATATCATGTAAAGCACAATCTTTCGCCAATGGAAAATTTGTTTGCAGGATACATCAATGCCAGATTGGATATGTATTTAGATATGTTGCAGGATTAACCGACCTGATTTTTAACATGGAGGTAGCCTATGCCTTTTGAAATAGTACGAAAAGATATTGTAAATATGCAAGTAGATGCGGTAGTAAACACTGTAAATCGACAGTGTTACCAGGGAAGCGTTAACGCGGGATCAAATGCGAAAATTTCTTAAATTTGTTCATGATGATAATGTATACTGCAAGTATTATGAAGTTGTGTATATACTTTTTCATACAGGTATGCGCATTTCGGAATTTTGTGGTCTTACAATTAAGGATATTGATCTAGGGAACAGGATTGTGAATATAGATCATCAGCTTCAACGGTTATCTGATATGACCTTAGTTATTGAGCCAACAAAGACTTCCGCCGGAACAAGAAAACTTCCGCTAACAGAGGATGTTGCAAAATGCTTTCAAGCCATCATCGAAGACCGGGAGAAACCAAAGGTAGAAAAAGTGGTGGATGGATATACCGGGTTCCTGTTTTTGGATGACAAAGGACTGCCGTTAGTGGCAATGCATTGGGAACATCGCTTTAACCACATGGTGAAGCGGTACAACGATATCTATCGGGTGCAGATGCCGAATATCACGCCGCATGTTTGCCGGCACACGTATTGCAGCAATATGGCGAAATCCGGCATGAATCCAAAGACACTGCAGTACCTTATGGGGCATAGCGATATAGGAGTTACACTTAACACCTATACGCATTTAGGCCTTGAGGATGCAGAGGATGAATTAAAAAGGCTGGAGGACTTGCAAAACGCCAGAAAAGAACTGAAACGGACGCAAGGAGAAAAAACGGTGTCACAGAAAATGTTTAAAGCTATATAGGGATAGGTTTGTTTGGAGGCGCTCTGGCGATAGGCTGGAGCGTTTTTGTTATGGAAAAGAGAAGAAAATGGCGATATAATAAATAGCATATAGGATTAAGAAGATAATTTGAATGTTATATTGTGTAGAGGTGAACGAATGCCAAATAAAATTAATTCGGTTAAAGAAAAATTGATTAATGATTATATAAAGAAAATTGATATGGCAATTGATAATTATAATTCGGCAATAGAACCAGATGAAGAAATCGTTAATTTGTTAATTGAAATAGTAAATGTTTTTGAAAATGATATACCAAATTTACAAGGAAGTTTATTGATAAGGACAGGAACAGAAATAAGAGATGCAAACACTACGAGAGCAATACTGATAAAGTATTTGGCTGACAGCGGAATCGAATATAAAGGTAAAAGCATCGAAGAAAATGTAAATGAGAAAAGATTTTGGAATTCGTTTATTCATTGGTTTGAAACAGAATTACCTGGTTTGGAACTGTTGGATGGTAAATATTTGCGATGGGATAATTGGGATGGAGGAATATGGCTTTTAGAGTTGGATTATGACCATGAATTTACCTTGTATAGAGGTACAGTTTATCCAGATTCGTTGAAAAATAATACAGGTGATTTTAATGATATAAAGGCATTTATAGAGATTGCATATAAGTATTGGATTATTAACTCCGGAGAATGTCATTACAAATTCACTATAGAAGTAAATGATAGATTTAAAATATTTAAATTACCATATAGATTACAAAGTGGGATTGTAATAAAGCAAGGATATAAAACAACATTTTCTATTGATAAAATTATTAATTATAGGATGTTTGAGCGTAAAATACAGTTTTCGGAAGATATGATTAATAGCAAAGATTTGATGGAAAAGAAAAGTGCGTTAGATTTTATTATTGATGCACTGCAATATCTTATATCTACTCAAGGAGACAGTAGAAATGAGCAGTATAAAACATTGGCTTTGAGTGTGAGTGATAATATGGATGGCAAAGTTTATGCTGTTGTAAAAAAAAGAGTTGGAAGAATTAATGAAATTGTCTAATGAGTATTTTGATGTAAGGCACAATGATTACCTAAATGCCGCTAAGGAAAAAAGAGAAGCATTGAATGATTCGCAGTTTATAGAATATTTATATAATCGTGCTTATGCAATGTTGTATTTGCTTAGATTAAAACATAAAGAGACAAACGAATGTGAATAATACTTTCTTATGATTGGAGATGAAAGATAAATGGAAAAGTATAAAGAACCACAAATATATATAGTTAATAACAGAGAAATAACAGAAAGGTTGAGTCAGAATTATATTGTTGCAACTGGTGATCTGGGAGTGGCTAAAACTGTTGAGTACGAAGAATATGTGAATAAGAGATATGTTGACCTAGAATATAGTATGATAAGTAATTTGCATGAATATAGTGTGGTCATAATTGATTTACAAAATGAGAATGATACAAGACACTGTTTAGAGGATGATGAACCGGATGGTATACCATATTTATTTGAGTTGAGTTTTCCTCAGAAAGAATTTAGACCTAGTCCTCTTGTTTTGAGCATTATGAAAGACAAGTTAAAAACAAAAGTACTGAAAATTATTTTTGCGGGAAGTAGTTATTCGGAAAAATATAATATTATAGAAGTGTTAAAACAAAATCAATATAGCTAGGAATGTAAAAGAGAAAGATTTGAAGAATAACTTATCATATACTCTGATTACGAAAATTTTAATGGGAACTATGGGCTGTGTTCCGGCATATGACAGATATTTTATTGCTGGCATCAAGAATCAAAAGGTTGCTACAGGAAGTTACAATATTAAATCTATTTTACAGCTTGCAGATTTTTATGAAAGAAATGAATCTCGTTTAGAACCTGTCAGAGAGAATATGAGAGTGTATGATTTACCATACCCACAGATGAAAATGATTGATATGGGGTTCTGGCAAATTGGGTTTGATTTGGATACTAACAAAGGAATAAATGTAGCACATTAGTAATGGTTTATTTTGTACACCCTTTTGTTAAATAATGCACACCCCCATCCGTAGTCTGAACCCTCTTAACTGACTACGATTTGACTACTACACAAGGCATTGAATTGCTCCGTTTTGCA
>OFMD01000800.1_pt1 | contig 23204 bp, 28 predicted proteins | sample 1541211 | NCBI WGS metagenome assembly OFMD01 (sample SAMN04209231, study PRJEB22552) | human gut metagenome | biome: gut; material: feces | host: Homo sapiens | place: USA: Oklahoma | reverse complement strand
CCCTCAGCATCACGGACTACAAGCATGGGAAAGGCGTGCCCGTGTCCGCCGTTGGCAATCCGCAAATGCGGCTTTATGCCCTTGGTGCTCTCAAGCGTTACGCCCCTATCTTTGGTGACACCATCAAAAAGGTACGCATGAGCATTGACCAGCCGCGCCTTGACAGCTACACCACCGACATCATCACCGTGGAGGAGCTGAAAGCATGGGGCGATAGCATCAAGCCGATTGCACAAAAGGCTTTCTCCGGTCTTGGTGATTTTGTTCCCGGTGAGCACTGCCGCTTTTGCCGTGGCAAGGCACAGTGCCGTGCCCGCGCCAATGTCAACACCGCTTTGGAGGATTTCAAGGGCTGTGTGCCTGCCTCCAGCGTTCCGGCTGACAGTCTGGTGCCGCAGGAGTTTTCTCACATCGGACCGCACGGCAATGAAGTCCACCCGCTCCTCTCTGATGCGGAAATTGGTGACCTGCTTATCCGTGGGCAGCAGCTTGTCCAGTGGTACAAGGACCTTGAGGAATACGCCCTCAAGACCCTGCTTGACGGCAAGCCGATTGACGGATGGAAACTTGTGGCAGGACGGAGCAACCGCACCTTTACGGACCAGGATGCCGCCATCAAGGCTGTCATTGCCGCCGGATATGATGAGGCGCTTGTCTATGACCGCAAGCCTAAAACCCTCTCCGAACTGGAGAAACTGATGGGCAAAGCGGAATTTGCTGAGAAAATCGGCAGCTTTGTGGTCAAACCTTTGGGCAAACCTACCCTTGCGCTTGCGACAGACAAGAGGGAAACCTACTCACCTGCCGCCTCCGACTTTGCCGGGGTGGTGAGCGAACAATGAAACCTCTACTACCGAAACTTGCTCTTTTTGCCCTTATGTATGCTTTTATACTCACCATTCTCACCCTTTGTTGGGTAGGCGCTGAGTATGTGTTTGAGGGCGCCGTCCACAGCAGCAAAGTTGACGGTTGGATTGCCTGCTTGCTTTCCTACTATATGACAAAAGAACTTTTCCACTTGGATAGAAAGATGGGAGGCAAGCGATGACCCACACAACCGTCCGCTTTCAGTATGACACCGCCCGTTTTGAGCTTTATCTGGACAAGCTCACGGGACTACCCGCTCCGAATATCCGCAAGCTGTTCAAGCTGATGCTTTCAGAGCCTTGGAACAATCAAGCCGCCATTGATGCTGTTGAGGCATTTCTGCCAGCGCAGATTGAGGAAAGCAAAGAGGCGTGGCGGCAGACATCCGTTGATTTCCAAAACGGTTTGCGGCTTGTACCGAACAAGCGGAGCAAAGAGGGCCGTGCCATCATGGCCCAAAACAACAGGCTCCATAAAGCCGTAAAGAGTGCCAAAGGTATCCACCAGCATTGGGTACGGATTTACGGCTATTGGAATGATACAAAACAACAAATGAATTTTAAGTGAAAAGGAGATTAGTGACTATGTATCAGAATGACCCTATGAAAGTTTTAACCGGTGAGGTACGCCTCTCCTATGCCAACTTGACCACCCCCAGAGCTGCCCAGCAGGGCGGTGAGCCGAAATACTCCGTGACCCTGCTCATCCCCAAGACTGATGTGAAAACCAAGGCGGACATTGATGCCGCTATCAACGCCGCCGCAAATGAGGCATTGACCAAGGTGTGGAACGGCGCACGCCCTCCTCAGCTTGCTACCCCCGTGTGGGACGGTGACGGCGTGAGAAAGTCCGGCGTGCCCTTTGGCGATGAGTGCAAGGGGCATTGGGTGATTACCGCCTCTACTAAGAACAAGCCGCAGGTTGTTGGCATCGACAACATCAACTGCGAGCTGTCCCCCGCCGACATCTACAGCGGCATGTATGCCCGTGTCACGGTCCGTTTCTTTGGTTACTCCAACAGCGGCAACAAGGGCGTTGGCTGCGGTCTTGGCAATGTCCTCAAGACCCGTGACGGTGAGCCGCTGAGTGGGCAGTCCTCCGCCGCATCCGACTTTGCAGGCATCGGCGCCTCCCCTGCGGCAACTCCTAACTACGGAGCCGCAATGCCTGCCACTCCCGGTGCATACGGTGCCGCCCCTAATTACGGAGCCGCACCTATGAACACCGCCCCTTGGAACGGTGGCAACGGCATCAACCCCATCACTGGCCAGCCTATGTAAGGAGGCCCACACATGCACCATCTCAGCATTGACCTTGAAACCTACTCCAGCGTGCCGCTGGCAAAGGCCGGTGCCCAGAAGTACATCCAGAGCCCGGACTTTGAAATCCTGCTCTTTGCGTTCAGCGTGGATGGTGCGCCTGTTCAAATCATCGACCTGGCACGGGGGGAGCGGCTCCCCCCGTGGCTGGTCCAGGCCATCACCAGCCCGGAGTACATCAAGCACGCCTACAACGCCCCCTTTGAATGGGGCTGTCTGTCCAAGTACATGGGCACCCTGCCGCCGGACCAATGGCGCTGCACCATGTTCCACGGCCTCTATTGTGGCTACACGGCAGGCCTGGACGCCACCGGCAAGGCCCTGGGGCTCCCCCAGGACAAGCAAAAGCTCAACACCGGCAAGGCCCTCATCCGTTATTTCTGCGTCCCCTGCAAGCCCTCCAAGGCCAACGGCCAGCGGAGCCGCAACCTGCCCCAGCACGACCCCGCCAAATGGGAGCTTTTCAAAGAATACTGCAAGCAGGATGTGGTCACCGAGATGGAGATTGAAAAGCGGCTGTCCGCTTTCCCCGTCCCGGATTGGGTGCAAAAGCAGTGGGAAACGGACCTCATCATCAACGCCAGGGGCGTGGCCGTGGACCTGGAACTGGTCACCGGGGCCCTCTCTCTGGGGGACACCGTGCGCCAGACCCTCATGGCGGAGGCCATGCAGCTCTCCGGCCTGTCCAACCCCAACAGCGTGGCCCAGCTCACCACCTGGCTCCAGGAGGAGATTGGTGAGGAGCTGGCCGATCTGAGAAAGGACACGGTGGCCCGCCTGCTGGGCCGTGACGATAACAGCCCCCAGGTGAGCCGGATGCTGGAAATCCGGCAAGAGCTGGGCAAGACCTCCACCAAGAAGTATGACGCCATCGAGGCCGCCGTCTGCGAGGACGGACGGGTCCGGGGCCTGCTCCAATTCTACGGGGCGAACAGGACCGGGCGGTGGGCCGGGAGGCTGGTGCAGGTGCAAAACCTGCCCCGGACCTACACAGAGCCTCTGGACCTGGCCCGTGAGCTGGTCAAGGGCCGCAAGCTGGATGCCCTCCGGCTCATCTATGGGAGCGTGCCAGACACCCTCAGCCAGCTCATCCGCACGGCCTTTGTGGCCCCGGAGGGGCATGTGCTGATTGACGCCGACTTTTCCGCCATTGAGGCCCGTGTCATCTCATGGCTGGCCAAGGAGCAATGGCGGCTGGAGGTGTTCCGCACCCACGGCAAAATCTATGAGGCATCCGCCTCTCAAATGTTCGGCGTCCCCCTGGAGCTCATCAAGAAAGGACGCCCGGAGTACGCCCTCCGCCAAAAGGGCAAGGTGGCAGAGCTGGCCCTGGGCTACCAGGGCAGCACCGGGGCCCTCATCACCATGGGAGCCTTGGACATGGGCCTCACCGAGGAGGAGCTCCCGGACATCGTGAGCCGCTGGCGGGAGGCCAACAAGCGCATCCGTGACCTGTGGTATTCCATGGACAATGCCGCCGTCCAGGTCATCACCGAGGGCGGCAGTACCGGCGTCAACGGCCTGCTGCTGGCCCGTGAGTACGACTATGACAACGGCACCGACTGCCTCACCATCCGGCTCCCCTCCGGGCGCAAGCTCTACTATATCAGCCCCGGCATCGGCCAGAACGAATGGGGGCGGCCCTCCATCTCCTACATGGGCATGGACCAGAAAACAAAGCGCTGGAAACGCATCGAAACCTACGGCGGCAAGCTGGTGGAGAACTGCGTGCAGGCCATTGCCCGTGACTGCCTGGCCCTCTCCATTGACCGGCTGGAGGCCGCCGGGCTCCCCGTGGTGTTCCATGTGCATGATGAGGTGGTCATTGATGTGGCCCCCTGGGACACGGAGGACGCCATGCTCTCCACCGTCTGCTCCATCATGGGGGAGCCGGTGCCCTGGGCCCCGGACCTGCCCCTCAAAGCCGCCGGGTGGGTGGGCTACTACTTCACAAAGGATTAAATCAAAGGAGGCACGGACCATGCACATGGTAAACGATAAAGGCGAGGCCGTCTATTACAACCTGGTCCGCAAGAACAACAAGGACTACTGGCTGGTGCAGGGCATCGGCTCCACCGTTGTCTACGGACGGGACCGGGAGCGCCGCAAAAGCCGCCATTTCACCCAGGAACAGCAGGCGGAGCGCTACCTTGCCCGGCATGGTTTCCGGCCCGATTGACCGCCATTTTTTCCGGCGGAAAAAACACAAAGGAGAAACACCCGCATGAACGGACTGCTCATTGACTGTTTTGCAGGTGGCGGAGGGGCCAGCAAAGGCATTGAGCTGGCCCTCAACCGTCCCATTGACATTGCCATCAACCATGACCCGGAGGCCATCCGCATCCACCGGGTCAACCATCCACACACCCTGCATCTCACGGAGGACATTTTCACCGTTGACCTGCCCAAATATGTGGCAGGCAGGCCCGTTGACTTGATGTGGGCCTCCCCGGACTGCACCAGCCACTCCAAAGCCAAAGGCGGCCAGCCCCGCCACCAGGGGCTCCGCATCTTACCCTGGGCAGTCTACAAGCACGCAAAGGCCATTTTGCCGGAGGTCATCATCATGGAGAATGTGGAGGAAATCCAGCAATGGGGTCCTCTGGACGCCACCGGCAGGCCCATCAAAGAGCGGGCCGGTGAGGACTACAACAAATTCATTGCCTCCATGTGCTCCCTGGGATATGCCTTTGACAGCCGGGAGCTGGTGGCCGCCGACTACGGAGCCCCCACAACGAGAAAGCGCTGGTATGCCATTTTCAGACGGGACAAGCGCCCCATCATCTGGCCCGCACCTACGCACAGCAAAGAGGGCCGCCCTGGCACCGAGAAATGGGTCCCCTGCGGTGACTTCATCGACTGGACCGATCTGGGCCGGTCCATCTTTGACCGGCCAAAGCCCCTGGCGGATGCCACCCTGCGGCGGATTGCCAACGGTTACCGCAAGTATGTGGCAGAAAATCCGACCCCCTACATTGTGAACAACAAAGAGGCCGTGTCTTTCCTCATCCAGTACCACGGCGAAACCAAAGCCGGGGACGCCAGAGGCCAGCTTTTGACTGAACCCATCAAGACCATTGACACCAGCAACCGCTATGGACTGGTGACCGCCTTTGTCACCAAGTTTTACAAAACCGGCATCGGCCAGAGCTGCCGGGAGCCTCTGCACACCATCACTACCTCACCCGGCCACTTCGGGCTGGTGTCTGCTTTCCTCATCAAATACTACGGCACCGGCGGCGGCCAAACCCTTGCGGAGCCTCTGGCCACCATCACCACCAAAGACCGCTTTGGCCTGGTGAATGTGGTGACGGAGCTGGACGGTGAGCAATACATCCTCAAGGACATTTTCCTGCGGATGCTGAAAGCGGAGCCGGAGCTCAAGCTCATGCAGGGCTTTCCAGCGGACTACATCATCACCCATGACTGTGAGGGCAAGCCCTACCCCATCAAGGAACAGGTGGCCCGCATTGGCAACAGCGTGGTCCCCATCATGGCCAAGGTGCTGGTCCAGGCCAACTGCCCCCATTTAATCAGAGAGGAGTTAAGTGCATGAAAATCATCTCTCCCAGCTTTGAAATCCTCACCCCGCTGGACGGCCAGGCCGTACTCAAGCACATTGAGCTGTGCGGGCGGGTGTGCTACAAGTCCGAGGATAAAATCACCGGCACCAGCGCCGCCACCTTTGTGGCCAACATCATCAAGCGGGGCCATGAGGCCGTACTGGAGCACTTCAATATCACCGTCAAGTTTATCTGTGACCGGGGCGTGTCCCATGAGCTGGTCCGCCATCGCCTGGCCTCCTACTGCCAGGAGAGCACCCGCTACCCTGGGCAACAAGTCCACCGGCAGCATTATCAAGCTGAAAGAAAACGGCACGCTGGTGGACTTCTATGTTGCCAAGCACGACTATGAAAGCGGCCTCAACGGGGCCGGGAGGACGCTGGTGGTCCGCAAGGACTGCTATGACAACCGGGTGTGGGACAACGGCAATGTGAACGCCTACGCCAGCAGCGACCTGGATAGCTGGTTTAACAGCACCTACAAAAACATGCTGGACGCCGACATCCGCTCCCTCATCGGTACGACCAAAATCCGCTACACCCCCGGCAACGGCAACAACACGGTGGGCACCCTGGAGCGGGCCGTCTTTGCCCTGTCCCTCACCGAGCTGGGGCAGTCCCACACCTATGCCAACACGGAGGGCTCCGCCCTGCCCATTGCGTCCACCCTGCGGATTGCCTACCGCAACGGTAGCCCCACCACTCAATGGACCCGCTCCCCGTACACGTACGTCACCTACTACGCCTGGAGGCTGAACTCCGATGGCCATATCGACGTCAACAGCTGCGGCAGCTCCTACGGGTCCCGCCCCGCTTTCACTCTCCCCTCCTCCCTCTATGTGAGCGATGACGGCTCTGTGTTTCAGAACACCGCCCCCTCTACGCCCGCCAGCATCTCCGTCCCCAGCAGTATTGACGGCGGCAGCACCATCACGGTGAGCTGGGCCGCCTCCACGGATGCAGAGGGCAACCTTGAGGGCTACATTGTCGAGCGGCAGACCAACGGCGGCTCCTGGTCCCAAATCTACCAGGGCAACGCCACCAGCACCACCAACTCCGTGGCCTTTGGCACCAACACCGTGGCCTACCGGGTCAAGGCCTATGACGCCGCCGGACTTGAGAGCGGCTGGAAAACCAGCAGCACAGTGACGGTGACCAACAACCGGGCCCCCGGCGCTCCCGGCAGTCTGACCGTCCCCGCCGTTGTCCGTGGCGGCAGTAACCTGGCCATCTCCTGGACCGCCGCCTCTGACAGTGACGGCAACCTCAGCGGCTATGAGCTGGAGCGGCAGGTGGACGGCGGCTCCTGGACACAAATCTATAAGGGCTCCGCCCTGGCCTACACCGACACCATCACCGCCGGGTGGAACACTGTGGCCTACCGTGTACGCTCCTATGACAGCTACAACGCCACCAGCACCTATGTGACCAGCGAAACCCGGACGGTGGACAACAACGCCATCCCGGTCATCACCAGCTCCACGACCTCCGGCACCGATCTGGGGACCAAGGAGGACGGCTTTGACCTGACCTACACCGTAACCGATGCCGACAATGACACGGTGACGGTGAAAGAGTACCTGGACGATGTACTCAAGCGGACCTACACCGCCACCCTGGGGCAGAGCAACACGGTCCAGTGTGTCACCGCCGCCAACTGGCAGAAAGTCCTCAACGGGGCCCACACCATCAAGGTGGTGGCCAATGACACCAAGGCGGACAGCACCCCCTACACCGTGACCTTTACCAAGGCCGTCTATGAGGCCTCCATCACTCTGGCGGAGCCCATGGACGCCGATGACACCATCACGGTCATGGTGCTCAATGTGCTGGGCTCCATCCCGGCGGATGCTGACCTGGAGGTCCTGGTGACCAACAACGCCAACGACACGGAGCCCGTCTGGGAGGACGCCACCCAGGATGTGAAGAACGGCAACAACCATGTTTTCACCAACCAGACCGCCGCCAACGGCTTTGCCTTTAACTTCAAGGTCAATGTGGGCCGGGGGACCAGCAGCACCGGCGGCTACATCACCAGCATTGGAGGTGCTTTTCAGTAATGGCAGTTAAGAAAAAGACCACCAGCCTCAAAGCGCTGCATGAGGCCCAGCTCTACGCACAGCAGCAGCGGGACGCCGCCGCCATCGCCTTTGTGGTGCTGGCGGAGGCCGGGACCATTGACGCCGTGACTGCCTCTGAGCAATCCCTGCTCTTTGCGGAATGGGCGGCCAATGTCAACTACACGGTGGGCCAACTCCGGCAGTATGGCGGCAAGCTCTACCGCTGCGTGCAGGCCCACACCTCCCAGACCGGCTGGGAGCCGCCCAACGCCGCCTCCCTCTGGTCCATCACCAGCGACCCGGCGGAGGAATGGCCGGAGTGGTCCCAGCCTTTGGGGGCCCATGACGCCTATGCCGCCGGGGCCAAGGTGAGCCACAACGGCAAACATTGGACCTCCGATCTGGACGGCAATGTCTGGGAGCCCGGCACCTATGGCTGGACCGAGGCCAGCGAGTAAGGGAGGGCGGAGCCAATGGTTATTGAGCTTTCCGTGGGGGGCCTGCTCACCCTGCTGGGCATCCCCACGGCCATCACCTCCCTGGGGCTTTGGCTGCTCCAGCGGCGTATCAGCAAGCGGGAGGCCGTCCAGGATGCACGGGAGGCCGCCCGTGAACAAAATGAGGTCCTGCTGATACAGAACACCAGGGCGGCCCTGGCGCTGGCTGAGGCCACCGCCGTGGCCGTCCAGCGCATCCCGGATGCCCATTGCAACGGGGACATGCACGCCGCCCTTGAATACGCCCGCAAAGTCAAACATGCCCAAAAGGATTTTTTGACCGAGCAGGGCGTCAAGGCCATTTATTGAGGCCCGCCATGCGGCTGTTTTTCCTTGCCCTGCTGGGCATGGTGGAAATCCTCTGGCGGGACTGGAGAGGAGGGCATGAAAAATAGACACCTCAAAAAAGCTGCTCTGGGCCCATGTGACTATTTCCGTCCTGCTGTGCGTGGCCACCATCGTCACCAATTACCTGGGCTTTGATGTCACGGCCCTGGCGGGCCTGGCTGGGGCCTCCCTTTTGACCAACGGGGCCTGGGGCGGTTTCTATTTCTGGAAAGCCAAAAACGAAAACCGGGCCAAATATGCCCAGCGGTTTCTCAAGCAGTTTGCGGACAAGTACGGGGCGGATGTCGCTGTCCGTGTGGCGGAAATCGTGCTGAAAGACTGAGTAAAGGAGCGTTTTCAATGAGTAAAATGACCGCCAAGGTCTTTGTGGACAAGGCCGTGGACATCGCCAAGAACTACAAGACCTTGTATGTGATGGGGTGCTTTGGGGCCCCCCTCACCGGCTCCAATGTGAGCCGCTACTGCAACAACCACTCCTACAACAAGAACGCCACCCGCACCGCCATGATTAAGGCGGCGGCCAACCAGAGCCCGCCTGTTTTCGGCTTTGACTGCGTGTGCCTCATCAAGGGCATCCTCTGGGGCTGGGACGGGGACGCCTCCCGGACCTACGGCGGGGCGGGCTACGCCATCAACGGGGTGCCGGACATCGGCGCTGATACCATGATTACCAAATGCACCGGGGTGAGCACCACCGGCTGGGATGATATGGTCATCGGTGAGGCCGTCTGGATGTCCGGGCACATCGGCATCTACATCGGGGACGGCCTGGCGGTGGAGTGCAGCCCCAAGTGGGAGAACAAGGTGCAAATCACCGCCGTGGGCAACATCGGCTCCAAGGCGGGCTACAACACCCGCCGGTGGACCAAGCACGGCAAGCTGCCCTATGTGGACTACACCGGGGCCTCTACCGGCGGCGGGTCCCAGGGCACCACCCAGCCCAGCAAGCCCTCTGAGGGCACCGTGGGGGCCTGTGTGGGCGACACCGTGACCTTTACCGGCAACAAGCATTATGTGAGCTCCAACGCCCTCAACGGCTCCGCCTGCAAGCCTGGCAAGGCCAAGGTCACCGCCATGGCCGGGAACGCCAAGCACCCCTACCACCTCATCAAGGTGCCCGGCGGCGGCTCCACCGTCTACGGCTGGGTGGACGCCGCTGACATCCAGGTGGAGGGCGGCATCACCGTGGGCTCCAAGGTCAAGGTCAACAAGGGGGCCAAGACCTACACCGGCGGCGGCCTGGCCTCTTTCGTCTACACCAACACTTACACCGTCATCCAGGTGGACGGTGACCGGGTGGTCATCGGCCAGAATGGCGTGGTGACCGCTGCCGTCAACAGCAAGGACCTCACCCTTGTGGGGTAACATAGAAAAGGGAGGATAAAATCATGGAAAGCATTTTTGACTGGTCCGTCATTCTCAGCATCGTGGGTGTCCTGGTGATTGTCACCAACATTGTGGTGCAGGTGCTCAAAAAGCTCACCTGGGACAAGCTGCCCACCAACATCCTGGCGGTGCTCATCGCCATGGCCCTCACCCTGGCGGCCTTTTTCGCCTACTGTGAAATCAAGGGCGTGGCCATCGTCTGGTACACGGTGGTGGGCGCTGTGGTCCTGGGCTTTTTCGTGGCATACGCCGCCATGTTTGGCTTTGATAAACTGAAAGAGGCCATTGCCCAGCTTGACCAGAAAAAGACCGAATAACGCAAGAGAGCCGGAGAGGGTCACACCTCTCCGGCTCTTTTTTTTATGCTCTTTTACAGAGTGTAGTCCTGGGTGGCCGCTCCGATCTGGGCGGCCAGCTCCCGGAGGACGCTGCCGGTTTTGGGCTCTGTGTACCAGAGCGCCAGCATCCGCTCCCCCTCCTGGGTGGTATAGTGGAACACGGCAAACCACTTGACCGCCTTGCCATAGGCCGTGGTGGCCGCCGTGCCGTGATACCGGGCCATGAAATTGCGCTCCGGCATCATCTCCAGGCCTGTCACCTTTTCCAGCGGGAGGGTGGCTGCCGGGCCATTCATCTGCCGGAATACCAGACCGGCCTCTGTCCGCTCCATAAAGCATGGGCTATCCTGGTTAAATCCACGCAAGCCCTCATAGTGCATCATGCGGGCCCCCGCCGGGAGCTCCTTTTTCTTTTTGCCAAACATCTCAAAATCCTCCTGTCATGCGGCCCGCACCCAATACTTGAGGAGCTTGATGTATTCCTCAAGCGGGAGGTTTTCCGCCACCTCTGCGTTGTAAAGGCTGGTCATGTACTGCATCCAGGTTTTCCGGCCCTGCAACTTGATTTTACCTAAGTAACCGTGTCGAGAACGCACGGAAAGCGCCTTGTTTGCCATCCGTGTCACATCCACCACCGGGCTCTTTTTGGCCGCTGTGAGGGCGGCCTCAAGCGCCTCAAGAAAGCGCTTTTCATCCTCTGTGAACAACGGCACCGCCTCCTTTGCATCTCCATTGTACGGTTTCACCGCCATTGTGTCAAGTATTGGAGCCTAAGGTGACAATGACAAGTCAAACAGGCACACTATAATTTACATTGTGGAGGTGATGCTGGTGATAGCAGAACGAATAAAAGAACTCCGGCAGGCACGGGGCTGGACCCAAGCAGACCTTGCCCGGCGGCTGAGTATAACCAGGAACGGCGTCAACTCCTGGGAGCAGGGACTTTCTACACCGTCCCCGGCATCCCTGGTGGACCTGGCCCGGCTGTTCTCTGTGTCCACGGACTACCTGCTGGGCGTGGAGCCCTTGAACACCGTGAATGTGACCGGCCTGGATGAGCGGGATGTGGCCATCCTTGCGGAGCTGGCAGACCGACTGAGGCAGCACAAGGCCGATGAATAAACAGGGGCCCGGAACAATCCGGGCCTCAAATTTTTTCTTGACACTATACAACTAAAGTAGTATAATGAGGGCACAACGGAGGTGAGCGTGATGGACACCAAGAAAAACAGCAAACTGCAAAATGCCCGCCTGGATGCCGGGCTCTCTCAATCCCAACTGGCCAGCGCTACCGGCCTAAATGTGCGGACGCTCCAATGCTATGAGCAGGGGGCCAAGGACCTCAACGGAGCCAAGCTGGCCACGCTCTTGAAACTCTGTCTTGCCCTTGACTGCAAGCTGGGGGACATCTTGACGGATGAGGAAACGGTCAAGCTGCTGGAGCAGTACACGGCGGCATAAACGGCAGATCGGAGCGGGGCGGAAACGCCCCGCTTTTCTTATTTCTGGAGGTGCAGCATGAACCACAAGGACGCCAAGCATTTCACCTGGGACCAACGCTTGACCCTGGAGCGGATGCTCAAAAAAGGATTTACCAAGGCCGCCATTGCCAGCGCTCTGGGCAAGTGTGAGCGGTCCATCTACTATGAAATCAACCGGGGCCTCTGTGTCCAGCAGACCTCCGAATATGAGTTTATTGAGGTTTACTGCCCGGAGGTGGCGGAGCGGAAATACAGGGACTTTCTCAAGGACAAGGGCCGGGACCTCAAGATTGGCAAGGACCACGCCCTGGCCCGGCGGCTGGAGGAGCTGGTCATGGTCCAGGGCTTTGCCCCCGGAGCCGCCCTTGCGGAAATCCGAAACAACGGGGAAGTCTATGACACCGTGATATGTGAGAATACGCTCTATAATTACATCTACCGTGGGGATGTGTTCCTCCACCTCACCCCGGAGCACCTGCACAACAAGGGCCGCCGCCACTACGCCGCCAAGAGCAAGCGGCAGGCCGCCCGGAGCTCCTACGGCAAGAGCATTGAAAACCGTCCCCAGGAGGTCAAGGGCCGGGGCAGTTTTGGTCATTGGGAGATGGACAGTATCATGGGATGCAAGGGCTCCAAAAAAGCCCTCCTGGTCCTCACCGAGCGCCGGACCCGCATGGGCATTGTGATGCTCCTGGAGGACCACACGGCGGCCAGCGTGGTCAAGGCCATCAACAGCCTGGAGCGCCGTTTTGGCAAGCTGTTCTATAAGCTGTTCAAGAGCATCACGGTGGACAACGGCTGTGAGTTTCAAGACTTCGAGGGCATCGAGGCCGCCCACCGGCGCAAGGGCAAGCGGACCATTGTGTTTTTCTGCCACCCATACAGCGCCTTTGAGCGGGGGTCCAATGAGAACATGAACAGACTGATTAGACGGTTTTTCCCCAAGGGCACCAGCTTTGACACCGTAAAGCCGGAGGAGGTGAGGGCGGCAGAGAGGTGGGTGAACAACTACCCACGCAAGCTGCTGGGGTGGAAGTCGGCGGCCATGATCTTTGAGAAAGAGCTCTTGACCGCCTGACGATTAGCGGCACATAAAGAAAAAGCAGCCGAATGGGATTTACCCATCCGGCTGGCTTGCCATGTTATTTTGTTGTGAAAACGCCCAATAGGGGCGCTTTTTATTTGTGCGGATTGCCGTTTTTTCTTGTTTTATGCAAATTTCTATTGACTTTTAGCCTTTTTTAAGAAGCTCCTGCCTTCTGTGCAGAGGGCAGGAGCTTCTAAAGGGACACTTACTCGTTAGCCGCAGCGGTCTCCCGAGCCTGATCGGCCTTGCCGTTAATTTCTGCCGGGTCATGGTAGGTGGGCACGGTCTTGCGGATGACCTCTAACACGGCGGACTGCTCCTCCGTCTCGATGGCCTGGCGCACCAAGTCCAGCTTGCGCTCCACTTCCTCCCGGGGCAAGCCCTTATCCCGCTCAATGAAGATCATGTCATTGCTGGTCTTATCCAGCTCCTCTGTCTTCATCAGCAGCTCCTCGTAGAGCTTTTCGCCCGGACGCAGGCCTATCTCCACAATGTCGATATCCTTATAGGGCGTGAAGCCGGACAGGCGGATCATATTTTCCGCCAGATCCAGAATTTTTACAGGCTTACCCATGTCAAGCACAAACAGCTCCCCATTGTGGGCCATGGCACAGGTGACCATTACCAACTGCACCGCCTCGGGAATGGTCATAAAATAGCGGATGATACGCTTATCCGTAAGAGTGACCGGGCCGCCGGCTTCGATTTGACGCTTAAACAGGGGGATTACCGAGCCGTTACTGCCCAATACATTGCCAAAACGCACCGCCGTAAACTCCGTTTTGCTGTTTTCCCGGCACTGGATGACCATTTCACACAGACGCTTACTGGCACCCATGACATTGGTGGGATTCACAGCCTTGTCGGTGGAAATGAGCAGGAATTTTTCCACGCCGTACTTTTCGGACATCTCCGCCACATTGTATGTACCCAGCACATTGTTCTTCAGTGCTTCCACACCGGAGTGCTCCATCAGCGGCACATGCTTGTGAGCGGCAGCGTGGAACACAATCTCGGGCCGCAGATCACGGAAGATGTGCTCCAAGCGCTCCACATCCCGGACAGAGGCGATGATGACCTCCAGATTGAGCTTATCCCCGTATTTACGGATCAGCTCCTGCTGCACATCGTAGGCATTATTCTCATAAATATCTAAAATAACCAGCTTCTTCGGTTGCAGGGCCGCAATTTGACGGCAAAGCTCCGAACCGATAGAACCACCGCCGCCGGTAACCAGCACGGTTTTTCCGGCATAAAAAGCCTTCGTCTCAGGATTCTCCACCTCGATGGGATCCCGGAACAGCAGGTCCTCGATGCGAAAATCGCGCAGGGTACGCTTGGCCGTAGACTTTTCCTCCGTTCCGGAGGGATAGTCGTATATTTTCACGGAGCACCCGGTGCGGCGATAACGCTCATATAGCCGCTGCTTGCGCTCCACCGTCAGGTCCGGCAGAGCAATAATAACCTCCTGCACCTTCATGCGCTTTAAAAGATTAGCTGTGCTGTCGTCCTCGGAATAAATGGGCACACCGTTGACCGTCTGACCGATTTTCTCCGGGTCTGTATCAATGAAGCACACCGGCACATAGCGAGATCGGGGGTTGCGAAAAAATTCATCTGCCAGGGTGGCGCCTACATTCCCCGCACCTACGATAGCCACTTCCACTTTATAAATTTGGTTAATGGAGTTACCCTCGATGGTCTTATCCGCGTTTTTGCTGCGGTAGGCGTAGAGGAGCTGATAGCAGTACCTGGACAGCAGTGTCACCAGTAAAATAGCCATGGCCACGATCATGTGCACGCCAATGCCCAGATTCACCGCAAACCACACCCGACCGATGAGCATAAGAATCAGATTGGATATAAAATCCGAAACCATAATGGTCAGATAAGTCTCGATATTGGCGTAGCGCCAAACATTTCGGTACACACCGCAGAGGATTCGCCCGGTCATCAGCATAATCACCAGGGCAGCCAAACGGGTGAGGTTCAGCTCCCCATTGAGGACAATGGAATGCAGGCGTAAAATGCCGACCAACGCAGCCATATAATATAGACAGATGATGATGGCAATGTCTACCAGCATCAACTCAATTTTCCGTTTACTTAATTTCATGACAGATCCAATCCTTTGTATTGCCAGAGGAATATACCCTCTTGAAATGCAGCGTTTCCGCTGCAAGTTTTATAATTATAACACAAAAGGTATGGCTTGTCACTATTTCTTTCCCAAATTTTCGATGAAGGTGGAAATTACTTATGCAGCCACTGGCGCAATTGCTCCCACAGCTCCACGCAGCGGAACTTCACCTGGTATTCCTCCCCCTCTTCCTGCATGAGGTCCAGGTCCTCCCGCTCCATACCGCAGGCTATGCCCGTCTCCCGGACATTCGCGGCCGCTGTCATACACAGGGGCGGATAGACCACGCACCACCAGTTCTGACCCTCTGCCTTACCGATCAGTACGCGCAGCGCCAGGTATTCCCCTGCCGGTAAGCGGAAACCGCTGTAGGTTTTCAGTGGGAACTCAACCGGCTCCAGGCGGGTCTCCACTCTGTCTTCGCAGCCATTTTCCCGCAGGGTCGCCTCCGCCATGGCCTGAATAGTGGGCAGGGCCGCTCGAAGGGTGCGGTTGGCCTCCTGTCTGTCCGCAGCAGCGCGCATGGTAGTCTCTGTAAAGGCAAGTACCTTGTCGCGCACTTGCAGCTTCAGCGCTTGGTCTCGTTGGCTGTCTGAGTTTGCCACCACATGAAGGCGAATCATTTTTTGCTGAAGTCGATCCTGTCTGCCCAAAGCCGCTGCGCCCATCAGCAGGCATACTGCCAGCATGATAAGCAGGGCGCACTCCAGTGCGTTCCACTTGCTTTTGTTTTGTTTTTTACCCATAGAAAAACACCGTCCTATGTAGAATTTCTTACAGTATGGACGGTGTTTTTGATTTTTAAACGCTTTCGGCAAACCAGGTTTGGGGATAGGCCTTTTGCAGCTCTGCCGCCGCAGCCTTGGCTTCGTCCTCCCGGGTGAACAAGCCGTAGACCGCCGAGCCGGAGCCGCTCATGCAGGCATTTCGAGCGCCCAGCGCCAGCAGCCTATTTTTGATAGCAAAAATCTCGCTGCTCTCCTCTAAAACCCCTTCAAAGCAGTTACCCAGACGATCGCTGATTTCCTGCATATCCTGATACTCCAGTGCCTTAATCAGGCCCAGGGTGTCAATGGAAGAAACCGGCTCTTTTTCATCCAGCTTGGCATACATCTCCGCCGTGGAGAAGGAAAACTCCGGCTTGCAGATAACGAACCAGCATAAGGGCAGCTTAGGCAGCTTCAGAAGCTGCTCCCCCCTACCCCGGACCATAGCCGTTACGCTGCGCACACAGAAGGGCACATCGCTGCCCAGCTCCGCGGCCATACGCTCTAAGTCCTTTATCATCATCTCCGGGCGATAGAGCTTACGCAGGCCTCGCAGAACTGCCGCTGCATCGGCACTGCCGCCGCCCAGACCTGACTGCATGGGAATACGCTTAGTAAGGTCGATATGCAGACCATCGCAGGGTATGCCTGTCTTTTTGAAGAATAGCTTTGCCGCCCGGAGACAAAGATTTGTGTCGTCCAAGGGCAGGCCCGGGCAATCGCAGGTCATGGAGATCCCGCCGCTTGTGCCGCTCTCCAATGTCACCTCATCGTACAGGGCTGCGCAGGACATCACCGACTGCACCTCATGGTATCCATCGCTACGCTTTTCGCCTACCTCCAGCGTAAGATTCAGCTTGGCAGGAGCCAATTCCGTCAGTTTCATTTTTCATCCTCTTTTCCGTTTAACAATGTATCACCAAATTTTTCGCGCATAGCCCGCTGCACCGCAGGCTCCACCAGTTTTGCGGACAAAAGCTCCAGCGCTATGGCCGCACCTGTCATAATCTCCTGGGGCAAAATACCCAGCAGCCGCACCGAGCGCATAACCATGAAGATCAGCGCTCCAAGGGCCAGGCCCAACTGCCACAGGGTGCGGCAAAAGGTCTCCCGAGCATAGAGAAGCTGCTCCGGATTCAGCGCCTCTTTTCGGTGGTAGGGCAGCTGCCGAATGCACCTCCAGCCCAGGCCGCCCAGCACCATGCATGCCGGGACGACAAAGCCCGGCCACCAGATCCAAAGCACTCCTTCTCCCTCCCATCGAGTAAAGCCGCCGGGAGGACTTCTCTCCCAGCGGCTCTATTTTAGCACAGTTTATGCGCAAATGCCACGATTATTTTACGATCTTGCGAGCCTCGATATAGTAGCGCTTATCCTGGGCGTGCCCCATAGAGAAGGTCTTGCGGGGCAGCACACCGTCGGCCATAACGGTCTTAAAGAGCTGCTCCTTACCCATGGCAGGCAGCTTGATACCGAAGTTGCCGGGCTTGCTTCCCAGCTCATCCACCACCTCGTCGCCGTGGATATAGTCCACCTCGCCGCCAAACTCCTTGAGATACTTGTCCAGGAAGGTTTGCACAGAGGCAACACACAGCTGCTTTTCGGGATGGGGAATGGTGATAAAGCCGGACTTGTCCGCATAGTTGTAGGCGAACACATGGCCCTCGCCCTGTCCCTCATAGCAGTCAGGATAGAACTTCTTCAGCTCGGCCATAAGATGCTCGGGCTTCACGCCAAAAAGCACCCGGTGGATGGGCTCAAACTGCAGGGCGTCATCATGGTTATTCACCACCTCCACCAGAGCGTAGCGAGCGGGCAGAGCCAGGTACTCCTCGGGGGTCTTGCCCTTCTTCTGCTCCTCATAGCAGGCCTTAGCGGTAGCCAGAGAATGGTTGCCATCGCCCACGGCGAACAGCAAAGGTGCCACACCGGAGAGGTTGTACTTGGCCATCTGGGCCTCGTCAGAGCACAGACCGGTGAGGGCGTCGGCCACGGCGCTGATCTGCGCATCGGAGAGCTTATAGCCCTTGATATGTCCGCCGTTTTGCATCAGATCGAAGTCATAGACCACCTCCATGCTGTCAGCAGCAGCGGTAAGAGGCTCAATGACGGTCTTTTCGGGGTTGTCGATGAGCAGCATCACATGGGGCAGCTCAATGGGTGCGTTGCGGCGCACGCGGGCCCGGGGAGGAATACGGTCCTGAACGGTGGCCTCGGTGGCGCGGATCAGGGCGCCGGAGCCGGGGGTGAAGTCGTAAGCGTCCAAGTCTACCATGCCCACCAGGCCGTGGCGGATCTTGCCGTCGGACTGCTCGCGCTCAACATAGATCAGGGAGTCGGACAGGGTCTTGAACACGCCGTCAGCGAGATACTTCTTCATAGAGGCGTTGATGTCCTCGATGAGCTCGTCTACATTGGGCGCCTTCAAATTTGCCTCAGGCAGGATCAGGCGCAGGGTGGAAGGGGCGTCACCCACCTGCTTTTCCACCGCTTCCCAGTACTCCGGCTCGGAAGTGAATTGGTCGCAGGCCACCACAGCCCACTTGGTCATGTCGCAATCCTTCGGCATAAGAATGTCGGCAGGATAGAAGCCAAGCTTTTCAAACTTCTTGTTCATGTTTTTCCTCCTATTCAAAATACATTGCATCAAGCAGTTTTGCTTCTATTCTGCATTATACATAAGTCCACCGCCCATTTCAATCACTTTCCACCAAAAGTCTAAAAATATTTCTGCCTCTCTCAATTTTTTTGTTTTGGAATAATTCTGCCCGCCGGGGACAGACTACATATCGGCGTATTTTTTAGGAAAAGGAGGAGGTCCATCGTGAAGATCGTTGACCGCATCGCTCTGATTCTGGTCATCATCGGCGCGCTGAACTGGGGTGGCGTAGGGCTGTTTGCCTTCGACTGCGTTGCGTTTATTTGCGGCGGTCAGCTGGCCGCCCTCAGCCGCATCATCTATGCGCTGGTAGGCATCGCCGGTCTGTGGTGTATCACAATGCTGTTCCGTGAATCTTCGGAGAGTAATTAAATATGCTGAAGAAAAGCGGGCGTCCAATAGGATGCCCGCTTTAAGTTTGAGAACACTTCATGACAAGTTTTTTAGCTTATTTTATTGCCAGGCGGCGGGGGAGGTCCTCCTCCGGCTCCACCAGGACGGTGCGGTAGGTGGTGTAGACCACCATGCCGGGCCGGGAACCGGCGGGCTTTTTCACATATTTCACCGGTGTATAATCCACGGCTACCTTACCGCTGCCCCGGCCCTGGGAGAAGTAGGCCGCCAGCTTTGCCGCCTGGAGAATGCTCTGCTCATCCGGCTCTGCCCCCCGGGTACAGAGGATCACATGGCTGCCGTGTATTTTCTGCGTGTGCAGCCAGAGGTCGGTTTTTTCCGCCGTTTTAGCGGTAAGCTTGTCATTTTGCCGGTTGCTGCGACCCACCAGGATCAGCAGACCGCTGTCCGTGCGGAAGCGACGGGGCTCTGACTTGCGCTGAAAGCCCGGTTGCTTTTTGCCCCGGCCCCGGATGTAGCCGCCCTCGGTCAGCTCCAACCGGATGTCCGCAAAATCCTGCTCCGACTCCGCCTGACCGATCTCCTGGACCACGCTCTCCAAATAGGTAAGCTCCTCCCGGCCCTGGGCCATGAGCCGGGAGAGCATCTTCTCCGCCGTTTTAGCCTTATTATACTGCTTAAAATACTTCGCCGCATTCTCCTGGGGCGACAGGCGCACATCCAAGGGGATGGTCACCCGGGGGCAGCCCTCCTCATAGTAGTTCTCCGCCTCCAGGGTACGCATACCCCGGCCCATGCGGTAGAGGTTGGCGGTAATCAGCTCGCCGCAGATGCGCAGGTGGTCCCGATCCTGGGTTTTTTCGTACTCCCGGCCCTGCATAGCCAGCTTCCGGCACAGGCGGTCTCGCGCGTTGGTGGCCGTTTTCAGCAGATCCTGCCCTTTTTGCCGCACCCGGTCCGCCTGCTCCCGCTCCCGGAAAAAATCGTCCAGCATGGCCGAAAAGCTCTCACAGACGCGCATCTCCCCGGCATTTTCATATTGCAGCACTGAATCAAATGTAAAGTCAGCGGGCTTACCGCCCCGCTCTATAACGGTGGGCTGGAATGCTCCCTGCCGCACCCGGGCCTGCCAGGTGGAAAACACCTCCCACAGGCGCTGCGCCCGGCCCAGGCGGCAATCGGTGCTGCCTCCGGCCCGGTAGGCAAGCTCCCTTGCCCACAGGGGGGACAGGGCTGTGAAGGTATCCAGCAGGAACTTATCCGCCTGTACCTCCGGCCCGGCCTCCTGCATAAGGTCACGGAAAAGCGGTTCTTCCATATCCACGGGCGACTGCTTTTCCTGCCTGGGCGGCAGGTGGTAGAAAAGGCCCGGCAGCACCTGTCGCTGTCGGCTCATTTCAAAATCCACCCGGCGCAGGCAGTCGAGGATACGGCCCTCGCTGTCGCACAATATTAGATTAGAATGGCGGCCTACGGCCTCCAGAATCAGGGAAAATGTTCCCATCTCCCCCATCTCGTTTACAGCCTCTATACGCAGCGTCACCACCCGCTCCAGGGGGGCCTGCTCCATGGACAGTATCCGTCCGCCGGATAGGTGCTTGCGCAGCAGCATACAGAACATGGGCGGCTGGCTGGGATTATCCCGCAGCAGGGCCGTAAGATTCAGCCTGGGCTGGCTGGGGCTGGCGCACAGAAGCAGTCTCCGGTTGCCCCGAAGCAGAAGAATCACCTGATCCCGGGTAGGCTGCTGGATTTTTTCGATTTTCAGGCCCTGCACCTGCGGGGCGACCTCCGCCACCACCGCTTGCAGGCAAATCGCGTCCAGTGCCATAGCTCACTCCTCCATCATGCACACAAATAGCTCGTTGATCCGCGCCCGCTGCCCCCGCAGATACAGCCAGCCAAACAGGGCCTCCAGGGCAGTGGCCTGCTGGTATTCTGCCCGGCTGGCATGCTGGGGAATGAAGTGGACATGGGCGTTTCGGCCCCGGCGAAAAACCTCCTGCTCCGCCTCCGTGAGCAAGGGAAGGATCCTCTGTGCCCGGCGTGCCTGCTCCGGGGCCCGCACCAGGTCCACCGTGGCCCGGTGGAGTCCTTTGCCGGTGGCCTTGCCGTGGGCGCAGAGATAGGTACGCACCAGCAGCTCATACACCCCGTCGCCAATGTGGGCCAGGCCGATGCTGCTGATGGCGCGGATATTGTCCTCCGGCAGGGCTATGGAAAAATAGTCTGTCATTGTCTGTCCTTCTCCCCTATCTGTGGCGCTTGCCCCGGTACAGAAATCCGAAGATCATACCCAGCACGCCGCCCACCACATGAGTCAGCTGGGAAACACTGTCCGCGCCCTTGAGTCCGTCGACGATCTCCCCGCCCAGATAGAATATCACCACCAGAATCAGCGTAACGGGGATACCGCCGCCCCGACTCTCGGTGAAAGAGGACAACACGATCATCATAAATACAATCCCGCTGGCCCCCAAAAGGGCGGTATGCGGGAAGAAGATAAACTGTACCAGCCCCGTAACCAGGGCAGTAACGGCCATAAACCACGCCATTTTCTTCCAGCCGTACTTCTCCTCCAGAGGCGGGCCCACCAGCAGGAGCAGCAGCATATTGCCCATGTAGTGAGAATAGTCCGCATGGCCCAGCACATGGGTGAAAAAACGCAGATAGGTCAGCGGGTCCGCCAGTGACGAGCGGTACACGCAGAAATATTTCATGGTCACGCCGCTGCCCAGGGTCTGCCCCAACAGCAGGGCACCCAAGGCCAGCAGAGCAAAAGTCAGCGTAGCCGGGGCGTTAAATCGAATCACCAGTTTTCTCAAAACAAATTCCTCTTTTCAAATGCGTATAAATGAATTATAATATAGAATCAGGAAAAAGTAAACCAATAAGGAGAACCGTATGAAAAAAGCGTTGAAGATCGCCGGTATCGTGCTGCTGGCCCTGCTGATTTTGGTTTTAGGCTATGTAGCCTATGTGTTTTTGGACTACCACCGCATCGAGGATAATCTGCCCCTGACGGCAGAGGGGGCTGCCGCCGGAGAGGTCAAGGCTGGCACTGCCTACACTGTGGTGTCCTACAACATGGGCTTCGGGGCCTATGAGTCGGATTACAGCTTCTTTATGGACGGTGGCACCGAGTCTTGGGCCTGGTCCAAGGAGCGGCTGGACACAAACCTCAAGAATATTGCGGAACTTCTGAAGGAGCAGAACGCGGACTTTTACTTCGTGGAGGAGGTGGACACCGACGCCACCCGCAGCTACCACCGAAATGAGGCAGACATCCTGCGCGGAGCTCTCACGGGGTACAGCTCCGTGTGGGGGCAGAACTATGACTCCCCGTTCCTGTTTTGGCCGCTGACCCAGCCCCACGGGGCCTCGGAGGCGGGGCTGATGACCTTCTCCTCGGCACCTATCGTCTCCTCCCTGCGCCGGAGTTTGCCCATTGAAACGGGGGTCATGAAGCTGGTGGACCTGGACCGCTGCTACACCGTCAGCCGGGTACCCATGGAAAACGGCAAGGAGCTGGTGCTCTATGCCGTGCATCTGTCCGCCTACACCTCTGACGGGGTCATCGCCAACGAGCAGGCGGAAATGCTGCTGAGCGATATGCAGAGTGAGTACGAAAAGGGCAACTACTGCATCTGCGGCGGCGACTTTAATAAGGACCTGCTGGGTAATTCAGAGGAAGTGTTCGGCATCAGTGCCGGGGACTACACCTGGGCCCAGCCCCTGCCGGAGGAGCTGTTCCGTGACAAAAACATTACACTGGTGCCGCCTCTGGATCCGGAGAACCCCGTACCCAGCTGCCGCAACGCCGATGCGCCTTACCACGAGGGCCAGTATGTGGTAACGGTAGACGGCTTCCTGGTGTCTGACAATGTGACCGTAAACTCTGCCACTGTCATTGATACCGGCTTTGCCTACTCTGACCATAACCCGGTCGCCATGACCTTTACCCTCCAACCGTAAGCAATGGATTTAATGGCAGAATATACACTTGTATTTATTTTCCCGGCCGACAGCCACTGAAGTGCCCCCAAAAAGTTAGACAATATTTCGAAGTAAAAATTGTTCAAGCAGCCGAAAGGGCTTGCTGTCTGTGAATTGCAGGCGGCAAGCCCTTTAACTTTGCCTTGATGCGGCGGTTGTTGTAGTAATCCAGATATGCAACGAGTTCCTGCTTGAAGTGTTCCATGGAGCGGAACTCCTGCAAATACAGCAGCTCACTTTTGAGCAGCCCGAAGAAATTTTCTATCACAGCATTGTCCAGACAGTTCCCCTTGCGGCTCATGCTCTGGCGAACACCTTTCTCCCGGAGCATCTGTTGGTATT
>OFMD01000794.1_pt1 | contig 23323 bp, 17 predicted proteins | sample 1541211 | NCBI WGS metagenome assembly OFMD01 (sample SAMN04209231, study PRJEB22552) | human gut metagenome | biome: gut; material: feces | host: Homo sapiens | place: USA: Oklahoma | reverse complement strand
CATACTGTATAAGCAAGTCTAAAATGTACCCCAACATATAATTTTTCTTAATTTTTGGGGTACAGCGCCCTAAATTTCCAGTTCGTTTATGCAACATACTGTATAAGCAAGTCTAAAATGTACCCCAACATATAATTTTTCTTAATTTTCGGGGTACACCTATAATATTTTCCTTAAATGCTCATTGTTTATATACACTATGGAACATATTTCTTATTAGACAATTCGTTTTTCTCTTATAATCCCTACCATTCCTACAAAAAAGCCCCATCTTCTCTAAAAAATTCTCCCACAATTTCAGCCTATAAAAACCCCGGCTACGTTTCCGTAGCCGGGGCTAATTCTCGCTCTTCCACACTCATATAATATTCAATTCTCCTCCGCATCCTTAGATCTATCGTTTAAATCTTATCGTTCTCAATTATAACCTTATAACTCTACCTTATAACTTTATAACCTTACAACTCTACCTTATGACTTTATAACCTTACAACTCTACTTTATAACTTCATAACCTTGCAACTCTCCACTACAACCTTATAAAGTTATACTTAAGTCCTAACTTGTCCGCCATTAGCTTCTCTCTTGTATGGCATGAGAAGATGATTACCTGTTCCATATTTTCTGCCATAAATCTCATAGTATTACCCATTCGCTTGTTATCATACATTGCAAAGGCATCATCAAGAAGTATAGGTTTCTTGTCCTTTTCAAATATAATATCTGCTGCCGCAAGTCTAAGTGCCATATATATCTGCTCTATTGTGCCCTTGCTAAGTCGTGTAGCTGCTATGAGAGCGTGCTTACTGTTTACAGATATGTTAAGTTTGTCATCTATTGAAAGATTGTCATATTTGCCGTTTGTAATTTGTGAAATATAATAAGATGCTCTCTCATTTAATCTCTTACCGAAACTATTTCTGATTTCATCTGCTATATCTTCAATATTACTCTTGGCGTCCTCAATAGCCTGTATTTCAACTTTTGCTTTCTTAATCTTGTTAAATCGCTCCTCAAGTTCATCAATCTTCTTCTGAAGCTCAATGTCCTTTTCCTGCTTCTGTTCAAGAATCCACTGAGACTTTGAAATTGCCTCGTTGATTTCACGTTCCCTAGCTTCCAAGTCCTTTAACTCGTCACTATAATCCTGCATGTCAACGCTTTTTTCTTCCTCGGCTTTAATAAACTCCTGAGTATCCTTTAAAGCTTCTTTCTTATTGTTAAGCTGACGTTCAACATAAACCCTTTCGTGCTTTGCCGCGTCCAGCTTATCCATTACAAGCTTAATCTCCTTTAAGGCATCCAACTTCTTCTGACGCTTCTTCTTATTAAATCCATACTTAAAGATTGCAAGTATAAGAAAAACAAAAGCCGCACCAAGGCATATGCCCGGCTTAACCCAAAACTGCTTTAAATCCATCATCTGGTAATTGCCCATAATAAAACCTGCAGCACCACCAATACATCCCATCATAAGGATAATAAACAAAACAGGCATATTACTTCTGTTAGTAACTTTTTCAAGAAGATATTCCATAGTCTCTCTTCCGTCAATGCCCTTGTCAGCAAGCTCCTGTTCAAGCTGCTTCTGGTGATTTTCAATCTGTTCAAGGGAAGCTGAAAACTTCTCGCTGTCAGCAGTCAAAGTAATCGCCTCCTGATAAAGATTCTCCTTACGCTCATTAAGTTTATTTAAGGCTTCAAGTCGTTTTGCATCAAGAGCTGACAATTCCTTCTTCTTATTAGAAAGATTAAATAAAGACTGCTTTTTCTGCTCTATTGAAGCAATTATTGTATGCTGTTCGCCCTGAGAAATCTCCAAATCCTCTTTGGCATTCTTAATAGCCTTCTCAACAACATCCTCTTCAGCAATTCGGCTTTCAATCATTATATTTTTCTTCTGCTTATCTAAGTCGGCAAAAGCTGATTTAATATCAATCTCCATAGACTTAGTTGTGCCAAGATTTGCCGCATAATTCTTCAGAATAACTTCAAGTTCCTTATCTGTAACGCTGCCAAGCTGGCTTATACTTATAGTGTTGTAATAACAGCTTTCATCAAGCCCTGCGAAAAGATTTTCAATCTCCTCTGTTTTAAGCTCAACACCCTCATCTTCATTAATAACCTTAAAAGACTTATTAAGCTTATTAAAATTTCTCTCAATACGATAAGTTACACCGTCGCTTTCGATTCGCATCATACCGTGATAATTAGCCGGATTCTCCCATGGCTCATACTTAGTGTAAAGGTCCTTACCACTTGCCTTTCCACGCTGTTTTTCTATTCCAAAGAGCATTCCTCTTATAAAAGTATGAAGAGTAGTCTTTCCCGCTTCATTCTCACCGTATACAATATTAAGTCCCGGTTCAAGAGTTACCATTTTATGATTAAATTTTCCAAAATTAGTTAATCGTATGTCCTTTATAATCATGCCCTGTCCTCCATGGCATCCATCAATGCCTTTGTTCCATAGTAAAGGGTTTTACGCTGCAAAGGTGTAAGACTCTCCATGTCAAGAAATTTCTTTATGTACATTCCAAGAATATTGTCCTTATTTTCAGCGTACAATTCTTCAAAATCATAATCAGGAACCGTATTGTCGATAACACTTACAACATTTCCAACACCTTCAATATCTGAAACATCAATGTCAAAATCAGGATCTCTGTAACCGCTAAAAGTAATCTTATACATATCATCCTGTCCCTGCTCCTTAATCATGTCAATCAGTCTATGTCTTATTTCCAAATTAGTAGCTGTTGGAGTTACCGTGAAATCAAGTTCCCTGTAAATTCTCTTTGCAAAAGGCACAAATTCAAGTTCAAGACCTCTCTTTGAAATCTCACCATAAATATAGCCTCTAGGTCCAATATCATTCATATCAATAGGTTCAAGAGAACCACTGTATGCCATCTTCATCTTTTCATCTATTTCAGGCTTATGAATATGTCCCATTGCCACGTAGTCAAAACCTGACATTGCAAGCTTCTTTCTATTAATGGGAATATGCTTTTCGTCACCGCCATGAGCCACCAGAATATTAATCATATCCGGTCTGTCCACAATAACATGGTCATACATTGCGTCCTTAATTTCAGTCTGGTGATAACTTAGTCCATACACACATGTATTAAGCTCAGGAATCTCCACACTTTCAATATTCTTGTCACCTAAGAAAATAACATTCTCACTCCATTTGAAGCCGTCATAAAAAGAGCCTTTTTTAATGGCATCATGATTTCCCGCACACAAAACAACCTTTGTATCCGGAATAGTCGAAAACAAATAATCAACTTCCTTAAGTTCACGAAGCAACGGCTGTCTGTGAAACATATCACCTGAAATAATAAGCAAATCTACCGGGTCAATTTTTATTTTTTTAATTAAACGTTCTAAGGTATTCCAAATTTCATCTCCACGGTTAGCCGCCCAAGGTCTTTTGCTCTCCGGAGTGGCACCAAGATGAATGTCACCAGTATGTATAAATCGCATAGTTCCTCCCGAATTTTTTACTAACTTTAAGTATAACATTAAAAATTTTTCGCGTAAAGATAAAGAAAAAAGTCAAAACACTCTTTCTAATAAGCATTTTGACCTTTTCTTATATTTTTACTTATAATTCTCTTCAAAAACCCATATCTTATGTCCACGGTTATCCGTTACAAGTCCATATGTAGCTTTTGCCGCATTAGTTGCAGCGTTCTTGTCGCTGTAAATCCCCTGAAGCTTTCCATATCCGTAAATATAATAATTATTTTCTTCCTTGCTCTCAAAAGTAGCATTAACCTTAGAACTACTGTCAAAAGTTACCTTGCCAATCTTTTCAACTGAAAGCTGCTTAGTTCCATCAAGTGCATTAGTAAATGCCAACGCTAATTCCTTTTGCTTTACATCATCCACATAATAGCTTGTTTTTGCAACAGGTTTCTTAGTCTCAGTATTATCCAAAAGCTGGTCATCTGAAATCTGGCTCTTGCCCTTGTACCGCTTAATATTAATAATATTGTCTGTTATTTCAACACCTGTAATATAAATCTTATTCTGTGAATATGACTTAACTTCTTTATAATCCTTATCAACAATTACCAACTTGCTAACAGGTACAAAACTCTCCTTTGACACATCACTCTGAGAACCTATTCCATAAATCAGGTTCGTTCCCGTGTAACCATATACGGTAATAATATTGTCAGCTCCCGCCTCAATAGTCTTCTTTTCACCATTCTTTAAGTTAACAATTGTAATGTTTTCCGTATCATAAGCCTTACCACTTGTATTGTAAGCCAACATACTTCCGTCGCTGTTAATTGCAAAACTTCCGTCTTCCACATTTTCTACCAACGCTCCCCACTCCTTAGTTTTAAGGTTTGCATAGTAAATAGTGTTGTTCATCATAATATAAAGAGTTCCGTCGCCTACGTAACAAAGCTGTGACAACTGCTTCTCCAAGTTGTAAGCAGGCACTTTGCAAGGTACAAAAGCCGCCTCTTTGGAACTGTTAGACTCATAATTATATCTTAAAATAGAAATTCCGTTTTCGCCTACATGCTCCTTAGCCTTGCTATAACCATAAATCATATAGTCAACATTGCCCTTGTCATCCACGGTAATTACCCTTGCCTTAGTATTGTTAAGCTGTTCAGCATTCTTGGCATTAAGATTGTAAACCTGTTTGATTTTTCTTTCATTCAAATCCATTACGTAAACATCGCCGTTAACCTGAAACGCCATAAACTGCTGATTTGAACTTTCAACAAAATCAGCCTTTGTTTCTTTCTGAATGCCTAAGTCAATAAAACTTCCGCCTACGTTATTCTTGTCTGCTGTCCAAATCTGATTTACTTCCCTGTCATATGCCAAAACATAAATTCTTCCTGCACAACTCCATATTGTGATTGTTTCAGAAACATTATATTTCTCCTTAACCTTCTCAGCATTAGTTGTTCTAATCTGATAATTCATTGTATAAGTTCCGGCTTCCCCGGTGTCCTTTATGCAAAACTCTTTTGCTGTTATTGTTATATCAGATATAAGCTCAGGCTTAAGTGAAGTCCAAATAAGGCTATTGTAACTTGACTTAATAGTAGTCTGACCAAGGTTATCATTAGGAAGACTACTATCAGGCTCAATATACTGAGCAAGCTTTGAAGCTCCCTCGCCCTTTAAAGCGGTCTGTGCAAAATTCTTCGCAAACTTAATCTGTTCAGTAACAAACTCCTTATCCGTAACCATTACTCTTGCGTAATAATTAATCTGCTCATACTTATCTGTTTTGATAATTATTTCCCAGAAATACTCTGTTCCCTGTTCCATAATGGCACTGGCCTGATAATCCAAAGTAATCTTGCCGTCCTTCTGTTTCCAGCCGTCAAGGGTTCCATTATCTATCAAACGGTTGTCCTCAGTACTCTTCATTTCGTAAGAAATCTCTGAAACCTTATTGCCATTAGTTGATATTGTAATTGGAACCGTTCTGTCTGTATTAACAGGGACAATAACATCACGCATATGTTCTTCTTCCATATCCATTGTGTAGCCGTTAAGACTTCCAACCTTCTGACTTCCATAATATAAATCAATCCCCGGCAACTTACCATTATATGTAGACGTTGCCTGACCGCTATTGCTCTGCTTGTTATTCTTAGACTGCTTCTTGTTAAAATTTATTCCTATAACCACTGCAATTGCAAAAATCAGCACAATTGCAACAACTGCCATAACTTTCTTTTTCATTTCATCACCCATTCAATCCTTGTATAAAACTTTTTGACCTTTAATTTATTGATTACCGGATTGCTACGTGCTTCGCACTCCCGCAATCCTCCCCCAGCATTCGCATATCGTGTAGCTTGCGCTACACTTTTATGCTCATGTTGGGGGCGTGTCTCAAGGTCAGTGTCCCATCTTTGTGCAAGCACAGATGGAACATGACCTTTCTACACTGTAATCAATCACATCATAGCACAAAAAAATGTCTGTGGCACTATTTTTTTGTACCACAGACAATTTTATTTTTTATTTTGTTTTTTTCTTTGGTGTAGCTTTCTTTTTTCTTGTTTTTGGAAATTCGAAAACTACTGATTCGTATGGTCTAAGTGGAATTTCCAATCTGTATGGTCTTCCATCGCACTCGCCTTTCTTGGCTCTGTAGCTTACAACCTGTTTCTCACCTGTTTCTGTTGTAACCAATCTCTTGTAAGTTCCGGCTTTTGGAACTCCTACAACATAATCAGGTCTTTCCATTGGTGTAAAGTTACACACGAAACCGATAGAGTTCTTATAATCAGCTTCTGTTGTCTTTCTTATGAAACTGAAAATACTTCTTTCGCAGTCATTGGCATTAATCCACTCAAAAGCTCCATAGCCCTTTGTTTCAGTGTAAAGAGCCGGATATTCCTTATATAAGTGAAGTAATTTCTTTACATATTCCTGCATGTCCTTATGTTCAGGTTCATCAAGCAGATACCAGTCAAGGCTTCTAGCCTCTGACCATTCCTGTAACTGAGCAAATTCCTGTCCCATAAATAACAGCTTTCTGCCCGGATGTCCCAACATAAAAGTATATGCTGTCTTTAAGTTTTTAAATTTATCCTGTGGATAACCCGGCATCTTATTAATCATTGAACATTTCAAATGAACAACTTCATCATGAGATAATACTAAAATAAAATTCTCACTAAATGCATAAGTTAATCCGAAAGTCATCTTATTATGATTACCCTTCTTAAACAAAGGATCAAGCTTAGTATACTCTAAGAAATCATGCATCCAGCCCATATTCCACTTGTAAGAAAATCCAAGGCCACCTTCCTTAGGTGACATAGTAACCTTAGGCCATGCTGTGGATTCTTCAGCAATAATATATGCTCTTGGATTTCTGTAATTCATAACACTACTTAAATGTTTAAAGAACTCAATAGCTTCCAAGTTCTCATTACCGCCATACTTATTAGGAACCCACTGTCCGTCTTCTCTTCCGTAATCCAAATATAACATAGAAGCAACTGCGTCAACTCGAAGTCCGTCTATGTGATATTTTTCAACCCAGAATAATGCGTTTGCAATAAGGAAATTAACAACTTCTGTCTTAGAATAGTCGAAAACCTTAGTACCCCAGTCAGGATGTTCTCCCAATCTTGGGTCTGCATATTCATAAAGTGGTGTTCCGTCAAACATTGCAAGTCCGTGAGCATCTTTTGGAAAGTGGGCAGGTACCCAGTCCAAAATAACCCCGATTCCTGCTTTGTGGAAAGCATCTACCAAATACATAAAATCCTGAGGTGTCCCATATCTTGATGTAGGTGCATAATATCCCACAACCTGATATCCCCATGAACCGTCAAAAGGATGTTCCAATATACCCATAAGTTCTACATGAGTATATCCCATATCCTTAACGTATGCTACAAGTTCCTTAGCCATACGCTTGTAATCATAGAATCCGTCTTCATCATCAGGACCTTTAAAATCCTTTCTCCATGAACCCGGATGAACCTCATAGATTGACATTGGAAGTTCATAGTGATTCTCCTTTGCCTTCTCTGATATCCATTTAGCATCTTTCCATTTGTAATTATCAATATTTGCTACCCTTGAAGCATTTCCGGGTCTTTTCTCAGCCCAAAAACCATAAGGATCAGCTTTGTACAATGTATCCCCACTTTGTGTAGAAATAACATACTTGTACATTGCGCCTTCTTCAACCTCCGGTATGAAAAGTTCCCAGATGCCTGAATCATTTTCCATCTTCATGTTATGGTTAAATCCCAACCAGTCATTAAAATCACCTATAACGGCTACGTTAACTGCATGGGGTGCCCAAACTGCGAAATATGTTCCTTTTACACCATCAATTGTTGTAACATGTGCACCCAGTTTCTCATATATTTCATAATGAGTACCTTTTCCAAACAAATAACAGTCATCTTTTGTTATGACATTCTTGTTTCCCATATGGTCTCCTCCCTGTTTTAATTATTTATTTTCTGTTGTAATTAATCAGGCAGCCTTTTAATATAATGTCACGTTCGTCGTCAGTCATTTCGCCAAGCTTTAATGTAAATGGTTTAACATTCTTGTCATCATCTACAACGTAAGCCTGTACGTCTGTAGCTTTGTTCTTAACAGCTTCAACTATTTCCGGTACAAAAATATAGTCACCGTTCTTAAATGGTAATTCTTCTGATTCATAAATGAATGGAAGCATACCCCAGTTAATAAGGTTTGAACGATATCTCTTTGTTGCATATTCACAGGCAATATTAGCCCATCCGCCTAATACCTTCTGACATGAAGCAGCCTGTTCTCTTGCTGAACCGTCACCCGGTTTTACTGCAAAAATAGTGCTTCCGATACCTACTGTATCATTGTCAATCTTGTACTGAGGAAGATTGTTCTTTAACGCTTCAAATACTCCTCCAACTTCCGGAAGTGCATCTACAGGATTCTGTCCTGCTTCTCTTGCTTTTTCTGCTTTCTGAACTTCTTTAGCCTTTCCTACATATTCAGGGTCCTTTCTTGAAAGTGCAAACTCTGCAAGTCCAAGTGGGTTAGAACGATAAGATGATGTTTCACCTGATGGTATTAATTCATCTGTTGTTGTAACCGGATCATGAATCTCTGAAACAACTTTAAGAAGAAGATTGTCTGTAAGTGCAACCATTTCCGGCCAGTCTTTGATGTTAGGTCCAAACTGGATTTCTGTATCAGGATCTGCTATTCCGTGTGAGTCAAATACTCTGTTTTCATAAATACTCTTGTCAAAATGATACTTACGTCCCTTAAACTCAACATCAACATCTGTAGCTGCTGTAAGATAACCCTTGTTAGCTGCTGTTGCTGCAATAGATCTGGCATCCATAAGTGCAACTGAAGAAATCTGTCCATTCTGTAACTTACTTCCTTCTCTGTTAGGGAAGTTACGTGTTGAATGTCTGATACTGAAGGCATTGTTAGCCGGTGTATCACCTGCACCGAAACAAGGTCCACAGAATGCTGTCTTCATAACACCGCCGGCAGCCATAATATCTGCTGCGCATCCGTTTTTGATTAATTCCATATATACTGGCATAGAAGCAGGATATACACTAAGTGTAAATTCATCAGCTCCAATGCTATGTCCCTTTAATATATCTGCTGCTGCACAAATGTTTTCAAATCCACCACCTGCACAACCTGCAATGATTCCCTGGTCAACATAAAGTTTTCCATCACGAATCTTGTTTGTAAGTTTATAATCAACCTGTCCATCTAATGAAACTAAAGCTTTCTTTTCAACATCGTGGAGAATATCTTCCAAGTTAGCATTTAATTCTTCAATAGTATATGTGTTACTTGGATGGAATGGCATTGCAATCATAGGTTTAATCTTAGATAAATCAACATAAACAATTCCATCATAGTATGTAACTTCGCCAGGATTTAATTCTTTATACTCATCAACTCTTCCATGGATGTCATAGAATTCCTTAATCTTCTCATCTGTACGCCAAATAGATGAAAGACAAGTTGTTTCTGTTGTCATAACGTCAACACCGATTCTGAAATCTGCGCTTAAGTTAGAAACACCAGGTCCTACAAATTCCATAACTTTATTCTTAACATAACCCTTGTCAAATACTTCTCCGATAATTGCAAGTGCAACGTCCTGAGGTCCTACACCCTTAGCAGGTTCCCCTGTCATGTAGATACCGATTACTTCAGGCATATTAATGTCATATGTCTGTGAAAGTAACTGCTTAACCAATTCAGGTCCGCCTTCACCCATGGCCATAGTACCAAGAGCACCATAACGTGTATGTGAATCAGAACCAAGAATCATCTTGCCGCCACCTGCTAACATTTCTCTGGCAAACTGATGAATAACTGCCTGGTGAGGTGGTACATAAATTCCGCCATATTTCTTAGCACATGTAAGTCCAAACATATGGTCATCTTCGTTAATTGTTCCACCAACAGCACATAAACTGTTATGACAGTTTGTAAGCACATAAGGAATTGGGAATTTCTCTAATCCTGAAGCTCTTGCTGTCTGAATGATTCCAACAAATGTAATATCATGGGATGTAAGCTTATCAAACTTAATCTGAAGCTTGTCCATGTTTCCTGATGTGTTGTGTTCGTTCAAAATACCATATGCCATAGTATTCTTTGCAGCATCTTCTTTTGTAAGGTATTTATCCCCTAACTTGTTCTTTAGTAATTCTTCTGAGCCTGCACCTGTTTCTACAACTTCTGTGCCACCAATAAGGTATGCTCCGCCTTTACTTAATGTTATCATTTTTGCCTCCTATGTTTTCGTAACTTATCAGGTTAAATGCGTACCCTTCGGGGTTATAATCCATTTCATACTGATAACTACTAGTATACATTTTTTTGCCCTTCAAATCAAGTAATACACCCATACAATAAGTCGACAATCCGGCTGGTTTGTCTGATTTTTGGCCTTTCGCATTTATTGAACATTGTTATAGACCTTTAGAGGAAGATGATAGTAATGAGGACAAAAAATAAGCTGTGCTTTAATGTTGAATTAAAGCACAGCTTGTTTTATTATTAAGTTGTTTATTTTTTATTCAAAGAAATCTGACCAATTTTTCATTGTGTTTACATCAATTACATCTGTTGATCCAGGCTTTTCACCACCGAGATCACTACTTGTAGTTATTACATCATTTGTGTCAAATTCTATTATATCCATCTCTGGGCTTATATATCTTCTTTCCATTATTTTGATATCTCCTCTCCCTTAATGTACTTGTTAATGATGGCCTGCTGTTCAGGACTATAACCACTAAACTTATCGCTAGCCTGTACCTTCTCAGCAACGTACTTAATTGACTTAGCATTGTTTTCAGTAACTTCTGCATAAACAGTCTTTGAATCACCATTTGAATAATTAATAGTTGCATATCCTACAGCGATAAATTTTCTACCATAGTTTTCTTTCTTGATTTTGATAATTGAACCACAGAACTTTCCTGTCTCTGTCTTTGTTCCATCATTAAACCATCCATCATTTGCAATGTCGAGGAAAGTATACTTACTATCCTTTGTAAGTTTGTTTCCATTCTTTTCGTAAAAACCTAATGTTGTAATAAGTGTACCTGTTGTTACTGTTTTTGAATTTAAGATTTCATCTGCAGCAATTCCATTTCCTGATTTAACAGTTGTCTGGAATCTTAAACCTGTTGGAGCTGCTAATCTAATACTTGCTCCCGGTGTCATTGTTACATTTAATTCAATGCTCTTTAAAGTCATATTTTCATTTACTGTGAGTTCTGTTCCTGGAGCATAAGCTACTTTCTTAGTAACATCGTAGTAACCCTGACCTTCTGTTGGTACAGAAATTAAATCGCCTTCTTTGCACTGTTTTTCTGTTCCATCAATTGAAACTGTGTATTTTGTTGTTTCAGGTGCTTCAAGAACCTCAACTCCTGTTTGAACACCATCAGGAACTTCATTGTATGTTGTAAGTTTCTTAGATTCAAAAACCATAGTTGTTGCATCTGCTGCTGAACCTAAATAAATATCAAAGTTACCATTGTTTGTACTCTGAGTAGCTTCAAATACATATGTAATCTTTACCTTATTTCCAGCTGCAATACTTGCCTCATATCCTGAATTTGCATCTACGAAATCCCAAATATTAACTCTCTGGAAAACCATTTTAATTTTCTTTGCTGCTGTTGATGATACAACAACTTCTGCAACGTACTTCTTTCCCTTAACATATTTTACAGGTGCACTGTTATATTCATTCTGCCAATAATCTCCACCCGCATAGGCTGGAACTTCTTTAGTTTGGTTTGATTCATTAACTAAAACTTCTCCATCTTTGTATGCTTCCTCTTTTGCTACTTTAAAATAAATTGTAATCGATTCTGTACCATTGTAATCTGTTACCACTAATGTATGATAACCACTGGTCAAATCACTTGCCTTTACTCTGCAAAAAGTTCCCTCTTCAACATCTTTAGACACTCCGTCAAATGTTACAGATTTAAACTTAGCTGCTAATGAAAATGCGATATAATAATTATCACCTTCCAATTGTGGCTTTACTGGCACTTTGTCGGCCTTTCCATCAGCTATATAATATGATACTGTTTCTGAGTTTAAAGCCAATGTCCATTTTGAATCTTCAATAGTTGATGGGTCAAAAGGCTTTGTAGATGAACCTGTTGTTGTTTCTTCCTCTTGTCCTGGAACCGTAACGTCAATCGTTGTAATATCTGATTCTCCTGCTGCATTAACTGCACTTACACCAAATTTATATGTCTTTCCTGCTTCAAGCCCTAACTCTTCAATAGTAACTATACCACCGTTGGTAATATCTTTTTTATATGTTCCATCTAAATAAAATTTGTAGCTTGTTGCTGTTGCCACATTAGCAAATGCTATTGTATAATCTGTTTTTAAATTATTAATATTAGCAACTAAACCAGTTGGTGCTGAAGGTTTCTGCAATTCTGTTGTTCCCTCAACTTTTTCTATCTTTAACGTTGCTGTTGCAGATACTTCCTTTGCTTCTGCTGTTTTCGTAGCTACTGTTGTTGCTGTAACTACAATATCGTAACTTCCTACTTCTAAGTTAGTCACTTCTGTCAATGGAATATTCATACCATTAGCATTTTGTCCTGCTACTTTTAACTGATTTCCGTTAAGTGATGCTGTAATAGTAGCTGCATCTACAGCAATTCCCCATGCAAAATGAATCCTAGCACTATCAAAAATTCCCTGACAAGCAAACCCTGTCCATTCTCCACTATCTTTTACTGTTGCTGAATATTGTTTTCCATCAACTGTTGCTGATGGATCTGCCTTTACCTCCCTAGGATTGTACACCGTAATTGATGTTACAATCATCGCAATAGTACATATTATTGCGAGTATTCCTTGTTTCCTTTTTGAAATATTCATGTTTTTTCTCCTTTCATCCAAGATCTTGTCGAATCCCTTCGATTATTTATCCCTTATCAGACAATTCTACCAAATTAAAATGTTTTTTTCAACTACCCATGGGTTATGTTGTACACTTTTTATTCATTTCCCATAAATCAACCTGTTCTTTATGCATTTCTCTTATGCTTTTTGCACATTTTGTCTGCTTCTTTTTGTGCATTTTATACAATTATTTAGTGTTATAATGTTTTCACTATAAAACCGTTTTTATTCTTCTTGTAATTTTGCACAATTTCATCATTTTTTCTCTGTTATATGCCAAACATTAAGGTTCCCCTCTAAAGGAGTAAAGAAAAAGCCCACTGGAACAATATCTCCAGCAGACCTTTTTTCAATTGTTATATGCTATGCTTTGACTAACCAATCATAATAGACTGTTTGCTTTTTACATTTATTTGTTTTTTTTAGGAATCTTCTTAAACTGAATATATTTAACTTTGATTCCTGCTAGTACTTCTTCAAGTTTTAAGTTGTATACACCCTTGTCAAGTTTAACCTTGCAAAGCTTCTGTGTAATCCAGTTGCCGTCTGTTCCGTTAGTCTGGATTACTACCATTGTTGTGCCATTGGCATTAACGTTTACTGTTGACTGTGATAAGTTGGACTTGTCAAATGAGATGTTAACAATAATTGTGTATTCCCCTTCGTCTTCAACTTCTAATGTTGCTTCTGCTCCGCTATTGAACATTACCTTATTGTCTTTTTCAATGTTAAATACTTCATACTTGGCCTGATCATTTGGAACTGAATCGTAATGTTTTGCAACGTCTGTGTCAACTAATTCTCTTTCAATAACAGGTGCTGAAAGAATGAAGTTGCAGATGTTGATTGCAGCTCGCTGAAGTTCTCCGATTGTAAGTCTTCCCTCTTTAATTGATTCCTCTGTGTTGTCGTTGTTTGAGTTAACTTCTGCGCCGTTATTGTTTACAACCATATATACGTCGTTCTGTGAGCGAACCATATCTCTTGTATCCTGATTTGATTCTTCGCCACCTTCTACAACGTCATTCATCTTGGCCCACCAGTCAGTCATTACGATACCCTCGTATCCCCATTCATTTCTAAGGATTGTTGTACAAAGGTCGTAGTTTGAAGCTGCCCAGTGTCCGTTAATAGGATTGTAAGCTGTCATTAATGTTTTAACTGTGCCGGCTTTTACTGCCATTTCAAATGATTTGAGATAAATCTGTCTGATTGCTCTTTCTGAGCAAACTGCGTCAATCTTAAATCTATGTGATTCCTGACCATTTAATGCGAAATGCTTAATTGTTCCCCAAGCACCACCGTCTTTAATACCGCCTGTTGATGCAACTGACATTGTTCCTGAAAGGTATGGATCTTCTGAATAGTATTCAAAGTTACGTCCATTTAAAGGATGTCTGTGAATGTTTACTCCGGGTCCAAGTAATGTATCTACCTGATTTCCATATAATTCCTGACCTTCCATTGTGTAAAGTTCTCTTACAAGCTTAGGATTCCATGATGCTGAAAGTGCTGTTCCAATAGGAAGCTGTGTAGCTTTTCCTTCCATTCTAAGTCCGCTAGGACCATCAGCACAACATGCTGCAGGGATCCCGTAAGCAAACAATGTATCGCTTAATCCACCAAAAGCTGAAGCTGTTCCTTTTGTAACTCTAGGGTTACTCATTCCTTCACCTCTTACAATCTGTGCTAATTCTGCAACTGTAAGCTGTGCAACGAACTCTTCAATAGTGTTTTTGCCTGCTTTTACATCCTGTAATGTAATTCCTACATCGCCTGTAATTTTCATGTCTTTTGGAAGATTGTCTTCAATTCTCTTAGCCATATCAACTGTAGGCTTTTGTGATGGTACATATGTAATTTCGTATGTTCCGTCTTCTCTTCTCTTGCCCGGCTTAATTAATGTAAGATTTTCATCGTTAGGGCAAGCAGCTTCTGAAAGCTGTTCTGTTACTTTAAGTTCTTCAACTTTATATGTATAAGCTAGTTTATTATTTTTTACACTGTTACCTACGTAGAAGTTGTAATCTCCTGCTTCTAATACGTAGCATGACTTGTTGCCTGTAGCGCCTGAGTCATCATATGATGCAATTCCGTTAATATCGAAAGCAATCTTTAATGTCTGGCTCTGACCCGGTACAAGATTTTCTGTTTTCTCGTATGCACAAAGCTGTCTTGCAGGCTGTCCCAAAGCTCCCTGTGGTGCTTCGTAGTATACCTGAACAACTTCTTTTCCTGAGAACTTGTCGCCTGTGTTAGTTACCTTAACTTCTAATGTGATTTTTTCATCATCTGCATCGGCTGATACTGTTTCGATATCAAATGTTGTATATGAAAGTCCGAAACCAAATTCAAATTGAACTTTTTCAGGTGCAAATGTTTCAAAATAACGATATCCTACATAAATGTCTTCTTTGTAAAGGTTTGTAAGTTCGTTGCCAAAGTTGTCATTAGCGGGATAGTCTTCAATATCATAAGCTACTGTGTCAGGTAATTTACCGCTTGGTGTAGCCTTGCCTGAAAGTGCGTCAGCTACTGCGTTTCCACCTTCCATACCGCCCTGCCATACAATAATTACTGATTTGATGTGTCCCTTAAACTGTTCTTCATCAATCCACTTAAGGTCGATAATATTTGAAACGTTAAGAACTACACAAACATCTTCGAAAGCTTCTGTTATGTTCTTAAGGTTTTCTTTTTCTTCATCTGTAAGAAGATAGCTTCCTACCCAATTGGCGTTGTCCTTATCTTCTCCTGCTGTACGTCCGATAATGTATAAAGCCTTGTTAGTTGATTCTGCCTGTTTCTTTGCATAATCTGCTGTGATTTCCATATCTTTTTGGAACCATGGCTCGCATGCCCAGCCACCGCCACCGTTATCAAATGGATGGTCTTTTAACCATTCCTTATAGTCTTCAACTATAGTCTTGTTAAAGTTAAGATTGCTGTTTTCAAATCCGTCCAAAATATTTGTTGCGTATTCAACGTTTACAGCTCCTCCTGAACCTGTTCCGCTTCTGTAGTACTCAATCATTGGTCTTCCAAAAACTGAAACCTTATCCTGTTCTGTTAATGGGAGTGTGTTGTTTTCATTCTTTAATAATACTATTCCCTCGACGGCCGCTTCGCGACTTTTGTCAGCAAACCCCTCAACAGGTACCCCCCTTAAATTGTTGTCCATTGGTTTCTCCTCCTCTTATTCTCATATAGCCTATTTTTTTCATTTTTCATATTTTATACTAAAAATCACTATATCATATAATTTTTGCAATTGCTAGATTTTATGGGAGGAAAAACGTTTTTATTAAGGACGTTTTTGCCCCCCTTTTGTGCAATTTTTTTAGGCTTTTTGCCCCATAAAAAAGCACATCTTTGCTTGTAAAAATTTTTTTGGTTCATTTTTTTTATGTATTTTTACTATTTATTTATTGCTATTTTTGTTAATTTTGTTTTTTGTGCTTTATTGCTTTAAAGCGTTATATGTTGTAAAATTATATTACTATACTTGAACGACAGAAAGGAATGAAACAATGGGAAAATATTTTCAGGAAGAAATTGAAACTGCCTCTCGTGAAAAGATTGAGCAGATTCAAACAGACGGACTTTTAGATGTAGTAAAAAGAGTATACGAGAATGTACCTTTTTACAGAAAAAAAATGGTGGAAAAAGGTGTAACACCTGACGATATAAAATCTTTAAAAGATATTTCTAAGTTACCTTTTTTAACGAAAGACGATTTAAGAGATGCTTATCCATACGGCTTATTAGCAGTACCTCTTAAAAATTGTGTACGTATTCACTCAACTTCAGGTACAACAGGTAAGCGTGTAGTAGATTTTTATACTAAGAAAGATATTGATATGTGGGAAGATGGATGTGCCAGAGCCCTTGTGGCTGCCGGTGGAACAGATGAAGATGTAGTTCACGTATCTTATGGATATGGTCTTTTCACAGGTGGCTTCGGATTAAACGGTGGTTCACAGAAGGTTGGTTCTTTAACACTTCCTATGTCATCAGGTAACACTGACAGACAGCTTCAGTTTATGACTGATTTGGGTTCAACTATTCTTTGTTGTACACCTAGTTACGCTTCTTATTTGGCCGAATCTATTGAAGAACGGGGAATTAAGGACCAGATTAAATTAAAAGCCGGTATTTTTGGTGCAGAGGCTTGGTCAGAAGATATGAGAGCTGATATTGAAAACAGGCTTGGCATTAAGGCTTATGATATTTATGGACTTACTGAAATTGAAGGTCCGGGTGTTGCTTTTGAATGCGAGGAACAGAATGGTATGCATATTTGTGAAGATTATTTCATTCCGGAAATCGTAGATCCTGACACATTTGAACCTGTTCCTGACGGACAGATTGGTGAATTAGTATTTACAAGTTTTGCTAAAGAAGCATTTCCACTTATCAGATACCGTACAAAAGACATTACTTATATTACAAGAGAGAAGTGTAAATGTGGACGTACTCATGCCCGTATTCACAGATTAATGGGACGTTCAGATGATATGCTTATTGTCAAAGGTGTTAATGTTTATCCTTCTCAGGTTGAAGAAGTTCTTATTAAACAGGGAATGCCTGCCAACTACCAGCTTATTGTTGACCGTGTAAACAATAGCGATACTATGGAAGTTCTCGTTGAAATGACACCTGAAATGTTCTCTGATACAGTTAGCTCAATTGAGTCTAAGGAGAAAGATATTGTTACCGCTCTTAAGAGTATGCTTGGCATTTATGCTAAGGTTAAATTGGTTGAACCAAAGTCAATTACACGTTCAGAAGGAAAAGCAGTTCGTGTTATAGATAAACGTAAAATTTAGGAGGTTTTTATATGTATATTCATCAGATTTCAGTGTTTATTGAAAACAAACCGGGTAATATTGCAAACTTTACCAATTTTCTTGCCGAACACAAAATAGATATGCGTGCATTCCAGATTGCCGATTCAAGCGATTTCGGAATTATTCGTATTATTGTAGACGATCCTTTTAATACTCTTACTCTGTTAAGAGACAACGATTGGATTTGTAACCTTACACACGTTATTGGCGTTAAGCTTCCGGATGAGCCGGGCTCAATGGCTAAGGCAATGAACGTTATTGCTTCTAACGGCTACAGCGTTGATTACGTTTACGCCTTCCTTGCAAGAGGCACAAATGACGCCCTTATGGTATTCCGTGTCAAGGACGAGGATACAGACAAAGTTGCCGCATTGCTGGTAAGGAGTGGAATGAAAACAGTGGACCAGGAAGACTTGACTAAGATGTAGAAATGGAAACACTTCTTATAGACATTCTCTTTATCATCTATCATATACTTTTGGGGTATGGGGGAATGATGAAGAGAATGTCTATAAGCACGCGGCTGTCGCAGCATGCGTCAGCCGCTACAAATAAAAAAGAAGAGCCATCTTTTCATGCAAGCATGAAGATGGGCTCTTCTTTTTTATTTGTAGCACTGGGCACACGTTGCTTGTGTGCTTCGCGATTATTCTACTGTGTATGGCATTAATGCGATATTTCTAGCTCTCTTGATAGCTGTTGTAAGAGCTCTCTGATGTCTAGCACAGTTTCCTGTGATTCTTCTAGGAAGAATTTTTCCTCTTTCAGATACGTATCTCTTTAATGTAGCTACATCTTTATAATCGATTGCCTTGTTTTCGTTAGCACAAAATGCACAAACTTTTTTTCTTCTACGACCGCCTCTTCTTCTCATTGGAGAATCTGGTCTTTCACTCTTATTATATGGCATAACTTGACCTCCTATTTTCGTTAATGAGATTCTATTCGAATCTGTTAAAAGTTAAATGGTAAACCTGAATCATCTACACTGTCAGGAATGTTCATAAAACCGTCTCCTGCAGGTGCTGTTGGCTGCGATGCAACCGGCTGCTGTGGCTGATAGTTATTATTGCTATCTGCTGTAGCTTTGCTTTCTGCAAATTCCTGATTTTCAACAACTACTTCTGTTGTGTAAACTGTCTTACCATCTTTGTCCTGATAACTGCCTGTCTGAATACGACCTTCGGCAACTATCTTAGTTCCCTGATGGAAATATTTTTCAGCAAATTCACCGCTTCTACCAAATGCTACACATCTGATAAAGTCAGCGCTCTGATCTCCATCTCTCTTAAATCTACGATCTACTGCTAATGTGTATCTCGCAATAGCCAACTGATTATCTCCTGATGTTGAATATCTAACTTCAGGGTCACGAGTCAAACGACCCATAAGAATAACTTTATTCATATTATACCTCTCTAATGTATCAAACTATGCTTCTACTGCAACAGTCATAAATCTGATAACATTTTCCATAATACGAAGCTGGCTTTCTAACTCGCTAGGAAAATCTGTGTTTTCAGTGTCAATATCGATGAAGTAATAGAATGCTTCTGACATCTTCTGGATTTCGTAAGCTAATTTCTTCTTACCAGCTTCTTCGATCTTTGTAATTGTACCACCGAACTTTTCGATAAGTGCTTTTACCTTTTCTACTTCAGCTGTTCTTCCTTCATCATCAAGTTTTGCACTAACAACAACTGTTAATTCATATTTGTTCATGCTTCTACCTCCTTTTGGTCTCTGGCCTTTTCGTTTGAAAAAGCAAGGATCATAACGAATACTCGTTATGCGTAATTAATATATATCACGAATTACTATAATATCAAAAAAAGTCCCTGTGTTCAAGGACTTTTTTTCATTTTGTGATTTTTTTCCGAAATCTTTTGGTTTTAAACAAAGCTTTCGTTTTTTTATTTACTGCAAAATCTTCTTTACGCTTTTTTCGAAAGTTTTTCTTGGAACCATTACTATACGACCGCAGCCTTTACATTTCAACTTAAAATCTGCACCCGTTCTTATAATTTCCCATTCATTAGTTCCACAAGGATGCCCTTTTTTTAATGTTACTACTGTTCCAATATTATATTCCATTAGTCTACCACTCTTCCTATTCCAACTATATGCGAAATATTATTGTAGTTAATAGTCTGTCCACCTTTTTCTACCACTTTGCCTGCACCTGCATACATAGATACATGATAGATATTTAAAGTTCTTCCCGGTGTGCTGTATTTTACTGCCGCATTGTAATCTCCGTAAAAAATTAAATCACCCGGTTTCATATCATCTATGTCAATAAAACCATAATATACTATTTGATTTTTTTCTTTTAAATAATCAAACAGACTTGCTGCTGTCTTTGCATAAGAACCACTTCCAAGTTTCTTGTTGTAGTGCTTGTATGATTTATAGCCTTTCCAAACCAAAGCTGAACAATCATAGTATCCTTTTCTCATTCTTTTTGGCTGACTATATTTCCAATGATTAACTATGTACATAGCCCTATTTACAATCTTGTACATACCTTTTGCATATACTTCGATTCTATAAGACTTGTGAATATTTCCGATTTTTACATCAACATATGTAACTCCTGAATTTACACCTTTAACGACACCATCGCTTGAAACTGTGGCAACGCTTTCATTTCTGCTTGTAAATTCAGGAACTGTACCTGTGTCGCCCCAAATAGGAAACTGTACTTTTTCACCTTTTTTTATAACTGCCTTTAAATTATTAACTGTTGGATTAACAACTGTATACTTTATGTTGAATACTTTTCCATCTACATTTGCTGTAATTGTACCCGTTCCCGGTTTTGTGCCTAAAACTGCCGCTTTCTTTTCATAAGTTGTTAAAGTGGCACATTTTTTGTTTGAATTAGTCCAAGTAATAGTACTATGTTCTCCTAAACCTTTAAAAGAAATATACTGCTGTCTTTCATTGCCTAATGCTGTTCCATAAACAATTAACTCCTGAACTTCCGTTTCAGGGTTTGAAACATAAATTGTATTTGTGTATGTAACAACATTTTTGTTTTTGTATGTAACCTTTGCTGTAATGTTAACTTTGCCTTCATTTACTGCTTTCAAAGTAGCTTTAAGCTTGCTTCCACTTACTGCTGAAAGTTTTGAAACAACATCGCTATTCCCAACACTCCACTTGCATGACTTAACATTACTTTCGTCTATTCCATCTACCATAACAGTAAAATTCTGACCTTTTGCCTGGCTTACAAAACCGTTAACCTTTGTTCCGTCAGCGTTAACTTTCTTAATACTGATTCCGTTAGAATCATACAATCTGTTATTTACATCACTTGACAAAACATTTATTGTACATTTGCTATATCCCTGTGAGGATTTCGCTGTTATTTCCGCTTTTCCCGGATTTAACGCCTCAACAGTACCTTCTTTATTGACTTTTGCTATTGAGTCATTTGAAGACATATATGAAATTTTATTAACTGACTTTGCTACAACCATACCTGTCTGGCCTTCTGTTAATGTTGTAGGATATTTCGTTATGACAACATTCTTAGAAGTATCAGGAACTGTAACCTTGCAAGTCATTGTTCTTGATTTACAAGTTGCAGTAATTGTTGCAGCTCCATAATTTACAGCTCTAATTCTACCTTTTTTTGAAACAGTAACTGCAAATTTATTAGAAGTTCTCCATTTAACTTTCGTTCTCGCTGAAACATTTTTAACTTTTATTTTTTTTCTTTTACCCTTTTCTAATGTTACTGTACTTTTAGAAATCGTAGGTGTTGCTCCATAAGCCAATTCACTTTTTAATTGAAGTCCTGAAATAATAGCCGCCATCACGATTATTATTCCAATTGTTCTCTTTAAAAATTTCATCTTTTCCTTCTTTCATTCTTTATCTGTCACATTATTTTGCTGTTTTAAAGTTCTTCTTTCTCCATTTTCCGTAAGCTGTACCGTTTGAAGTCTTTACATAACCTCTAACTCTTACGTAATATTTTTTATTTGCCTTTAACTTTTTAAATTTATAGCTAACTTTCTTAGTTGTCTTTGTTACTGCCTTCTTGAATTTTGAAGATCTAGACAACTGAAGCTGATATCCTGATACTTTTGCAATCTTTTTATAAATTACCTTGGCACTCTTCTTAGTTTTTACGATCTTTGTTATCCTTGTATTTCCAACGCTAACTTTCTGTGCTGTAGGTTTCTGAGTTGTTGTTACCTTTGCAGTTGTAGTTGGTGTTGGTGCAACTGTAGTTGTCTTTGCTGTTGTTGTAGTTGTTTCTACTGCTGCTGATGTTGTTGTCTCTACTACTGCAGGTGTAGTTGTTTCTACTGTCACTGGTGTAGTTGTCTCTACTACTACAGGTGTAGTTGTTTCTACTGCCACTGGTGTGGTTGTCTCTGCTGTTGCAACTGTAGTTGTTTCTACTGCCACTGGTGTGGTTGTCTCTGCTGTTGCTGTTGTAGTTGTTTCTGCTGTTGCAGTTGTAGTTGTTTCAGTTTCTTTAACAATTTTAATCTGTCCGTCTGCTATTTCAATATTTAACTGATCCTTTACAACATCCTGACCTTCTGTATTCACCAATCCATAAGAAATTGTATATCTACCTTCCTTATCAAAAACGACTCTAATAGTTCTGTCTAAATCATTACCTGCAATAGTCATTTCCTTATTAAATCCGCTAATGTCGTACCACTCTCCGCCATCTTTGTATTCAATAGATGATACCTGATTGTCGCCTGTTACTGAAACAGTTCTTACAACCTGCTTTCCAACAATGCCTGATGCCCAGAACTCTAGCTTAAATTCCTTAGCTGTTCCTAATGTGTATGCACCTTCTACGCCATCTTTCTTCACATAAATAGCTGCGCCAAAATTGTCGTCGCCTGTGTTATCACCACCGTCTGCCCATGCAGGTATAATCATAACCACAAGCATTGCCATAATTGTCACAATACTTATTAACTTCTTGTTCATTAAATATCTCCTTCCGAACTTCTCTGTTTTTTCGCACGTTACTTTGATTATAACATATTCCTGAAGATATATTACATATTTATTACAAATTTTTCGATATTTTTTTGTTTTTACATTTTATCCCCATGCAGCCGAAAAATTTTCATGCAAACACGTTGAGAGTTCTTATTTTGCTCCGCCGCCTATTGTAAAACAAAAATCAAAACTCGCCTACGGCTCAGACAGTTGATTTTTGCTTTACGCTATGCTCGCAAAATTGCGAATCTCTGCCTATTGTTTGCTTTGAGAATTTTTCGGCTGCATGGGAAAAATGTGCGAAAAAAAATCTCAGGAACATTCCTGAGATTTTTGAGAGGCGAGTACCAGATTTGAACTGGTGATAGCGGTGTTGCAGACCGATGCCTTACCACTTGGCTAACTCGCCATATATATAGAACTCTTACATTATAGCAAGGGTTCTTTTTATCGTCAAGACTCATCTTTTCAGATAAGCTGACGGAAGTGACTCCAAGGGGATTTGAACCCCTGTTACCGCCGTGAAAGGGCGGTGTCTTAAC
>OFMD01000791.1_pt1 | contig 23448 bp, 17 predicted proteins | sample 1541211 | NCBI WGS metagenome assembly OFMD01 (sample SAMN04209231, study PRJEB22552) | human gut metagenome | biome: gut; material: feces | host: Homo sapiens | place: USA: Oklahoma | reverse complement strand
GGCTGCGGCCCGGGGGTGTTGTGCGTTCGGAAAAAAGATTTACAACCTTGCTGCGCTGTGCTACACTGAAAATACAACTGTACATTGCGCAGCCTTCGCCGCTTCGGGCGGCAGGGGGAATGAGGGTGCAAAGCCCCGCGAGTCGGTCGCTGTGAAGCCGCCGGATGGCGGATAAGTCAGAATACCTGAAGGCTGCAGGCATTTCCGCCGGAACCGGAAGCTGCATGGCTGAACGAAGCAATTTCGTTCGGCCGGTTTTGCTGCATCTGTCTGCCGGTCCCGGCGGGCAGATTTTTTCATTCAGGAGGGAAACACATGAAAAAACGCTTACTGGCCCTGCTGCTGGTGCTGACGATGGTGTTCAGCCTCATGCCGGCGGCACTGGCTGCGGACACGGTGGACGTGGCTGCACTGCCGGAGTATGCCGCAGATGCGGACATCAGCACCGGCGCGGCGTACAAGATCAGTACGGAAGAGAGCCTGCGGGCCTTCGCCGCTGCGGTCAAGGCGGATGACGGAAACGGCACATATGCGCACGCCGGCGTCACGCTCTATCTCGCCGGTGACATTGCCCTTACCGGCACGTGGACGCCGGTCGGCAACGCGGCGTTATATCCCGGCGATTTCTTTGCCGGTACGTTTGATGGCTGCGGCCATACGATCAGCGGCCTGAACGTGCAGGGGCAGGGATTATTTGCCGCAATCAATCAGGCGACGATCCGCAATCTGAATGTGTCCGGTACGGTCAGCAGCACCGTGAACTATGTCGGCGGCATCGTCGGCAAGGTGCAGGCCGGCACGATCGAAAACTGCAGCTTTTCCGGCAGTGTTTCCAGCAGTAAGAGCAAAGCTTATGTCGGCGGCATTGCCGGCGGGCTCTACAGCGCGAATGTGACAATCAGCGGCTGCGCAAATACGGCGGATGTCACAGGCGGCTATGCCGGCGGCATCCTTGGCTTCTGGAAAAAAGCTGCGACCATTCAAAACTGCTACAACACCGGCAGTATTACCGGCTCGGACAAGGCGGGCGGCATTGTCGGCCAGCTGAGTTCGGGTACCATTGAAAATTGCTACAGCATCGGCGACATTGGCGGTAAGGCATCGCAGAAGGGCGGCATCTTCGCCTTCAGCAATGCAGCGGTCAAAAACTGCTACTATACGCTGCCGGAGGCGGAAACGCTTGGCGGCACGGCAGCAGCGGCTGTGCACATCACCTCCCCGGAGGGCCTTGCGGACAAGCTCGGCAATGCCTTCAAAGAGGACACGGCTGGCGCGAACAACGGCTACCCCATCCTCGTCTGGCAGGCGGGCGAAGTGGTGCAGCCTGACCCGCGCATCGAGCTGACCGGCTCAGACACGCTCTGGCGTACCACAAATGATGCGCAGCCGCAGACGACGATCACCGCCGCCTGCAAGGACATGGATGAGGACACGCACGTCGACTGGACGCTGACGGAGGGCGAGGGCATTGTCACGCTCGAGACGCCGGAGGGCGCGGGCGCGGCCAACCAGTCCGTGATCGTCAAGGCGACGGCCGACGGCGCCGGTAAGGCGGTCGTCACGGCCAGCACGGCCGATGGCATCACGGCGAGCATCACGATCTACGTCATTCCTCAGATCACGACCGTGGAGCTCCAGGGCGTTGTTGCCGTGGGCGAGACGGTGCGCGCCAAGGTCAATGTCCTCGGCGGCAGTGAGTATGATTATGCCAACTTCCCAGCGCTGCAGATCCAGTGGCGCTATGCTACGCAAGAGGGGCATTACGAAGGTACTTATCAGGACATCGCCGGTGCGACCGGTTATGAATACACCATCCCGGAGAGCATGTCGGGCAACTACCTGACGTTCCGGTTCTATGATACTGTCTCCAGAGAATATAAAGAGCTCAGCAGCCCTGTGCGCATCGCCACGGCGGAAGAGCGCCTGCTCAAGGCAGACGCCTCGGCACTGACGCTCGATACCTCCGACATCCGCGCGGCCACGACGATCGCGCTGCCGACAGCCGGGGCCGTGAACGGCTCGGCCATCACATGGGCGAGCTCGGACAGCAGCATCATCGACCCGGCCACCGGCGCCGTGACGCTGCCGGGCAGCGGTATCCGGACCGTCACCCTCACGGCGACGCTCACGCGCGGCGAGGCGATCGCCTACCGCAATTTTGACATCCGCGTCTGGTCGCAGGCGGAACTCGATAAGGAAGCCGCCAAGAGCGAGCTGCGCAAGCTCGTCGAGCGGCTCGACGGCACCATCACCCTGACGCCGGAATACGGCCGGGACACGAACGTGAACACGATGCTCAGCGCGAAGATCGACGACAGCAGCATCGCGGTCAGCGTCTCCAAAGTCGAGGAAGTGTACGGCGGCGCGGGCGTCGCGGCCGACGGCACGATCACGTATTTCTTCGTCGACCCGAACACCACGCCGCTCGTGCACAACGGCAGCTACAACGTCACGTTCGCGCTCAGTAAGGCCGGCGCGACCGAGACACTGCAGGTCCCGGTCGTCATCGGCTGGGATGTGCAGCGCGTGCGTGACACGATCTCTGCCGAGATCACGAGCCAGCTCACCACCGAGGGCCTGTGCGCCGCCGGGGATGACCCGAACCTGCTCACGCAGGATCTGACGCTGCCGAAGGTCATCGACGGCAAGCGGTGGGCGCTCATCTCCTGGACGTCCAGCGACCCGACGGCGATCGCCATCAGCGACAAGAACCAGCAGACGGCGGACACGCTCTTTGACCCCTATGTCGGCGTGGTCAAGACGCCCACGCAGGATACGACCGTTACGCTTACTGCGACCGTGACCTTCCAGCTCACAGATGCGCAGGAGCAGACCGTCACCGTCAGCAAGGTGTTTACCGTCACCGTCAAGGGACAGCAGACCAACGTGCGCGAGCAGCTGCTTGCAAAGCTCGACGCGGGCTTTGCATCCTATGGCGGCCTGCGCGATGCCGTGACGGGTCTGCCCCTCACGCAGCGCGACGGCAAGTATCTTGCAGCCAATGACATTCATTTCCCGACCACGCGCGACTTCGGCGTGGACGGCAAGTATACCCCCGTGACCATCACAAGCAGCGATGCCGACACCATCGCGCCGCCGGATGTGAACAATGCCGCGCGTGCGGAGGTCTACCGCCCGCTGCCCGGTGAGGCTGCCAAGGATGTCACCGTCACGGTGACGCTCACGGATACCGACAGCGGCGTGTCGGCATCGCGCAGCTTCCTGATCGCCGTCCAGCCGCTCACGCAGCAGGAGATCGACGCGGAGCTCGCGCTCATGGCTGCGGTCAAGGCGCACTACTTTGACGGCATCCGCAACGGCAACACGGACGCAAAGAACATTCTCACCGACCTGCACCCCTTCCAGGAGGCGTATCTGGATGCGGCCGGCCGGCTCGTCTGGGTGTATGACCATGCAGACCTGACCGGCAGCGGCATCGTCCCCGTGGCGATGGACGGCTGGACGGAAAGCGAGCAGTGGCGGCTGTTCCGTTCGACGGATTCGGACGTTATCAGCCATGAAAACCTGCTCGTGACCCGCGCGGCGGGGGACAAGACCGTTACGGTCAGCAGCGAGCTCTCGAGTGAGACGCTCGGCAAGTATGCCGCACGCTATCCGGACAACAAGGACTTTCAGGCACTGAGCTGCCAGCCGGTGTCCGTGGAGCTGACGGTGCCCGGCACGGAGCCGGTCACTCCGACGCCCGTGGATCCCACGCCGGTCGAGCCGGATCACAAGGCGCTCAGCGTTACCTTCCAGCTGCACACGGACACGGAAATGTGGATCGCGCCGTCCGTGATCGGCGACCTGCCGGAGGGCACGACGGCGATGGACGTGTTCCGGCAGGTGCTCACAGCCAACGGCTACAGCTATGAGGCGAAGGGAAGCTATGTGCAGGCCGTCATCAAGCCGGACGGCACGAAAGTGGCCGAGTTCAGCAAGGGGCCGAATTCCGGCTGGGTCTTTCGCGTCAACGGGGAGTTCCCGGACGTTGCCATGCAAGACTGCCGGCTCTCGGACGGCGACGTGATCGAGGTGTTCTTCACCGCCGACTATATGGATGAGCCGGGAATGTTCCTGCCGTTCACGGACGTGACGAACCACTGGGCATACAGCGCCATCAAGCGCGTGTATACCCGCGGCTGGATGGTCGGCATGGACGAGAAGACCTTCGCGCCGGATCAGCAGCTGAGCCGCGCAATGCTCGCGGTCATCCTCTATGCGATGGCGGGCGAGCCGGCGGTCACGGGCGAGGGCCCGTTCACGGATGTCCCGGCAGGCTGCTGGTACACCGACGCCATCGTCTGGGCAGCGCAAAACGGGATCGTCTGCGGCTTCGGCGACGGCACGTTCCGCCCGAACGAGGCGGTCACGCGCGCGCAGGCGGCCGTCATGCTCTATGGCTATGCGGCCTTCACCGGCGCGGATGTGACGGCGCGCGCAGACCTTTCCGCCTACAGCGATGCCGGACAGATCCCGGCCTGGGCGCTGGATGCGATGCAGTGGGCGAATGCGCGCCGGCTCATCGTCGGCCGTGACAGTAGCCACCTCGTCCCGGACGGCAAAACGACCCGCGCCGAGATGGCCGCCATCCTCAGCGCATACATCGGAAAGTAACACGAAAAAGCCGAACCCCCCGAACAAACTGTTCGGGGGGCTTCGCGCGCTATGGGAAGAAGGGAATGGGGAACGGGGAAGAAGGAAGGTTTGCTTTGAGATCCGCCGTGATCCGGCGGCGGCCTGTGCCTGCCGCCGCTGCATCGTTGGCTTGATATCAGTATAACAAAAAAGAAGATCTGCACAAGCCCGGTGGGGGGATATTTTTTCGGGAAAAAACCACACAATATACAAATGCTTGTCCCGGTTGACGTGCGCACGCTTTGGCGGTACAATAGCAGCACGAATCAGAAAGGATGACTGCCATGTACAACGGTTATTATTATGGCTTTGATATGACGTATCTGGTGCTGGTCGTGCCGGCGCTGCTCATCGCGCTCATCGCGCAGATTCAGGTCAAGAGCGCGTTTTCGCGCTATGCCGGTGTGCGCTGCACGAGCGGGCTGACCGGCGCGCAGGCGGCGCAGCGTATCCTGCAGGCAAACGGCATCACCGACGTGCGCATCGAGCACATCTCCGGCAAGCTCACCGACCACTTCGACCCGCAGGCGAAGGTTATCCGCCTCTCGGACGAAGTGTATGGCGTCGCGTCGATCGCGGCCGTCGGCGTCGCGGCGCACGAGGCGGGCCACGCCGTGCAGTACGCGACCGATTACGCGCCCATCCGCATCCGCGCGGCCATCATCCCGGCCACGCGCATCGGCTCCAATCTCTCGTGGCCGCTGCTCATTGCGGGGCTGATCTTCAACTGGACGGCGCTCGTCTGGGCAGGCATTTTGCTCTTCGGCCTTGTGACGGTGTTCCAGCTGGCGACGCTGCCGGTGGAGTTCAACGCCTCGCGCCGCGCGCTGGCCGCCATCGAGTCGCGCAACCTGCTCACGGACGACGAGCTGCGCGGCGCGCGCAGCGTGCTGCGGGCAGCCGCCATGACGTATGTCGCGGCGCTGCTGGTGTCGTTCGCGCAGCTGCTGCGGCTGATCCTGCTCTACGGCAACCGCCGCCGGGATTGACGCAGCCGTTGCAATCGGCGCCGAATTATCGTAAAATAGCGGGTGCAGGGGTCACTGCGCCTGCTATTTTTCTGCCCGGGAGGGGATCGCATGCACCGCATTTTTATCGTGGAGGACGACGCGGCCATCGCCGCCGCGCTGCAAAAGCACCTGACGACGTGGGGCTTTGACGTGCGCTGCGCGGAGGATTTCCGCAATGTGCTCGCCGAGTGCACGGCGTTCGATCCGCAGCTTGTGCTGCTGGACATCACGCTCCCGTTTTATAACGGCTACCACTGGTGTCAGGAGCTGCGGCGCGTGTCGAACGTGCCGGTCGTGTTCATCTCCTCAGCGTCGGACAATATGAACATCGTCATGGCCATGAACATGGGCGGGGATGATTTTATCGCCAAGCCCTTTGATCTGAACGTGCTGCTGGCGAAGATTCAGGCCATTTTGCGCCGCACGTATGATTTTGCCGCGCCCGCGCCCACGCTCGAGCATCGCGGCGCCGTGCTCAACACGGCGGATGCGAGCCTGACGTATCAGGGGCAGCGCATTGAGCTGACGAAAAACGACTACCGCATCCTGCAGACGCTCCTCGAGCGCAAGGGCAGCGTCGTCAGCCGCGAGACGCTCATGGAAAAGCTCTGGGAGACGGACAGCTTCGTGGACGAAAACACGCTCACGGTCAACATCGCCCGTCTGCGCCGCAAGCTTGAGGCCGCCGGCCTGCCGGATTATATCACGACGAAAAAAGGCCTCGGCTATCTCATCGAGTGAGGGGGTAAGATATGTTTGGTGCCTATGTGCGGGAAAACCGCAAGGTCGTAATCGCGCTCACGGTCTACACGGCCGTGTTCGCGCTCATATTCTGGCTCTACCGGCTGCCGCTGGGTGCGGTGGGGTATGCGGCGCTCGTGTGCCTGTTTTTGCTGCTGGTCTGGTTCGCGGTCGATTACCGGCGCTTTGCCGTGCGCCTGCGCCTGCTGCGGCGGCTGGAGCAGGAGATCACACTCAGCACCGAGCAGCTGCCGGAACCGGACGGGATGCTCGAGGCGCAGTATCAGGCGCTCGTGCGCGCGCTTGATGCCGACCGCCGCGCGCAGATGACCCGCAGCCAGCGCAGCTATCAGGACTTAGTTGAGTACTACACCGTCTGGGCGCACCAGATCAAGACGCCCATCGCCGCCATGCGCCTGCTGCTGCAGGATGCGGACACGGATGAGCAGCGTGCGCTGCTCGAGCAGCTGCAGAGCGTGGAGCAATATGTGGAGATGGTGCTCGGCTACCTGCGGCTCGAGGGCCCGTCGTCGGACTATGTCATCCGCAACTATCTGCTCGACGATATCGTCCGGCAGGCGGTGCGCAAGTTTGCCTCCCAGTTCATCCGGCGCAAGCTGCGTCTGGAGTATACGCCGCTGAATGTCAGCGTCATCACGGATGAGAAGTGGCTGCTGTTCGTCATCGAGCAGGTGCTCTCCAACGCCCTCAAGTATACGCGCAGCGGCTCGGTCTCCATCACGCTCGAAGCGCCGAAGACGCTGTGCATCCGCGACACGGGCATCGGCATCGCGCCCGAGGATCTGCCGCGCGTGTTTGAAAAGGGCTACACCGGCAGCAACGGCCGCACGGATAAGCGTGCGACCGGCATCGGGCTATACCTCTGCCGGCGCATCCTTGCAAAGCTCGGTCACTCGATTACCATCGTCTCGACGCCCGGCGTGGGCACGACGGTGCGCATCGGGCTCGAGCAGGACGCGCTCGAGGTCGAGTGAGCCTTACAGAATCGTAAGTTTCCGCCGGGAAAATGTAAGCCGGAAGTATGGCAGCCATTTTCCCGGCGGTTTATACTGAGCCTGTCATTACACAGGAGGTAACGGTTATGTCGTTTTTGGAAGTTCGTCACGTTCAGAAAATTTACACCACACGCTTCGGCGGCACGAAGGTGCAGGCGCTCAGCGATGTGAATTTCACGGTCGAGAAGGGCGAGTACGTCGCCATCATGGGCGAGAGCGGCAGCGGTAAGACCACGCTGCTCAACATTCTTGCCGCGCTCGACAAGCCTACCGGCGGTGAGGTCGTGCTCGACGACCGGGCGCTGGGCACGATCCCCGAGCGGGAGATCGCGGCGTTTCGCCGCTCGCAGCTCGGCTTCGTGTTTCAGGAGTTCAACCTGCTCGATACGTTCTCCGTGCAGGATAACATCTTCCTGCCGCTCGTGCTCGCCGGCAAGGCGTATCCGGAGATGGCCGCGCGCCTCGCGCCCATCGCCCGGCAGCTCGGCATCGCGGAGCTGCTGCAGAAGTTCCCGTATGAGCTCTCCGGCGGACAGAAGCAGCGTGTAGCCGTCGCCCGCGCGCTCATCACGCAGCCGAAGCTCGTGCTGGCCGATGAGCCGACCGGCGCGCTCGATTCTCGTGCGACGGATGAGCTGCTGCGCCTGTTCGAGGAGATCAACCGCGGCGGTCAGACCATCCTCATGGTCACGCACTCGGTCAAGGCGGCCAGCCACGCCACGCGCGTGCTGTTCATCAAGGACGGCGAGGTGTTCCACGAGATCTATCGCGGCGAGAGCACGGATGAGCAGCTCTATCAGAAGATCTCTGACACGCTCACGATGCTGGCAACGGGCGGTGAGCACCATGCGTAATCTCTATCCGCGTCTGGCGGCGACGAATCTGAAGAAAAACCGCCGGTTCTACCTGCCGTATCTGCTGGCCTGCATCGTGATCGTGGCGCTGTTTTGCATCATCCTCACGCTCGCGAGCGATCCCTATCTCGGTCAGATGCAGTACGGCGGCAGCGTCAGTCAGGTGCTCGGTTTCGGCGTGTTCATCATGGCGCTGTTTTCCGCCATCATCCTCTTTTATACGAACAGCACCTTCACCAAGCAGCGCAAGCGCGAGTTTGCCATCTACAACATCCTCGGCATGGAAAAGCGCCACATCTCCTACGTGCTCTTCTGGGAGTCGCTGTATACGGCGGCCATGGCGCTGTTTTTCGGCCTCGTGGCGGCGGGTGTGTTCTCCAAGCTCCTGCAGCTCGTGCTCATGCGGCTCATCGGCGGGGAGGCCACGTTCGGGCTGAACATCCGCCTGATGAGCATCGGCTGTACGGTGGTGTTCTTCGGCGCGCTGTTTTTGCTGCTGCTACTCAACACCATCCGCATCATCCATCTGTCCAACCCCGTGCAGCTGCTGCGCGCCGGCAGCGAGGGCGAGCGCGAGCCGCGCAGCAAGTGGATCCTTGCACTGCTCGGCGCGGTGTGCCTTGCCGCGGGCTATCTTATTTCCCTGCGCACAAACGCGGCCTTGTACGCCATCCAGAATTTCTTCCCGGCGGTCATCCTTGTCATCATCGGCACGTATCTCACGTTCATCGCGCTGAGCATCGTTGTGCTCAAGGCGCTGCGCAAAAACCGGCGCTACTACTATAAAACCAGCCACTTTGCCACCGTCTCCGGTCTCATCTACCGCATGAGCCGCAACGCGGCCGGCCTTGCGAGCATCTGCATCCTCTCGACGATGGTGCTCGTGACGGTCTCGACCACGGTGAGCCTGTATAAGGGCGTGGATGCCTACGCCGCCGTGCAATGGCCGCAGGATATGACGCTCACGCTCATGACCGACCCCCGGACGAACACAGTGCCGGACGTCGCGCCGGTTTTGCGGGTGGTGGATGATGCCATGACGCGCACGGGGCTCACGCAGAGCAACGTGCACGGCTATCGCACCGTCAGGTTTTCCGCGCTGCGCAGCGGCGATGCGCTCGATCTCACGAGCAAGCAGCTCACCGGTTCGAGCGCCGATGAATACACCGTCATGGTTCTGGACACGGAGGGCTATGCCGACCTGACCGGCGAGCAGGTGACGCTTGCACCCGGCGAGGCGCTCGCATGGACGGACGGCGCAGCCTTTGGCGACACGCTCACGCTCGGCGGCGATACGCTGCGGCTGCGGCAGCTCGATAGCTTCTCGCTCGTCAGCGGCAGCTCCATCATGGGTCTGCACACGCTGTATCTGGTCATGCCGGATCTCGACAGCGTGCTCGAGCTGCGCGCGCAGCAAAACGCCTATACTAACGAGCACGGCGGCACCCGTAGCATGCTCAACTACACGTACCAGTTCGACCTCTCCGGTACGGACGACGAGCAGCTCGACGCGCTGCACGCGCTTCTCAGCGACCCCGAGCTTGAGTCCGCTGCCGAGGCGGCGAACGTGAATTACACGACCGATATGCGTGCCGACGGCTATCCCACGCTGCGCAGCACGTACGGCGGCTTTTTGTTCCTCGGCTTTTTCCTCGGGTTCGTGTTCCTGTTTGCGACGGTGCTCATCATCTACTACAAGCAGGTCTCCGAGGGCTATGACGACCGCGGGCGCTTCCGTATCATGCAGCAGGTCGGCATGACGCCGAAGGAGGTCAAGGCGACCATCCGCACGCAGGTGCTGCTCATGTTCTTCCTGCCGCTTGTGACGGCGGCGATCCACATCGCGTTCGCGTTTCCGCTCATCAAGCAGATCGTGTTTGCCTTCGGGCTGCAGAACGTGCATCTGTTTTTGCTGTGCACGCTCGGAACGTTCGGCGTCTTTGCGCTGCTGTACACCTTTGTGTATCTGCTCACGGCGCGCACGTATTACCGCATCGTGCGCATGACGGATTGAATCAAAAAAAGTCCGCACAGGCACTGCCTGTGCGGACTTTTTTGTATATGCGGCCTCAGCCCCAGAGGGCGGTCAGCATGGGGATGATCTGCTTCTTGCGGCTCATCACGCCGGGCAGGAACACGGCGCTGTCCTTCGGTTCGACCGAGAAGGCGGTGCGGATCGTGTCGTCGTTGCCGATGTAGAGCAGGCTCGTGCCCTCCATGAGCACGTCCGTGACCATGAGCGCGATCATGTCATAGTGCTGCTGCTCGAGCTTCGTGGCCATGACGGCCAGCAGCTCGTCCTTGCGCTCGAGCACCGCAGCGGAATCGAGCGACGTGACCTGACCGACGCCGAGATAGTGGTCGGCGATGTGGAATTCCTTGAAGTCGGCAAAGCACAGATCCTCGGCCGACTTGTCGCCCGCGCTCGAGGCGGCAAAAAGCAGGTTGCCCAGCTCCTTGAGCGAGATGTTGGCGATGCGGGCCAGACGCTCGGCCATGGCGATGTCGCGCTTCGTGCACGTGGGGGATTTGAACATGACCGTGTCGGACAAGATCGCGCCCGCCATCAGACCCGCCATGTTCGGCGACGGCATGACGCCGTGCTCCTGATACATATTGGTGATGATGGTCGTCGTGCTGCCGACGGGCTCGTTGCGCACGCGGATGGGCTGCGTGGTCTGAATGTCGGCCAGACGGTGGTGGTCGATGATCTCGAGGATCTCAGCCTGCTCCAGACCGGGCACGGCCTGCGCCAGCTCGTTGTGGTCGACGAGTACGACGCGCTTGCGCCGCGGACGCAGCAGGTGGTAGCGCGAGAGCGTGCCGACGACCTTTTCGTTCTCGTCGAGCACGGGGTAGCAACGGTAGCGGCTCTCGAGCACGACCTCTCGCACGTCGTCGATGTAATCATCGAGGTGGAAGCTGACCAGATCCTCCGTGTTGCACGGGCGGGAGATCGGGATCGCCTGATACACCAGCCGCGCCACGCGGCTGGCATCGAGCGGGGTGGAGATGACGCAGGTCTTGCCGGCGTTTTCGAGCCACGCGGGGTCGACGTCGGTCTGGCAGAGGATGATGCACTGCACGCCGATGTCGAGCGCGCGGCGGATCATATCCGGCTGGTTGCCGCAGAGGATGATGCTGTCGGGGTCGGAGAAGAGCAGGTTGTCGCAGCTCTGCGGCAGGGCGATCGTCACTACGCCGGACACGCGGTCGACCTGCTCGGCGCCGTCGTTGAGGATGCGCCCCTCTATGACGCTCAGGAGGTTGAACAGCGGCAGCGCGTCCACGTGCCGGTCGCTGATCGTGCGCATGCTGTAGGCCGCGATGTCGCCGGCGGAGAGCATACCGTAGAGCGTGCCGTCTTCGTTGATGATGGGCACGGCGGAGATGTTCTGGTCGCGCATGATGTGCCAGGCGCGGTCCATCGTGACGCTGGAGTTGAGCGCCGGCGGCGTGTCAAAGTCCAGATCGCGCACCTGCGTGCGGACGTTGCTGATCGTGACCGGCTCCTGAAAGCCGAAGCGATCGAGCAGGCGCTTCGTCTCATCGCTGATGTGGCCGAGATGTGCGGCCGTGTAATCCCGGTCGCCGAGCGCGTTGCGCAGTGCGGCATAGGAAATGGCGGCCGCGATGGAGTCCGTGTCCGGATTCCGGTGGCCGGTGACGTAGATTCTGTTCATGTATTGTGTAACTCCTTTGGCGTTGTTGTGAGGCAAACCATATCATATTATAATCTGACACCCTGCCTTGTCAATCGTTGTTCGGAAAAGTGCAAAAACTGTCCGGTTTGTTGGCAGCCATCTGGTCGTGGTCTGACCAGATACGTTGTGATAAGCGATAAAAATGGGACAGTGGACGAAAACCAGTTGCACATTGTCAAAAATTATGCTATCTTTGGTTCAAAGGGGTTCTGGTTGAACCAGACGGAAGACCGGAGACCCGCGACGAACTGTGAGAGGTGGAAGCAAACCATGAAAGACCTGAAGCATCTGATCTATTTTGAGAATCTGCTGCAGGAGGCCAACAACGAGCTGGTACAGCAGGCCAAGGCGGAAGGGGAACACGCCCTGGGCTACACCTGTTACTTTGTGCCGGAGACGCTGCTGAACCTGCCCGGCTGCTTCTCGAGCCGCCTGCGTGCGCCGAATACCGGCAGCATCGATGTGGGCACGTACTACATGTCGAGCAAGATCTGCTCGTATACCCGCAGCATTCTCGAGCGCGGCATCGAGGGCGGCTATGACTACCTCGACGCGCTGCTCTCGTCCGAGACGTGCCAGATGATGCACCGCGGTCACGAGCATTTCGAGATCCTCGGCCTTGTGAAGGAGAAAAATCCGCAGTTTTTCATGAGCATGATGGACGTGCCGTTCTCGGACGAGGACTTCGCCGTCGATCACTATGAGGAGCAGCTGCGCGTGCACGTGCTCGAGCCGCTGCACGAGACCTACGGCATCGACATCTCCGATAAGGCGATCCGTGCGGCGATCCGCGACCACAACGAAATTTCCCGCGTCATGACCGAGATCGGCGACCTGCGCAAGGCGGCGAACCCCGTCATCACGGGCTATGAATTTCACGTGCTGCAGCTCGTGAGTCAGGTGTGCCCGCACAAGCGCATCCTGCCGTACCTCAAGCAGACGCTCACCGAGCTCAAGCGCCGCAAGCCGGACGCGCAGCCGTGGTTCCGTGTGCGTCTGGTCGTGACCGGCAGCGAGATCGACGACCCCGCGTTCACAAAGCTCATCGAGGACTGCGGCGCGATGGTCGTGGCCGACCGCTACTGCTACGGCAGCCTGCCCGGCCGCGAGCAGATCGAAATTCTCGACGGGGAGACGCCGCTGCGCGCCGTCGCCCGCCACTACCTGCGCACGAGCCAGTGCCCGCGCTTTATGGAGCGCGCGCGCTCTGACGGCCGACGCACCTATGTCCGCGACCTGTGCCGCGAATACAGCGCCGACGGCGTGCTCTACGAGCAGATGAAGTTCTGCGAGTTCTGGAGCTATGAGCGTGTGCTCGGCGTGCACATCCTGCAGGAGGAGCTGGGCATCCCGACCGTCGGCATCGAGAAGGAGTACACCCTCGCCGGCGCCGGTCAGCTGCGCACGCGCATTCAGGCGTTTGTGGAGAGTCTCGAGATCAAGCACATTCAGGGAGGGAAACTGTGATGGCGGACAAGAAGGTCAAAGGCGCCGGGGATCGTTTTCTGCCCGGCAGCAACATTACAAAGCACCGCGAGTGGCGCGGTCTGAAGGATACCTGGTACGACTATGTCGAGTGGGTCAAGGTGCTCGGCATTATGGGCGGCTTTGTGGCCAAGAGCCCGGTGCGCATCGCGCGCGGTATGCTGACCTACCGCTGGATGGGCTCATACCTCGGCGCGCTGAACATGATCGACCGCTGCGTCGAGGGTCTGCGCGGCCCGGCGCTGCGCGTGGCGCGCCTGTACCTCAACACGATCATGAAGGGCTCGACGACCTCCATCGCCGAGATGATGATGGGCGACCGCCGCTTCGGCGACAATGCCTTCGGCCGCACGCAGGTCGTGCTCGAGCAGACCATGTGCCCGGAGATCCTCGCCGGCTTCCAGAACCTGCGCCCCGCGCAGCTCGAGCCGTTCCAGGGGCTGCTGCTGTGCTACATGGATCAGGGCGCCAACCCGTACTATATCGACGCCATGGAGAGCGTCGGCCTGCCGGCGGATTCCTGCCGCCTGTCGAACAATGCCGCCGGCGTCGCGCTGCTCGATGAGTTCCCGAAGATCGGCGCCTGCTGCATCTCCAATAACGCCCCGTGTGACTCGTCGACCATGAACAGCCAACTCATCGAGCGCCACCTCGACGTGGATACGCTCCCGGCTGCCATCCCCATGCGCTGGGAGGACCCGCACACGCGCAAGTACGCCCGCGAATCCCTGCGGCGCATCATCGACTTTGTCGAGCGGCACACGGGCGAGACCTATGACTGGGACGCCTGCCGCGCCGTCATGGAAAAGCACAACGACGAGGTGCGCAACGAGCAGGAGAAGTGGGGCTTTATGGCCTCGCCCTACACTGCCGCCGCGCTCGCGGTCCCGGCACTGTTCCATACCTTTTACTATGCCTTCTCCGGCGGCCGGAATCCCGAGGTCATGAAGACCGAGCACAAGGTCATGCGCATCCTCGAGCAGGCGTATGCAGACAAGACCAACTGCTTCCCCAAGACGCGCTACCGCGCCATCACGTGGGGCGGCCCGCCGTGCTACTGGCTGCAGTTCCCGAACTGGCTGTATAACTGCTGGGGCATTCTGATGATCGCGGGCATGGACCTGTTTTCCGGCAACGTCATCATCGATACGACCGATGAGGAAACCATCCTCGACGGCATCGCCCGCAACTACGAGACCGGCGTCATGCGCCGCCACCTGACCGGCGGCTGGCGGCACCTCGTGGAGTTCTGGGACGAGGCGGAGAAATTCCACTGCGACATGGTCATCCTGCACGATGACATCACCTGCAAGGGCGCGCTCGGTCTCACGGGCGTCATCCTCGATCAGGCGAAGGAGAAGACGACCAAGCTCATGGTGGTCTCGAACGATATGTTCGACCACCGCACCATCTCCCGCGCCGACATCCGCCAGCAGGTCAACGATTTCATGTTCTCGGTCATGCAGGCAGAGCCGCTCGATGCGTCCCTGCTGCAGTATGACGATTACGAGGGCTGGTAAACAGGAGGAAATGATGATGAAAAAACTGCTGCCAAAGCTGCTCCTCGGCGCGACCGGCGTCTGGGTGGGGAGTATGCTCATCTACTGGTTCAATCTCGATAACAAGGCGATCTATTTTCTCGTGCGGCCGCTGCTCGATCGGCTCTACGACCGCAGAAAGGTTGACGGGAAGGTCTGATGGGATTTCGGCAGATCCAGGCGCCGACGCTCCGGGAGCTGTTCGTCGACCAGGTCATCGGCATGATCTTTTCCGGCGAGCTGAAGGTGGGCGACCGCCTGCCGTCGGAGCGTGAGCTGTCCGAGCAGATGCACATCAGCCGCTCCATGGTGCACACCGGGCTCGAGGATCTCGAGCGCATGGGCTTTGTGCGCATGGAGGCGCGCCGCGGCAACTACATCGAGGACTATGCCCGCCACGGCAATTTCGAGACGCTCATGGCGCTCGCCAAATACGGCGGCGAAATTGACCACGCCATCGAGAGCTCGCTCGTTGAGGCGCGCGATGCGATCGAGGGCGGGGCGATGCTCCTGCTCGGCGAGCGCGGCACGCCGGAGGATATGCAGCAGCTGCGCGCCATCACGGATGGGCTGCGCGCTGCCGTGGATGCGGGTGAGGGCAACGCTGTCTATGCGCGGTGGATGCGCCGCTTCGACACGACCATCGCCGAGCTGAGCGGCAACCGCATCTTTCCGCTGCTCATGAACAGCCTCGCGGATGTGAGCGGCGTCCTCTGGGAGCGCTGTGTCGGCTTCTGGGGCGCGGAGACGGTCATCGAGCAGGAGCTGCGTATCATCGACATGCTCTCTGCAGGGCGCGGCCGTGACGCGGCGCTGTATATCGAGAACATCTACCACCATTACTGCGACGCGCATGCGGATGCGTGACGGCGCACAATACTGCAAACGCCCGCTTCCGGTCGGAAGCGGGCGTCACAGCTTGTCAGGCGGACTTGTTTTTGCGTTATGAGCGGCTCAGGTTTCCGAGACAGCCGAGGATGTTGTCGTTGATTTCACCGGTGAGCGCACGGTTGTAGTTGCAGATGAACGTGCCGGCGATGAGGATCATCATCGCCTCGGCCTCGTGCATACCGGCTTCCTGACCGTAGATGCGGACGAGGCACTGCTCCATAAGTGTGCGCCAGGCGCGAAACTCGTCCTGCACGAGCTGCCCGATCTCCGGGTCATAGCGCGCGAGAACGTAGGTCTGGGTCGTGGCGCTCGGGCGCTGCTCGTGCGACGGGGCGTTGGCCACGTAGTCCATGAAGGCGTTCATGTACGCGAGGTTGGAGGCATAGTCCGCGCGCGCGTGCGCGGCGAACCACTGGCTGCACTTTTCGCTCATATATTCGCGCGTGTAGCGCACATAGGCGAGAACAAGGTCGTTTTTGCTCTCAAAATAGTTGAGCAGCTTGGCATGGCTCATGCCCGCCTCGGCTGCAATGTCGCGCAGGGACACGCTCAGCATGGGCTTGCGCTCGATGCAGCGCTCAAACGCCATGAGGATGTCCGTGCGGATCTGCTCACGGTCGACAATGATCGGCATATTCTTCGCCTCCGGGTACTTGGATGCACCGATTATACAGCGTTTCGAACCGTCCGTCAAATCGCGGCGCAGCGCGTGAAAAAACCGCACAGGATCCGCTCCTGTGCGGTTTGACGATACTGGTTCAGTCGAGCTTCAGATCGCCCTCGCGGATCCAGCCGAGGCGGCGGCACAGCAGGCCGATCGCCCAGCAGATCACGGCCGGCAGCACGATGCACACCAGCAGCAGACCGATCCAGTCCATCGCGCCGGGCTGAATGGCCACGGCGCCGTTGGCGATGGCCGCCTCGCTCGGCGCGACCCAGCCGGTCCACACGCCGATCGGACCGCACAGACCGCACGTGCCCATGCCGGAGTTGACGGCGGCGCCGTTCATCTGGAGCTTGAAAATGCACGTTGCGATCGGTCCCGTGATGGCGGACGTCACGATGGCGGGGATCCAGATCTTCGGGTTGCGGACGATGTTGCCCATCTGCAGCATGCTCGTGCCGAGACCCTGGCTGACCAGACCGCCCCAGCCGTTTTCACGAAAGCTCAGCACGGCGAAGCCCACCATGTTCGCGCAGCAGCCGGCCACGGCCGCGCCGCCCGCAAGCCCCGTGAGCGAGAGCGCCGCGCAGATGGCCGCCGACGAGATCGGCAGCGTGAGCGCGATGCCCACGATGACCGACACGACGATGCCCATGACGAACGGCTGCTGCTCGGTCGCCCACATGATGATGTTGCCGACCCAGCTTGCGCCCTTGCCGATGGGCGCGGCGACGAGCATGGCGAGCCCGATGCCGACGAGGATCGTGACGATGGGGGTCACGAGGATGTCCACCTTTGTCTCCTTGCTGACGGCCTTGCCGAACTCGGCCGCGACGACCGCCGTCACAAGCACGGCCAGCGGACCGCCGGCGCCGCCCATGGCGTTTGTCGCAAAGCCGACCGGAACGAGGGAGAAGAGCACCATCGCCGGCGCGTGCAGCGCGTGACCGATGGCGACCGCCATTGCCGGACCGACCATCAGCGAGGCGCAGCCGCCGATCGTATAGCCGACCGCGGCCTCACCCTTGCCGAGGGTGAAGATGATGGCGTTGAGAAAACCGATGTGGAACTGCTGACCGAGCGTGTTGAGGATCGTACCGATCAGCAGCGAGCAAAACAGGCCCTGTGCCATTGCGCCGAGCGCGTCGATGCCGTAGCGCCGCAGAGAGATCTCGATGTCCTTTCGCTTCAGAAAGTCCCGGAATCGCTGCATAGTGAAGCCCTCCTAGAAATATGTGAGAAAAAATAAGTATGCTTTACAGGTGTCTTGACACCTGTAAAGCATACTATAAAGGCTTCGCATGCACTTGTCAACTAAATTAAACTTCTGTCAATCGCCCAGCAGCAGCCCGGCGGCCTTCAGCGCAGCGCAGGCGCGTGTGTAGGCATCCTCGTTCGGGCAGCACAGCGTGTGCAGGTGCAGTCCGCCGGTGAGCATACTCAGCGGTGCGGCGTCGCTGTCGCGGATGCGCGCGAGGAACTGCTCCACATCGTAGCGGCTGCTGATCTGGAGCTGACCGGTGAGCTGGCCGTAGACCGGGTGCTCAACGATGACGTCGAGCACGGTGCAGCCGTTGTCCACGAGGATGTCGAGCTCCTGCCCGGTCTGCGCCAGCGCGTGACGGCAGGCGATGGTGCGCGTGATGCCGTCGGTCGCCCGCGGCAAGACGTAGCCGCGCGGTGTGGCGGAGATCTCCGCGCCGCCTGCGCGAAGCAGTGCGATGTCGCCCACGATGATCTGGCGGCTGACGTTCAGTCCGGCGGCGAGCGCGGACGCGCTCACGGGACGGTCGGCCGTGCGCAGCCGGTCAAGGATCGCCTGACGGCGGGAAGCGGCCTCCATGCCTCAGCCCTGCGACTTTCCGCCGGCGTTGAGCAGGTCGAGCTTGATCTTCAGCAGCTTTTCCGACAGGTCGACGTAGTAGTTGTGCGGGTAGTCAAAGCGCAGCACCTCCGGCCACAGGGTCGCAAGCTGCCCGGCGCAGTAGGTGCGGATCTCGTCGAGCGAGGGCTTCTGGTACACGAGCTCGCCGCCGCGGAAGACGGGCACGAGCAGCTCGCGCGCCGTGAAGCCGGTGAGCACCTTCTTCTTCCACGTCGCGTCGGGGTCGCAGATCTCGAGCGGCTGCGTGTCGTCCACGTCCTCGTCGTGCAGGCAGATGTAATCCGCCTCGGCCATGCCGGTATCCTTGCTGTAGAAGCGGTAGACCTTCTTGAAGTGCGGGTTTGTGATCTTGCCGACATTTTCGCTGATCTTGATCTTCGGGATGATGTTGCCGTCCTCGTCCTCGACGGCTGCGAGCTTGTACACGCCGCCGAACACCGGCTCGCTGCGCGCGGTGATGAGCCGCTCGCCCACGCCGAAGCTGTCGACCTGCGCGCCCTGCCGCAGCAGGCCCGCGATCAGACGCTCATCGAGTGCGTTAGACACGGTGATCTTGCAGTCGGTCCAGCCGGCGTCGTCGAGCATTTTGCGCGCCTTTTTCGTCAGGTAGGCGATGTCGCCGGAGTCGAAGCGGATGCCGCAGCGCGTGATGCCCAGCGGCTTGAGCACCTCGTTGAAGGCGCGGATGGCGTTCGGCACGCCGGACTGCAGGCTGTTGTAGGTGTCCACGAGCAGGGTGGCGTTGGTGGGATAGGTCTGGCAGTAGGCGCGGAAGGCGTCGAGCTCGGAGTCAAACATCTGCACCCAGGAGTGTGCCATCGTGCCGCCGGCATACACGCCGAACAGCTCGTCCGAGATCGTGCAGGCGGTGCCGGCACAGCCGCCGATGTAGGCGGCGCGCGCGCCGAGGATCGCCCCGTCGGCACCCTGTGCGCGGCGCGAGCCGAACTCGAGCACCGTGCGTCCCTGTGCCGCGCGGCAGATGCGGCTGGCCTTCGTGGCGATCAGACTCTGGTGGTTGATCTGCAGCAGCAGATACGTCTCCACAAGCTGTGCCTGAATGGCCGGGGCACGCACCGTGATGAGCGGCTCACGCGGGAACACGGGCGTACCTTCCGGCACGGCCCAGATGTCGCCGGTGAAGCGGAAGTTTTTCAGATAGTCCAGAAATGCCTCGCTAAACAGCTTCCGGCCGCGCAGATAGGCAATGTCCTCGTCGGTGAAGTGCAGGTTCTGAATGTAGTCGATGATCTGCTCGAGACCGGCGGCGATGGCGTAGCCGCCGTCGTCGGGTACGCTGCGGAAGAATACATCGAAGTAGGTGATGCGATCCTGCATGTTGTGGTCGAGATAGCCGTTGCCCATCGTCAGCTCATAAAAATCGCAGAGCATGGTCATGTTCAGCGTCTTGTTGGGGTCCATTGACCTCGCCTCCTGAATGGGTCTGCGGGATGCAGACAACAAAATATATTCTTTTCAATTATAGCCATTGTTCCGCGCGAAAGCAACGATTATTAAATTAACAAGGGAAAAGGCACGAAAAAACTAGTTCGTGCCGTTGACATCAAAATACGGTCGTTGTATCTTAATAATGTAACACAAAACAGGAGGACAATTACCATGTCTTTGACACCGGAACGCACGGCTGAGCTCCAGGAGCTCTGCCGTCAGTATCGGATCGACGTACTCACGGCCATTCACGGCGCACAGTCCGGCCACCCGGGCGGCAGCCTGTCTGCCTGTGAGATTCTCACGCTGCTGTACCAGCAGCGGATGCATGTCGACGCCGCGCACCCCGACGACCCGAATCGCGACCGCCTTGTGCTCTGCAAGGGGCACGCCGCGCCCATGCTCTACCGCAACCTGATCGGCAAGGGCTTTCTGCCCATCGAGAGCATGAACACGCTGCGCCAGACCGGCAGCCCGCTGCAGGGTCACCCGTGCATGCGCACGCCGGGCGTGGACATGCCGTCCGGCCCGCTGGGCATCGGCCTTGCCGCGGCGCAGGGCATCGCCCTCGGCCTAAAGCTCAATCAGTCCGACGCGCGCGTGTATGCCGTGCTCGGCGACGGCGAGCTCGATGAGGGCGCCGTCTGGGAGGCTGCTGCCTCGGCCGTGAAGTTCGGCCTCGACAATCTCACCGCCATCGTCGACTGGAACAAGGTGCAGCTCGACGGCACGACCGATGAGATCATGCCGCTGCGCGACCTGCCCGGCAAGTGGCGCGCCTTCGGCTGGAACGTGCTGCGCTGCGACGGGCACGATCTGACCGCGCTGGATGCCGCGCTCGACGCTGCCGCCGCCTGCAAGGGCGTGCCGACCGTGATCCTGGCCGACACGGTCAAGGGCAAGGGCGTGTCCTTTATGGAGGGCAAGGCCGCTTGGCACGGCAAGGCCATTCCGGACGCGGAATTCGCGCAGGCAATGCAGGAACTGGGAGGGAACGTCTGATGGGAAAATCCATTCGTGAAGTATACGGCACTGTGCTCGCCGAGCTCGGCGATACCAATGAGAATATCGTCGTGCTCGATGCCGACCTGTCCGGCTCTACCAAGAGCGGCATTTTCGCCAAGGCGCACCCCGAGCGGCATTTCAACATGGGCATTGCCGAGTCGGATATGGTCGCCACGGCGGCGGGCCTTTCCACGACCGGCAAGATCCCGTTCGTGAACACGTTTACGGTCTTTCTCACGACGCTGGGTCTCATCTCGGCGCGTGCGCAGGTGTGCTACGGCAACCTGAACGTGAAGTTCGGCGGTGCCTATTGCGGCATGTCCGACGCGCTCGACGGCGCGACGCATCACGCCACCGAGGACATCGCCGTCATGCGCTCGCTGCCGAACATGACCGTGCTCGTCCCGTCGGACGCGGCCAGCACCCGCTGGGCGACGAAGTATGCCGTTGACACCTACGGCCCGATGTACCTGCGCCTGTCGCGCGACGTGTACCCGGATCTGTATGACGAGAACACGAAGTTCGAGTGCGGCAAGGGCGCGATCGTGCGCGACGGCACGGACGTGACCGTCATCGCCTGCGGCATCCTTGTGCACAAGGCGATCGAGGCGGCCGAGCAGATGGCCGAGCGCGGCGTGTCCGTGCGCGTGGTGGACATGTACTCCATCAAGCCCATCGACCGTGAGCTCATCCTGCGCTGCGCGCAGGAGACGGGTGCGATCGTCACTGCCGAGGAGCACAACATCTACGGCGGTCTCGGCAGCGCCGTGGCGGAGGTGCTCGCATGGGGCGGCGCGGCTGCGCCGACGGAGTTTGTCGGCATTCCCGACACGTTCACCGAGACCGGCAAGTACACCGAGCTTCTCGCCAAATATGGCGTGGATGCTGCCGGCGTCGTGCGCGGCATCGAGCGGGTGCTCGCGCGCAAGCACTGAGTCTTTTGCACGGAAGCCGGCGGGCAGCTTGCCTGCCGGCTTTTTAGACTGTCAGAAAGTATTGCTTTCTGACAAAAGGGTTTGCGGCCTGACTGCAGCGCACGCGCCGTCCGCCCAAGGCAAACGGTGCGCACGTTTGCAGGCCGAGAAGTATTTTCTCCGCCGCACATGTCGCCGGAGAAAATGATTGGATTTTCTTTGCGCCTGCGGGCGCAAACTCTACGAGGTTCGTTGACAAGCAGGGAAGCCGGCGGGCAGCTTGCCTGCCGGCTTTTTTATCGGATCAGGAGGACACCATGCAGCGATTTTTTGCCCCCGGCCGCACGGAGCTGGCCGGGAATCATACCGATCACCAGCTCGGGCGCGTGCTGGCGGCGTCCGTGGACGTGGGCATCCGCGCGCGCGCCGCGCGCCGCCGTGACCGCCGCGTGTGCATCCACTCGCGGGGATACCGTCCGTTTACCGTCTCGCTCGACGATCTGAGCGTTGACCCGCGCGCCTATGGCAAGCCGTGGGCGCTCGTGCGCGGCGTGGCGGCGGCCATTCTGGAAGCCGGCGGGGAAGTCGGCGGCTTCGAGGCGTGGGCTTCTTCTGCGCTGCGCACGGGCGGCGGCCTGTCGTCCTCGGCCGCGTTCGAGATCCTCGTCGGCCGCATCTTCAACGCGCTCTATAACGGCGGCGCGTTCACGCCGGAGCAGCTTGCCTGCTTCGGTCAGCAGGCGGAAAACCGGCACTTCGGAAAGCCCTCCGGCCTCATGGATCAGATGGCGTGCGCGCGCAGCGGCGCGGTGTATCTCGATCTGGCCGCAGGGGAGATCCTTCCGGTCGCAGCGCCGTTTGCCGCCATGGGGCTCACGCTCAGCCTGACGGATACCGGCGGCAGCCACGCAGGGCTGACGGCGGCCTACGCCGCGATCCCGGCCGATATGCACAGCGTTGCACGACGCTTCGGCGCCGAGACGCTCTCGCAGGTCGACCCGGCTGACTTCTTCGCCCACCGGCAGCCGGGGCTTGCCGACGACCGCGCGGCACACTTTTTCGCAGAAAACGCGCGCGTGCCGCAGATGCGTGATGCGCTTGCGCGCCGGGATGCGGGGGAATATCTGCGCCTCATGAACGCCTCCGGCCGCTCGTCGGAGCAGCTGCTGCGCAACATCCAGGTCCCCGGCGGGGACGATCGGCTTGCGCGGGGGCTTGCCTGTGCGTCGGCGCTGCTCGACGGGGTGGGTGCGTGGCGCGTACACGGCGGCGGCTTTGCCGGGGGCGTGCAGGCGCTCATGCCGTGCACTGCCTTTCCCGCCTACCGGCAGGCGATGGAGGCGCGCTTCGGCCCCGGCTCCTGCCGTGAGCTGCGCATCACCGGCGCAGAATAAAACGCGCAGAATAAATAAACTGAATGCCCGCTTCCGACTGGAAGCGGGCATTCAGTTCGGCAAAAACCTCGTAGAGTTTGCGCCCGCAGGCGCAAAGAAAGTCCGATCATTTTCTCAGGTGACATGTGCGGCGGAGAAAATACCGCTCGGCCTGCAAACGTGCGTGCTGGCAGCCAAAGGCGGACAGCGCGTGCGCTGCAGTCAGGCCGCAAACCTCTTTGTCAAAAAGTAATACTTTTTGACAGCCTCTCACCCCCCCC
>OFMD01000786.1_pt1 | contig 23572 bp, 18 predicted proteins | sample 1541211 | NCBI WGS metagenome assembly OFMD01 (sample SAMN04209231, study PRJEB22552) | human gut metagenome | biome: gut; material: feces | host: Homo sapiens | place: USA: Oklahoma | reverse complement strand
ATCCTGTCATTACAGCCTGGAGAAATTAAAACAGTACGAATACATAAAGGAGATACTCTACAAGAATTGGCTGTTACGGTATCCGAATATTCCGCTCAACATGGTACGGAACTCCGGTTAGTTAATTTAAAGAATATCCATGCTGTATTGGAGGAAAATGAAATGGAAGCATGGCAAAAGCTGATTCGTGTACTTACTCATGAAATAATGAACTCCATTGCACCCATTATTTCATTAAGTGAAACATTAAGTGAGCGTGCTGTGCAAAATGGTATGAATGAGAAAGATTACAATATCATGTTGCAAGGGATGCAGACTATTCATAGAAGAAGTAAAGGATTACTGAATTTTGTGGAAAACTATCGTAAACTTTCTCGTCTGTCTGTCCCGATACTGGCTCCAGTAAATATAGGTGAGTTGTTGAGTGATATGAAAAAACTATTCCCTAATAAAAACATACAATATATATAAAGTAGAAAACCCAGAAACGATTCTGATGCTAGATCGTTCACAGATAGAACAAGTATTAATCAATTTACTAAAGAATGCAGGTGAGGCTTGTGTAGAGCAAACCTATCCCGAAGTTATTATTAGTACACATTGTGATTTAGACAAACATCTATTTTTCCTTTCTGTCTGTGATAATGGTAGTGGTATTCTTCCTGAAGTTTTGGATAAAATCTTTGTTCCTTTTTTCACAACGAAGTCGACAGGTAGTGGTATCGGACTCAGTTTATGCAAACAAATTATGAATTTACATGGTGGAAGTATCTCGGCAAGTAGTGAAATAGGGAAGGGGAGTTGTTTTACACTGAAATTTCTTTGTTGCGGATGAAAAAAATGAAGTTAATATGCTGATTTATAATTTAATAAATAATAGCACGAAAAAAAAGTGGAAAAAAATCACTTCAAACGTTTGCACATATAAAAAAAAGTCGTACCTTTGCATCGTTTTTGAGAAACAGAGCAATTGAAAAAATAAAAAGATTCGGGGTGTAGCGCAGTCCGGTTAGCGCACCTGCTTTGGGAGCAGGGGGTCGTGGGTTCGAATCCCGCTACCCCGACAGCAAGAAATCAAGGAGTTACGATAAAAAGTAGCTCCTTTTTTTATTGCCTGAATGGAGCGGTTGAATTGGCGGTTGACTTAGGTAATGTCAACCAAGATGTCAACCATTAAAACAATGAATGCAACTGTAAATGTAGTATGCTACAAATGGAAAACATTATCCAATGGCGAACATCCTCTGATGCTTCGCATTTGTAAGGACGGTAAAAGGAAATACCAAAGTTTGGGAATATCGGTCAATCCGAAATATTGGGATTTTAAGAAGAACGTACCAAAGTCTAAATGTCCTAACTTGGAATATATTCACAAGATTATTCTTGATAAGAAGTTGGAATTTCAAGAGCGAGTGCTTGAAATGAAAGCCGACCAAAAGGACTATTCGGCTGAAACACTTGTCGCGATGCAAGGGCAAACGACAAATCTAAAAACAGTCGGGTGCTTCTATCAAGAAATCATTGCCCAATGTAAAGCGGATAATAAATGTGGGAACAGGTTGGTTTATCTCAATTCTTATAATTCGTTGATGAGGTTTACAAAAGAGAAGCTGGAAATACCGTTTGACATAATTAATGTGGCATGGCTTGAAAAATACGAGAAATGGCTTCGGACAAATGGGAATAAGGAAACTACAATTAGCTTGATGTTTCGCACTTTGCGCAGTACATATAATAAGGCTATCAATGCCAAGTGTGCCCGAAAGTCCGATTATCCATTTAATGAATATAAAATATCCAAGTTCGATGTCTCCACTCAAAAACGAGCCATAGCTAAAACAGAAATGTTGAAATTCACGGAAACTTCCCAGCCGATAGGACAGAAAAAATATGTGGAGTTAAGTAAGGACATCTTTATATTCAGCTATCTGTGTGGCGGCATCAATTTCACCGACATAGCCAATCTGACACGGGAGAACATAGTAAATGGCAGATTGCACTATATCCGTCAAAAAACGGGAAAGCCAATAAAGATTGGAATACCGCAGGAAGCTATGCTGATAATCGAGAAATACTCAAAAGAGAGTAACGGGTACTTATTCCCGATTTTGGATAACAGAGTACATAAAACAGCTTTGCAGAAACAGAATCGGATTCATAAAATACGTGGCAAGGTGAATGAAGTTCTAAAAATACTCGGTAAGCGATTGGGAATTGAAGCCAACATTACGACCTATGTCGCCCGCCACTCATTCGCAAGTGTCCTTAAAAAGTCGGGAGTGAGCATTGCATTGATAAGTGAAGCATTGGGACATTCAGACTTAGCGACCACTCAAATATATTTGGATAGCTTCGATAATGAGCAAGTAGATGAAGCGATGAAGAATTTACTTTGAAACCATTGCAATATGAATGAAAAGTTATATCTTTGCATCAATTCTACAACGTGGTAGAAGATACGGGCTAAGACTTAAATAAGTCCTGTTTTTACTAATGGTTCACGTGACAGTGCAGTTATCAAGTGAGATAATCAAGAAAGGCAACCATATAAGAAGTCAGTCAGCAATAAATTCTACTATATAAGTAGCGACTTCTGCAACTAAGTTCTCGGAGTAACGATTTCCGAAACTTATTATTGGATGAACATTCATTCTGAACTTGTAAGGGTGAATTATATCCAATCGTAAGGGAACTTGGTTGCAGGAGTTTTTATTTATCCCCCCCTTAGTCCAATTGTTAAATTTCTAAATTCATCAAATTATGCCAATGAATTTAAGAAGCCGAACAATTGGATTGAGCCGCCAATCGGTGCTTGTCACTCTGACAAGTCTTTATCGGCTCACGAGTTTTACAACTTTATATGGGTCTGAACTCCATTCTTCGGGTGGGGTAACAAAATCATCATGCCCATATAATAACAGGTTCTTCCAAGTTTCTTACCCACTAAATCCGATGCGCCATGAATGACACTAAGCACAAGACGTTGGAAGTGGAGGTACTGAACATCCACAAGGGAGAGTATCTGTCCGAAGCCTTAAAAAGACAAGGCTACCCCATGCTGCCGAGCAATGCCATTATTAATAAGATAATGACAGGCACGGGGGCTACTTACATGGAACTGAATCCGAAATTAAGTCCGAGAAACTCTATCGTGATTGAGCCGTTCAAATCTGCGGTAGAGGACAAGGTGCAGGTGTTTAACAAAGCCCAGGGGGTGTTCAAGGAAGTAACTGTCAGGCAACTGACCACCTACCTCAAGAATCCCAATATCAAGTACAAGAAGATTATCACTACTCCTGAAGGATTTCAGAGCAAAGTCTTAACAGCAGCAAAACAACTTGGGATGAACATTTATAAGGAATACTTCTGCCTATTCGATGAATCCGAGCACATTACGGAAGATACAGGCTATCGCAGAAGCATATCCGCCCCAATGAGGGAGTTCTTCAAATTTGAGAGAAAGGCTCTCGTATCTGCCACTCCGTTAAAGCCGAGCAAGTACACCTTAACCTTGTTCCTACGCCACCAATTCAAGTGGGTAGAAATTAAGCCCGACTATGACTATCGGGAAGATATGACTTTAATAACGACCCGTAGCTTTTACAGGCGAGTGAAACAGGAGGTGAAAAGACTGTTGGATAACGGCTCTCCCCATGTGTGCATCTTCTACAAGACAACAGAGGGAATCAATAACATCGTGGAATCATTGCTGCATGACGGAATAATAACAAAGGACGATTACAAGGTGTTCTGTTCAAAGGATAGTGCCGATGAGCTAAAGAGCCGTTTCTTGGAACACAGCACGGACAAGTTGGAGCTTCCTCTAAAAAAGGTGAACCTGTTTACATCAAGATTCTTCCCGTCAATAGACATCAATCTGAAAGAACTTTGCGATGTGCTGATACTGTCGAACTACGACCATGTAAAGCACACCCTAATCAATCCGTTCACCGAAGCTATCCAATGTCAAGGCAGATTCAGACGCGTCTTCCCAAACGGTAAGAGATATAACTCGCTTACGGTTATAGCTTCAATTCCGAACGAGCTTGAAGTTAAATCCGATGCAGAAATACAGGCGGACATTAAAGCGAGGATTAAATGCTACCGCGCCATTCAAAAAGAAAGACTGAAAGCTGATGACTCCACATATTATGATAAGGAGCTAAAACGGTTACGACTGAATGAAGTCTTAAATCCCGAACGGAACGGATTTGACAGGTTCGCCATAGAGCAACTGTTACTTGACGAGCAGGTTAAGAGATACTACATCTCACCCAATGCACTTAGACGGGCATACGAGGACACGGGATATTTTAATGTGGACTTCCAGCCCGAAGATGAAGCAGTCGGTGAGGATGACATTTACAGAATCAAAGCCGCCAAGACCAAAGAAAAATGGCAATCCATTGTATCCGTTCTAAGCAATGTCAAGGAGGATGAAACTGCCGTGCAATTTCTCAAAGCCAAGTGTTTGGAGGAAGAATGGCTTATAAATGCTTTCTTCAAATTGGGGCAGGAAGTTATCGAACAACAGAAGTACAGCAAAACTGCAATCAAGAAGCTATTGCTGCGAACAGAACAAGTGGAAGCTGAACAGAAATTGAAAAGTCGGGAATTTCTCTTGGACATGAAAAGTGAATTTGAAACCGACACGGGTAACGATTCATATCTTCCCCTAAATGACGTGCTTGGCAGAATTTCATACCTTTTGGAGTGTCACGGGATAACTTACTCCCGATATGGGGATGGCAAAAAAGGCACAATGTGCAAGTTATCCGCTCCTTTTATTGATGAATATTTCGACAGTACACCCAGTAATCGGAATGGTGCTAAAATCAAGTTGGATAGATTCAAAAATGAACTATTAGAACAAGAGTAAACGAAGTGCGGAGGGCGCAGCCCTCCGGCACTTCGTGCCGTCCGACTGCACCCCAATTTTAGCCCCCTCTTGCCAAGTAAAAAGAAAATGAGAATTGGCAGACACCTGCCCACCCCCTCAACCATTATTAATTTTACTATTCACCTCACATCATTCATAGATTTCTTAAAGCGATACACAATACAGACATAATGGTAATACAGTCTAACTGTAATACGCTTACATGTAATTCAGCGGATTGTAGTGAAGTCAAAATCGTTATGGAGCAATCCAAAGCGATAGGAACTTTACCAATTCCAGAGTTAATCCAATCAATAATCATTTAAACAATTTATCATTATGAGAAATTTAGTTATTATGCCAGCTATGGCACAGAACCAATCGAAATTTAATTTAGGTGAATACGCGGAAGAAGCTGCCATTATCCAAGACGAGCCAACCGTACAACCGAGCGTGAACTTCTTGGAAGCAAACACCGATGCAATCACTATGGACGAGCTTGCAAACAAATGTGTCGTTCCAACTTGGGCTAACCAAGAATTGACTATCGCACACCAAGACTTTGTTTCTTGTGTGCATGATGCGGCTTGCTCATTCTATGCAGGTGAAAGGGTGAACGCACCCGAAATAAGAGTTTCACACATTGTACGGGGCAGAACACCCCAAAGTTTGGGTAAGAAAGCATCGGAACTATTAGAATGTGAAAAAACACAATTCTACCAACGTCTTGCATTTGCCTTTACAATTCCAACCATTATTGAAACGATAAGAGGGCAAAGACTTGAATTGTGCATCGGTGGAGTAAGAAACTATTCAGACCTCAACCTTTATCGTGCATCCAAAGGCTTGGAGAAGTTTTCGGTTTTTATTGGCTGGAGGGTGAAAATTTGCTCTAATCAAATTCTAACGGGAGAAGGTGTCAAATTCAATATGGAAGTAACCAATATCAGCGAGCTTTACAGAAATGTGCTTGAATTGTTCCACAGTTTCAACCCTGCAAAAGAAATTCACTTGATGCAGACACTTACCAACACTTCATTGTCCGAGACACAATTTGCACAGATTGTTGGTCGAATGAGAATGTTTCAAGCATTGTCACCTGCAAGGCAGAAAGCCATTCCAAGACTTCTTATTACAGACAGTCAGATTAATTCAGTTTGTCGCGACTACTATCACAACGAAGTGTTCGGAGCAAAAGATAACACTATATCAATGTTTGATTTTCATAACCTTTTGACACAGGCTAACAAAGGTAGCTACATTGATACTTATCTGCAACGGGCCGTAAACGCTACGGAAGTCAGTGTCGGAATTAACAACGTCCTGCAAGGGCTTGATAACAAATACGCTTGGTTCTTGGGCTGAGTGGATTGTTGATTGAGAGAGAAAAGGGCAGCTATTCGGTTAGTTGTCCTTTCTTATTATAAGCTGAAAAATGAAAAGGAGAAACTACCTACGGCTTTATAGCTTCAATCAAGATTTGTCCTACTTTAAATTCAGTCGGAGAAATTAACTTTAGCTTTATAAATCTATGTGGGTAGCAATTTCTAAAATTCAGTTCTTATAAGGGGAATTATCATTTTGATACCCACATGGATTTACAGAGTTCAGATGCAATTCTTATTAAATATCTTGTTCAGAATATGTTTGAGGGCAGAATATCTACTATTTATCCTCACTTCATACCTGTTAATTTAGAACCTTTCGCTATCTTTGCACCCAATTCCAATGAACTAATGCGTTAGGAAGCTGGAAGGACATATTTAACGAAAGGTGTTATTGAAATTATCTTCTTAGATTAAACTTCGCAACTTTAATTTTAGCATGAAGATGATAGCAATAGCACCCACACATTTGATATATATTCATCGCTTAGGTGAACTATATACCTCTTGGTGTGGGGCTATTGTTTTATCCATGCTAAGGGTAATGCGAAGACCTAATCTAAGGATAAGACAGATATAGTTCCCACACCTCTTTTATTTTAACAGCTTATCATAGGGAACAGGTGGGCATAATAATAAAATTATGAAATACAGATTACTGCTGTTCTTATCAATGCTGTTTATAACTACTTATATCAGTGCTCAAAGTGAAATTACAGGCTTCTTGGGCATTCGATTGGAAGATAAACCTTATGTAGCCATAGACAAGTTAAAGAAAAAATACTCTAATGTGGAATGGAAGTATCCTTGCATCCATTTGAAAAATATTGCATTCATTGATACAAAATTTGACGACTTAGTTATAACATTCAAAAGTGAAAGGCTTGTAGAAGCTACATTCACATTAATGGAAGATGCGTTTGTGTCGGACAATCCTTTTAGAGATAAATCTATCTTTCTGAATGAAACCAAGTCCAAACAAAACCAAATTATAAATAAGTTCACGCAGACATTTAACAGTTTGGGAAACACATTGTGTTCTAAATATGGTAATCCAACAGTTTCTTCTGAGGGTAATGCTATATGGAGAGATAGAAATTCTAACTCTATAACTCTAAATGTCACTCTTAATAATTCACAAGATGAATTTGGAGCACGCTTCAATGGTAAATTAACTGTTACATATAGAACTGCAACTACCAATAATGATGAATTTTAAAAACTTAACAATATATAATGATGAAGAATTTTAGATTATTGGCAGCTTCATTATTAGTTGCCGTATGTGCAGGATTTAGTTCTTGTGGAGGTGATGAATTGGAATCCGTTCCTATTGAAATCTTTGACCCAACAGGTGGAAATGAATTAGAAAAAATATATTCTAAATACATTGATAACTACGAGGACATAACCTGTAAAAGTTTCGTTAAATATAACAATGACACCATTGCATTTACAGGGATTACACCCAAAGGTTATCTGATGATAGATTTATTCCGAAATAGTAGCGAAACCAAAATCTTTGAATGGATAGACAACACCAAGACTGATACAATTTATAATGTTCACAAAGGCTATGGTGAATATGAAGAAGTCAGAATACATTCAATAGAGCCGTCTTTTATTAATTTCCATACAGAGTATGGAAAAGACTTTATCGCAATGCTGCATTTCAACGGAAGCCAACCATTAAGAAGAGTGTTGTTTGTTAATGGAGGACAATCCCACATGACGGACGTTTTATCCGAAGGGGTAGCAACCTTTATTCCAAATTGGTACAATAATCAATATTGCTTCATACATGATTGTTGTTACACACTTGCAGGTGATACAGTCTATACTATTAAATATGGAGAATATGATTATAATATAAATCAATATGGGAGTAGAATTGCTACCAACGGTTATGGCTCTTTTCAATATCAATTTGAACGAGTGTCAGCAGAAGAAGCCGTAGGAGTAGGAATTGATACAAATGTTTTTAATAGTTCTTATCAATTGAGAATTGCACGAATCAATTATAAAACAGCCCAAAATGTGTGGGGTGAACAACGTTACATAGCCCTGCCTTTTGATTATGAAGCTAAAGCAAAATTGGCTTATACTGTAACAGACAAGTCCTCCAATATATGGACTTATAAAGTGAGCATCACATACTATGACGGTACAAAAAGCGAGGTTACATTAAAGGTCGATATTGAAAGTGGAACTGTGCAAGGAGATGATGATTATATTGCTTCCCTCATTATAGGCAACTGGAAAATGACAAGCGGTGATGCAGTTGCTACCCATGTTGCTTATAAGAATGACGGTACATTTGAATATACAAGTACAGAAGATAGCTCTTACAAGGAGGTTGGTAAGTACAAAATAGAAGGCAACAAACTCTATGAAATGTACAGTGACGAGGATGAATGGATTATTAGCGATATTCTGTTACTTAATTCCATGACCTTATCTGTGCAGGAGTTGGAAGCAGACGGGGTTACACCCACTGGCAAGAAGTTTGCTTATCAACGAGTGGAGTAAAGGCTTATTCCGACTTAACCAAGACGAAGTAGAAACAGCATTTGAGGAAACTCTTATGCTGTTTTTTTATGCAGGTACGAATATTGAAATATTCTTCTTTATATGGAGAATTGGCAAATTCATACCCAAAACATGAAAACAGCTATAATGTTGTTCACTTAGAGTGAAATTATTAAATTTGCAATGTGGTTCAAGCCATAAAGAGATTATTAAATTATTGTTCAATACTTCTTGTTTGGTTATCAAATTCAACCAAGATGTCAACCGCTTTAAATTAGCGAGAAAGCAGATGCAAGCTAATTGCTTTATAGATAGTCTGTTTAGCAATATAAATAATAGCATAAGCGCACCTGCTTTGGGAGCAGGGGGTCGTGGGTTCGAATCCCGCTACCCCGACAAAAGAAAAAGACTTTGATAATCAGTGATATTAAAGCTGTTTTCAAAGTTTTTTTTATTATAAAATCTTCATTTTATTGATTGAAAAAAGGAGTTTTTGCTCATCAATGGATACAAAACTTATCCTTTAATTTTAATCAGTATGGCAATTCTCAAACTAACAATTTTCAAAGCAAAAGTTTTAAAGGATGGCAGACATAAAATTAGAGTGGCCGTTTACCATAAGCAGGAAACTTGCTATATTATCATTCGGTTTATCATAGATAATCTCTTCCAGTTCAAGAACGGAGAGGTGGTAAAACGCTCGGATGCCGCAATGATAAATACAAAATTGCGTAATCTTCTCAATAAGTAATCAGGAAAGACTAGACAAAATAGATAATTCTGGTATCTATTCATGCACACAGTTGAAGGATTTTATCTTAAGGGAATCTGTGGGGATGTTCCAGAAATATTTTGAATGTTGTAACGGACTATCTGAACGGAAAACTTACAGATTCGGGAATCGGTTGTCTATCTCATGAGCACCATCAATGCCATGACCATAAATGAATAAAAGGTGATATTCAATAAGAAATTTTGCATAGCCTTAGCAAATTACGGACTCATTTCAAATTATGATAAAGAAGACTTAGAATTCACCTCCTTTGTCTCAAACCCTAGTCCGGCTAATCAGAGCTTGTCTTTACTTCTGAATCTTTGTATACCAAAGCTGGACTTATCAAAAATATCCATTAACAATCAATCTAGTCTATAAAACTATAGCTCCAACCCAAGGATTAGCATTCCAGAACATTATTTTTATCCCAAATTAATTTTTTTAAGCAAAATGTTTTTTTATTATATAAATTTGATTAGCTTTGAGAAGCAAAAACAAACCGTTTTAAATATTCAAAAATTAAACGACCATGAAAAAACATTTGTTGTTCTTGTTGGCATGCCTGTTCCTTATGACAGGAACGGTAATGGCAAAAATTGTAAAGGGGCGGGTTATAGACTCGTCTGACAAGGAACCCATCGTGGGAGCGTCCATTTTTGTCAAAAGTACAAAACAGGGGACAATCACTGACATTGAAGGTCATTTTTCCTTGGAAATCCCCGACAATGTCAAAACAATCACTGTTTCTTTTGTCGGTATGACAACTCGCGAAGTTGCTATCACTCCCGGAGAAATGACAATCGAGCTTACGGCAGAGAGCCAGGCACTTGACGAAGTTGTTGTTGTCGCTTACGGCACGCAAAAAAAGTCTTCGATTACCGGTGCCATCACCCAGGTCAGAAATGAGGAACTCCTGAAACGTCCTGTGACATCCGTCACTTCAGCCCTTGAAGGCTCCACACCGGGTATTACGGTCACAGGCAACTACGGCTCGCCTGGAAGTGACCCCACAGTGCTTATCCGAGGTATCGGCACAGTAAATGGTAGTACCTCTCCCCTCTATGTGATAGACGGCGTTCCGTACGGAGGAAACATCTCTGACCTTAATATGGAGGATATTGAAACAATGTCCATTCTGAAGGATGCCGCTTCGGCCGCACTCTATGGCAACCGGGCTTCAAACGGAGTGATTCTGATCACAACCAAAAAGTCAAAGAGTGAACGTATCCAGTTCAATTTCAAGACCAACCAGGGCTGGTACGAACGTGCCCTGCCGGAATATGAGCGTACCAATCCCTTCCAGTTCATGGAGGTTGAATACCAGAACGCAGCCAACGCATTCGTACACGGCGGAGGTGACCGTACGGACAAACAGGCAATTTTAAATGCCGTGAACAGCACACTTATTCCCGACAGACTTTATGTCAACATCTTCAACAAACCAGACGACCAGCTTTTCACCCTCGATGGGAAAATGGCTGCCGACGCCTCTATCATTGACGGGTATGCCGGCGATTTGGACTGGTTTGACCAGGCCACACGCAAAGGATATCGTTCGGAATACCAGTTCTCGGGATCGGGTGCTACAAGCAAGAGCGACTATTACTTCTCACTCTCCTATCTTGATGAGAACGGATATATGAAAGATTCCGGGTTTGACCGTCTGACAGGACGCATGGCTGTCAACATCAAACCTGTGAAATGGTTACGGGCCGGCATGAGCATCAACGCCTCACATCAGAAGTTCCAGAACACGTCAAACGGTGTCGGGGACGGCTCGTCATCATACAGCAATCCTTTCTATTTCTGCCGCTATATGGCTCCCATTTACCCGGTACACTCGCACTATACGGAAACTGGAACGGTATATGACAATGCCGGAACCCCCATACAGGTGAATAAGGGGGATTATGTGCTTGACGGTGCCGGAAACCCGCAATGGGACGGCGGAAGCTATATCATCTACGACCAGAACGGAAACCCTCAGGAGGTCATAACCCGCAATCAGAACCGTGACCGCCACGTGATATGGGAGTCGGAATTGAATGATAGTCGGACAATACGCAATACACTCAACGGGATAGGTTATCTTGATCTCGTGCTGCCCTACGGCTTTACCGCAACCCTTAAAGCAAATGTGAACACACGTAACAGCGATTATTACAAATACGAGAATGCGGTCATCGGTGATGCACGTGGTACTGTTTCCGAGGACGGTTCCATCTCGGGTCGCAACGGGGCTCTTGCCAAAACCCTCTATACCTACAAGAACTGGACTCTACAGGAGCAGCTGCGCTGGAACATGACCTATAATGACAGACATAACATCGAAGTCCTTCTTGGGCACGAGAACTACAGCTATCGTTATGACTATACCTATACAAGCAAGACCAACGAGGCTTTTCCAAACAGGTATGCGCTTTCCAACTTCTCTGAAATGGCAAGTATCTCGGGATACAAAACCCGCTACCGCACTGAATCCTATCTGGCGCGCGTACAGTATGGATATGACAACCGGTACAATATCGAAGCCTCATTCCGCCGTGACGGTTCCAGCCGTTTCGCAAAGGAATCACGGTGGGGAAACTTCGGTTCGCTGGGTGCCAACTGGGTCTTCAGCAACGAGGAGTTTATGAAAAAATATAGATGGCTCAATCAGGGCAAGTTGCGGGCAAGCTGGGGACAGGTAGGTAATGATTCCGGCTCCGGTTACTACGCATATTATGGCCTTTACGGATCATGGACCCAGAATTCCAAGCCGGCATACGTTGTAAGTCAGAATCCGGCAAGAGACCTGCATTGGGAAACCGGAGAATCATGGGGCGCAGCTGTTGAAGGACGTCTGTTCAACCGGCTGAATCTCTCCGTTGAATATTTTGACAAAAGGAATAAGGACCTTATTTTCAGCGTATATGCCCCCAGTTCAGCAGGAGGTACCAGCACAGGTTCCTCCACATCAACCACAGACAGGAACATAGGTACAATCTCCAACCGCGGCTGGGAGATCTCCGCTGATTTCGATATCGTGAAGAGCAAGGATTGGACTGTCAGCGTATCCGCAAACCTTACCACCACCAAGAACAAGATCGTCAAACTTCCCGAACAGAATAAAAAGAAAACCGTATATCCCATTGATCCATCAGGAAAGCTTGGACAAAGGGAGGACCTGCCTGTCGGCATAACTTCCGGCAGCTATCTCATCTCCGAAGGCAAGTCACGATATGACTACTATACATACCATTGGGCAGGAGTGGACGAGATGGATGGACAGTCGCTTTACGAGGCAAATCTTAATGATTATTATATTGTACTTCCTGACGGGTCACAGCTTGGTGGCAAGCAGAAACTCAACGATGAAGGAGAACTGATGTGGGACGCCAACGGCAATCCCGTCCAGGGAGCCACCGAGCTTGCTCCCGAGAACTACAGGCTGATCAACGGGAAATATTATGTGCTCAAGACCACCTATGCCCAAAAGAAATGGGCAGGCAGCGCGCTTCCTACCACATACGGTTCCTTCTCGGCAAACATACGCTGGAAGAACATCAACATATCTGCAATGTTCACCTATTCGCTTGGTGGAAAGATATACGACAGCCCTTATTCCAGCCTGATGACACCCGGACAAAGTGCCGGAAATTACCATGTGGACCTGTACAACAACGCCTGGCGGATCAACGACAGGTCCAATGCCATGATAACCACTTACAAGAATGCCTATGATGACGCCTACAATGCTGCTATTGCAGCAGGCCAGACTACATCAGAGGCGAACTATGCCGGATATTATGCGGCAAACAAGGCTGTGGACGGCAATGGACGTATCAATCCCAACACCAATCCCGAGATCAATAATCTGACCAGTACCGACAATAATGCTGGAAGTGACCGCTGGTTGGTCAGCCGTAACTATCTTTGCTTTAAGAATCTAAATATAAGTTACACTCTTCCGAAAAGATGGACAGCAAAGGTCAACCTTTCCACTGTCCGTTTCTTATTCTCGGCCGAGAACATACACCTCTGGTCGGCCCGTAAAGGTATGAACCCCATGATGGGAATAGGTGGCGGCCAGAGCAACTATCTGGTTCCGGCCCGTGTCTTCACATTCGGTATTAATGCAACCATTTAACATTTGGAAAGATGAAAAAGATATATAATATAGTTTCAATGGCAATTCTGCTTTTCTGTACAGCAGCCTGTTCAGATTCGTATCTTGAACTCAGTCCGGAATCAAGCGTTTCAGACGAGGTGATTTTTGAGAATGCCGATGCCGCACAATACGCCGTGAACGGACTGGGTCGGATCATGAGCACACAGTACCTGGGCACACAGGGGTACAACGGAGAAGGTACTGTTTATGCGTATCAGGGCGAATATCCTGGAGATGTGATACAGAAAGGCAGCTACACCGGCTGGCAGAATCTCGCGAAAGGCAACTATTTTACCAGCAGTACGAACAGCAACATCCATGTAACATGGTACTACTATTACAAACTCATCAGAAATGCTAACCAGATTCTAGACAACTGCAAGACGGGGCTTGCCAACGTGGCGGAGCAACGTAAATGGGACTATATAAAGGCACAGGCGCTGGTCTACCGTGCCTACTCCTACACCATGCTCTCACAGCTGTACAGTCGAAGATGGACAGATGCAGACGGCTTGCAGCGCGGTCTTGTACTGCGTACCACAGTAAACAATGACGAAATGCCATGCTCCACTATGGCGGAGACATTCGAACTGATCTACCATGACCTTGATGAGGCCATCAGCCTTTTCACATCATGCGGATACGATCGGCCTGTCGATGTGGACAAGAGGTGGATGGCGAACCTTGATGTGGCCCATGCCGTCTATTCACGGGCAGCTCTTATACGTAATGACTGGCAGACGGTCATCACCCATTCACAGGAAGCTCGCAGGAACTACTCCATCATGACTCCCGATGAGTATAAGGCAGGATTCAACACAGCCAATCAAGAATGGATATGGGAGGTGTTCGAGGATGACACACAGCCTGTTCATTACTATTCATTCTATAACTATATGAGCGCCAGCTGTCTCGGTTCTGCATCCCGCACTTATCCACCATGTATAAGCAAACAGATAGTAGATCCGATTGATCCCGCAGACAAGCGGCTCGCCATTTATGCCATTCCGACTCCGGAAGAAGTGGGCGATGTTTCCAAAGTCAGCGGCTCGGGTAAGGTGACCAAAGGTGATTTCTACAACCGTGTGAAGAAGGAGTTCGCCGGACGCATATACAGCACCACGACAATCTTCTATTATCTCTCCACCAAGTTCATTGTAAAATCCGGGACAGGAGACGGATGTATTCCTATTTTCCGTGCCGCTGAAATGATGTATAACGAGGCGGAGGCACAGTACCGTTTAGGTAACGAACAGGCCGTACGCGCACTTCTTGAGCAGACCGTCAAGCCTTATAATGCGGATTATACCTGCACAAAAAGTGGTGACAGTCTTTGGGAGGAGCTTAAAGCATACCGTAAATTTGATCTCTGCAACGAAGGCCACAGCTGGTTCGACCTAAAACGCTGGGGAGACCCGATGGTCCGCAAAACCTGGGCAGAAGGCGGAAGCTGGGCCACTTATTTTGCCGAGAAGAACACCACAACCGGAGGAAACTACGGTCCTGCCGATAAAAATGCATGGACTGCGGTTATTCCAACCATGGAAACCAATTACAATTCCCTTGTTTCCAATGTTGAAAAAATCAAGTCTGACGGTACTTGGGATCGGAATTGAGATTTCTATTTAATTTAAATATATAAAGGACGCGGATATTCTTTGCGTCCTTTATACTGTAACAACCATATACTATTCTTCACACAACATTGTTTGATCATGTAATGTTCTTATAGAAAGTCGGTAATTTGCACTCCATTTTTTTGTCGTTTGTGCATTAAATAGCACCTTTGCAGAAAAATGGATAAAATCAGATACCGTCTTGTATATAACCGCCAGAACACACTAAACAGGCAAGGCACGACCCTTGTACAGGTTGAAGCCTATTTAAACCAAAGAAAAATCTACCTGAAGACAAACGTGTACCTCAAACCAGAGTGCTGGAGCCGTGAAGGGGTACAAGTCATTAACCATCCCCAGTCAAATGAGTTGAACGCAATGCTCTATGAATACATCCTGTATCTGCAAGGTATAGAGTTAGGATATTGGAAGCGTGGAATACCTGCCACACTCTCTTTGCTGAAAGATGCCGTCAAAAAGAAAAGTGCCGTGAATATCAGCTTTTCCATTTTCGCCAAATCAGCCATTGACAATTCGGACAAGAAGCAGTCCACCAAGGACAACCTGCACTCGACACTGGCGGTCCTGCATGATTTTTGCTCCGGGCTGGACTTCAAGGATCTTACCTATACATTCTTTCGTAATTTTGAACAATACTTAAGAGAAAAGGGCAATGCGGTCAATACCATATACTTATATTTTATTTAAATTTCATTTCTATTTCACAATACTTTCTTTTAACAGAATGGAGGGTTGTATGCCAAAATACGCCTTAAAACTATGGGAGAAATGTGAGAAACTTTCAAATCCTAAATCCAATAGAAATTCTGACGGCTTGATTTTCTTTTCTTTAATGAGTACATAAGCTTCTTCCAGTCGCTTTGTCAACAACCATTTTCCGAGTGTCGTACCAAACACTTTTAAGAAGTCTCTGCGGAATGTAGATAAGCTACGTCCAGAAGCCTGCGCCAGTTGTTCCAATGGCAGGTTATCCTGATAGTGACACTCCATGAAATCTTTCAAATTAATTCTCTGCAAGCTGTTCATACGAGAAAACCAATTATGTAATCCCGGACGGAGATAGGTCAGGACATTTATGCACTCCTGTATCTTGAGATAAGTCAATGGTTGGTTAGCCCGGAAATTATTATCAACACCGGCTTCAATGCCTGATATCAGACCCTGAAGGAGTACATGATTGGTTACTGTCATTACATTTATATCTTCATTTTCCACTTCATTTTCTGCATCTGTCATAGCCGGAGACGTAGCACGTAACAGATATTCTGTTACAGCCTCTTCCGATATGTGGATATGTACTACTTGCATGAAACTCTTCGTGTGAAATGAAATATGTTCGTTACGGGCCAATATCCAGCCGCATCCTTTGCTCAGCGGGTGATTAATCCCTGACACACACATTGTTCCTTCTCCCGAATAGACATATAAGAATAAAAAATCATCAAATTGGAATTTCATAAGCCGCCCGTTGGTGAAATTCATCTTATACATAATAGGATAGTCTGGAATCATTTTATTTTTCATTTGTGAATCTCCTTTATTGTTTGGTTACCTTTAAAGCGATATGCGAGGTTGCAATATGATTGCAAAACCATGTACCGATGCAACAAGCAACGATGATAATTCCGGTTGTATAGAGCATATTTCCCAATCCGGTCAAGGGAGAAAGCACTCCACCGAACAGGAACATCAAAAATCCAAGCAATGCAGAGGCGTTTCCGGAGTTCTTTCTCTCCAAATCAAGGGCAAGTGTTGTAGAACTGGGCAATATTACTCCCAGGAAGAGCATAAAAACAAACAGCGATACTTCCACCGGCCACACGGAAGTGGAGAAAAATAAAGCTGCGGCTACAAACAAACTCATTATCCCGAATCCTATAGAACCTACACGCAATGCATCGGTTGCGTCATGGAATAATGAAACCGTCAGACTGCCCAGCATTATGGCTATCGCATTGGCACCGAAACACAGGCTGTACGCCAGCGGGGACATGTTAAAATGCTCCTGAAAGATAAAGGGAGAAGCAGCAATATATGTAAACATTACCCCCATAGCGAACGCCTGTACCAATACATAGCGCATAAACTGAGCATTTTGAAACACAGGTATATAATTCCGAAATGTGGCAAACACACCGCAATGTTGTTGCTCGTTATTCAAGGACTCTTTAAAAAAGGCCAATGCCATAATCAATAATATGCCTATCAATACCAATATCCAGAAAATACCTTTCCAGTCAGTCACTTCCAATAAAACACCCCCCAATACGGGGGCACAAACCGGGGCAATGCCTTGCACGGAGCTAAGCATAGAAAAAAAGCGAGTAAGCTCTCTCCCTTCGTAGAGATCCGTGGCGATGGATTTGGAAATAACTACTCCACCGGCTCCGGACAATCCTTGTAGTAATCGGAAGAAGATAAATACATATATATCCGAAGCGTATAAACAACCTATTGTAGATATACAAAACAGGACAAGGGAGGCCATTAATGTTTTTTTACGTCCATACTTGTCACTCAACGGCCCGATAACCAACTGCCCGACGGCCAGTCCAACCATACTAAAAGTCAGGCTAAGCTGTACGAGCGATGCCGTAGTATCAAAATATCCGGCCAGCACCGGAAGGGCTGGCAGGTAAAAGTCGGTCACAAACGGACCAAAAGCTGAAACAATCCCGATAACAACCAGGATATACAGTTTTGAGTTTAAAGTTTCTTTCATCATAATTTATTTATACTTTTATTTTCTGCTGCAAAGTTCATAACATTCTGTCACATCCTTTTGTCCATTTCCATGTCTGGATTGTCCGGATAGTAACCAAATGTTGATTAGAGAAATCTATTTTAGTCTGACTTTCTCCTGTAAACGGCTTTGAAGCTGAGAGACAAATTTGTTATTGTCCATTTCGTGATATTTGCAAGCAGATAAACAATAATCCGTAAAATCCTTTTATATTTGTATGAACTTACTTGTATTATATTCGATGCCAATTAATAAAGATATGACAAACAAGTTTGGAATATGTCCTTCCACCGGACATTTATCCGTATTATTTCCGGAAAAGGAAGCGGAACGTACTCCCTCAAATAAGATTTTTCTCGCTATAGTCTTACAAGGTGGAGCCATGATTGAAATTGACGGGAAGAACCATTTAATATATACCGGGACATTGATATATCTGTATCCAAACCATCTGGTCAGACAAATATCTCATACAGAAGATTTGCTACTTGAATATCTTTGGTTCGAGTTTGAATTCCTCTCGGATTTTCCTTTATTACTAAAGGCAGATATTTCAGAATATGTAGGAAAAAATCCTTGCTTACAGTTAAAAGATAAAGAGAGGCAACTGGTGAAGAAATACTATGACCTGATAGCTGAACGTTATCAGGAAAGCAATGAGTACATTGCCATTACCAAAGGATTGCTGTTTTCCTTTATTCTTGAAATCAGCAGGTTATATTCCGGTAAAAATGTGTCGGTATCGAATACACGACAAGACGAATTGACAGATCATTTCTTCTTTCTACTCCATCAGCATTACAAGAAAGAACGGTCTGTTTCATTTTACGCCGATAAATTATATATATCGGATAAGTATCTGATGCGTGTACTGAAGAAATCCACTGGACAGACTTTTCATTTTTGGGTAATTGAGTTTATTATGCGTGAAGCCAAGCTGTTATTACGTTCAACGACCATCAGTATTACCGAAATATCGGAAAAATTGAATTACCCGAACCCTTCATTCTTCTCCCGCGTATTCCACCAGTATGTGGGAATGACCCCAAAAGAGTTCAGGAATCAGTGACCCTGAAATATTCTATGGTCATAGACTTCTAAAGGCAAATGGCTTTGACATTTACAGACAAGAGCTAATTGTCCGAAATGACGACTTTTGCTACCGTAAACAATTTAATATTTGATGATATATGGTAGCAAAATGTTTTAAAAAAATCTTGCTCCTTCTTTTTATAACAGGAGCGATACAGGCCAATGCCCAGGAAGGAAAGAAAAGTGAATTGCAACAATGGAAAGATTTCATTGAGAATGCACGTTTAATAGCCAGACAGGAACGACACTTGATGGATTCGATTGTCCATATAAAGGCCGAAAATGCTTTGCAAAGGAAAGAGTTTGTACTGGAAAGTGACGAACTGACACTAAAGCATGGTGAACATGGATATGTAAATTCTACCACCAACTTCATTGCCTTGCATGACGGGAGAGCGACCGTGCAAATCTCACCGTTCCAATCAGGCGGCGGTCCCAACGGCGTGGGTGGTATCACAGTGGAAGGCACTCCGACCGGATTGAAAATGGAAACAGACAAGAAAGGCATCACCCGCCTTTCCATGAATGTCACCGGAAATGGTATATCGGCACAAGTTACAGTGACACTCAGTCCTTCGGACAACCGTGCCACAGCAACGATTATCCCCAATTTCAATTCTCTCAATGTTACATTGGACGGGCAACTGGTTCCGTTCAAGGAAAGTTCCGTATTTAAAGGAACAACTTTCTGATCATTAAACAAACTAACCAAGAAAAGTATGACAGCTAAATTGTACATAGGGGTATTCATGCTCCTGGCAGGAACCCTATACTCCTGCCAAAAAGATGAAGAAGTGAATAAACTGGATGCCGACTACCGCGTAATGACTGATTATGATCCGGAAACGGATTTCAGTCAGTTCCGGTCATATTATCTGGCAGACAGTATTCTGTTTATCGGACAAGATAAGATATTACAATATCTTGACAAATCTTGAACACCTGTCACCATAACATGCAGGAACGGGGTTACAGTCGTGCAGCAAGCAAGGAGAAGGCCGACTTGGGATTACACCAGTACCTACCATTTTGTGGGATACACCGCTTCACCTTATTGGTGGCGGGGATTTTCCGGTTATTGGAGTCCTTTTTATTGGGAGAACAGAGTTTGGAGGTCGCAACCGGCTCGTTGGAGGAAAATTCCAAAAACGTACACCAATACACAATGAAATACAAAGGGCGGCTTGAAAAAACCGAAGAGTTTGGAAACATGGTTATCCGGTCGTTACCCAACGGAGAAGTTCTCCGGTTAAAAGATGTGGCAACCATTAAGCTGGGTGCACAAAACTATGTTATCAACGGACAGATAGACGGGCATCCGGCAGCCACTTGCATGATATTTCAAACGGCAGGTTCCAATGCCAATGAAGTAGTGGGTGAAATAAACGATTATCTCGAAATTATAGAGAAGGAACTTCCAAAAGATGTCAAAATTGCCCATCTGATGAGTACAAAGGATTGGGGGATGCAAGTATCCTTTAGGCTCACTACGTATCTATAATTTTGTACATGTGGATGTATAACTCGTACAAAAGCGTGCTTTGTACCACAGAAAAACACTGCTCCACTACACTTCCTACATCTTGCAGGTGCTCTGTTTTATGGAAGCTGTTGGGGCTACTGATTTTTATACTGCTTCCAGTTCAACCGTTCCATTTGATCAATAAAAAAACGACTTTTAATTATCATTTATTTGTGTGGCAAAATCGAATCTATACTTCCTCCTGCTTCCAAAGAGGACTTCATTTCATTGATTAACAACTCGGAAAATAAATAAGTTATAAATAATAATTTTGACTTCTTTGTGTCTTGCTTGTTATTAGTTCCCAATATATACCCAACATTTGGGATTAGTTGGATCTCAAAACTACTCCTGTAACCGTCATACTGTTGTGAATACACAACTCAATCCGTCTGCTTTCAATTTTTTGCATACATTACTGTATTTTTGTATTCTGAAGCAAAGCGATGTTTTGATTGGAATTCACGGTTTTAATACTCTTGACCGAATAAAATCCGTTTTTCAGATAACGCGTACTTATGAGCTCTATATATTAATCCACTGGCACTTTTATCCATCCCGTAGGATAGATATCCGGGGTTTCGGAATACTGAAACCAACGGCTAGGCACAATTACTGTTTTGTCTATACTAGGATTTAACCATGCTCCCCACCAGCTGAATGTACTGTTGCAGATGATGTGATGCTTGCAATGACTCATAAGCATCATATCCTGCCAACTGTCTTCACCTGTATTCCAATCAATATATACCGCATTTTGCAATGGAAGATTTTCTCTTACCCAAACAATGTCATCCGAAAAAATATAGTAGGACGGAGAGGTAACCCTTTTGCTCATTTCCGCTATTGCGTTTTGATAGTAAGGTAACTGGCATACACTTCCAGTAGTAGCCCAATGTTTGGGTTGCAAATAATCTCCACGACGAATGTGTAGAGAAACTGCGTTTTCATCCTTATCCAAAATGTCAAGCATATCAAGACTTCTACTGTTGGCTTTGCTTCTGTCAAAAGTGAAAGCTTCCCTGACCTCATCCTTTATATCTGCAAAGAAACGTTCCGACTGATAAAACCCTTTAAAATAAAGTAAAGGCCAAAAGTATTTCTTTTCAAAAGCCCTTAAACTATTGGGGGCTTGTTTCCGTTCATATATTTTTTTGAAGAAAAGAAATTCGATAATTTTTTTCAGAGGCTGGTTTATACAAAATTCTGTATGGGGCAGCTTGAATACACGATGCATTTCATATCCGTAGTGCACTTTATAATGCATCATGTCCGAAAGGTCTATGCGCACCTTTGGATAGTACTTTTTCATCCGCAAATAAAAAGCATAAATAAACATTTGATTTCCCAACCCACCTGTCACTTTTATAAGTCTCATATTTCTTTGTCATTTTTTTGTTATCTGCAATATTTCAATTTGCATTTCGACATTGTTTATGCATAAATTGAAAATGCAAAGGTATTGATTTTATCAGAGTCTACAAATATCTTAAAAAAATATTGTAAATGTTTACTTGGAAAATATTGTTTTCCCTTATAGCAGTTTACTATCTCGTTATTATATAGTGAATTAACCGTATGAAAGATATGAAGTAAAATTTAGAAGAAAAATCAGAAGATATTATGATATATCGGTTGTCTTTCTGTGGTACAGCATGTAAGTAATGTTTTTAATGGAAGTGAGTTACTTCGTCAACGGAATAAAATTTTCCAAGTTTACTCTCATTAGAATTCTTGCGATATTTCTTCAAAAATGTCGAATTCTGTCCCCCAAAAAAGGTAGAGTGAATCTCTGAAAGTTTTGTACTTTAGCTATATTCTTGTTAGGATATTTCTCTCTTTCTTGCTTTTAAATTTTATTTACGAAAAACGCCTAAAAACAAAAAAGTAAACTAATATGGAACTTTAAGTGTGAGTTTGTTGGCTGATTTTACATTGCTTACTGAATATTTTTGATTAGTTTTATCTCATGCCGTACCTTTTTTCACTTGGTATAAGGTCTTTCATCAATGTTTCGACAATTTTACTGAATGATTAAAATTAAATATTGTATATTTATATTGTCTTGGAATCGTATATTTAATACAGGCCTTAGGTCCCTCTTTTAAGTGACAAGTTTAGTTTTATCAATTATATATGATATCTTTGCAACTTTACATTTCCTACTATTAGGAAATGTAAAAACATATCGGATGATTTATTTATTGAAACATTGCAAAACTATACTATCAAGATGGGCTGGCACATTTACAATATGGCAGTGACAAGCTGATTAATTTTTATTTGTTAAACGAACAGGAATATAAATTTGTTATTATTGAATGCAGCCTCAGGTAGTGAAATTGAGCAGGTACTGGAAAAAATGGTAGATTTTGGGATGGATGTAGGTAAGGATATATTTGTCGCTATTCTGATATATTTAATCGGTCGTTTTATCATTAAGCAGATAGTGTATTGATGCCAAAGTTCTTGAAAAACGGAAGATAGAAACGTTGGGTAGCTCAAAGTGTTAAACTTTATCCGCTGTTCGGTCTGACCATGTCCAATTGGATGTTTGATATGCATGATCTGGATGTTGACTGGGATGGAGAACATGTTCATGTTAATATGGGGGTAACCATAGTGAATTCCGTATCGGGGTTAGTCTCGGAGTCGGGGAGGAACTCGCTTTGGGACGTAACTGGACTATGAATGTTGAATTCGGATACCAATTGATTGATGATTTTGACCAAGGAATTATTAATTTCGGAACTGCATACCAGTTCTAAAAACATATCAAGAAGCAGATCAGTTCTATACACTGTCTGTCTCTTGAACTTTATTAAAATCACTATTTCTAGGTATTTCAGAATCTCTTTCA
>OFMD01000781.1_pt1 | contig 23669 bp, 18 predicted proteins | sample 1541211 | NCBI WGS metagenome assembly OFMD01 (sample SAMN04209231, study PRJEB22552) | human gut metagenome | biome: gut; material: feces | host: Homo sapiens | place: USA: Oklahoma | reverse complement strand
AGAAAAAATTATGCATATAAATATCATAAGCCATTGCTGATAAATTATCGTTTATCTTATTATTTTTTCTAATTTTCATTTCAATTTTATATAAAAAGTCACCTATTCTTACCTGTTCTTCATAATTTGGTAAATATAAATATAAAAACGAAAAAATATCTTCATTGAAGCTTGCTCTTAACGTCATAATCGTATTACAGTCTAATACCTTGCGAAAATACTTACTTCTCAAAAAGAATGCTATATATCTTGAATAAACTATTCCTTCCTTCTTTGGTCTTAGTCTTTTTACAAAACCGCTAAACGTCGCTTTTGGATAATCTTTGACTGCAACACAACTCATTGCCAAAGCATCAACTGTTTCACTTGTTCTTGTTATAAACACATCATCTTTTTTTACCGAAAAAGTTTCTTGTTCTTTCGAAGATGTATCCATTAAATCTGGCAATTCTTCTGGCAAGAAAAAATTGTTGAAAACTGTGCTAAACGACACAAAAGGATCCCCATGTCCAGCCTGTTCTTTTGTAGATGATATTCCTGAACTCATTTCATATAAATCACTTAATTTGTATCTCGTAAGTTTACTCATATTTTACCTTCTTTAATTGTTCCATAATTTCTGCTTTTAATTTATCTCCCTCATCAAAATAATCCTGCAACTGTTTTTTATACGTATCCATACGTTCTTGAAACTCTTCCTGTGATAGTTCCACATACTCGATTTTTACTTCAAAATACTGTCCTGCTGCAAGAGAATATCTTTTCTTTTTAATTTCTTCATATGTTACAGTAACAGAAAAATCCTCCTCTTCATTTTTGTTAAAAAACGTATTGACTATTTTGTCTATTTCAAATCCTCTTAGTCTACGTTTCTGATTATTACCATCCTTATACTCTTCTCCCATTTTTGAAGCATCAATTAATACTACTTTTTCTGTCTTCTTTGAATTATCAAAAAATAATACTGATACGTTTGTTCCTGTATTAGCAAATACATTTGAAGGCATACTAATGCAACCATAAACAATATGTTTGTCAACAATATGTTGCAATATCTTTTTTTCTACCCCTGACTTTGCTGTTATAAATCCTGTAGGAACCACAATCGCACCTTTTCCTGTTGTTTTCAATGAATTAAGAACATGCTGAATAAACAATGTATAAATTGCCATACTTTCTTTTTTCTTTGCAGGCACTTTGGGAACTCCCGCCCAAAAACGAACAGGCATTGCTGCTATTCGTTCTCTTGTGTCTGAGAAATCCATCTTAAAAGGTGGATTAGATACAACATAATCAAATGTTCTTAATTCTTTTCCATTATCGTCTTTGTGATATGGTGCTACAAGAGTGTCTCCTTGAACTGCATGATCAAGAGAAGAAACTAAACTATTTAAAATAAGATTAAGTTTTAGCATCTTGTTACTTCTCTGCGAAATATCTTGTGCAAATATTGTACATTTATCCTTTCCTATTTCATGTGCTAACGCCATTAACAAAGTTCCTGTTCCTGCTGAAGGATCATAACATTCTATACTATGTAAATCCGTATCATTGCCAACAAGCAACCTTGCCATTATTGTAGCAATAGCATGTGGTGTATAGTATTCTGCGTACTTACCACCGCCGGCAGTATTATAGTCCTTTATTAAATATTCAAAAATATTAGCAAAAAAATCATAATGGTTTTCATATGCCTCTTCAAATGAAAAATTTGCCAGTTTATCTATTAACGCTCGTGCAAAAGGTGCTCGTGCCGCATCATCAGTTACATACTGTGTCAGCTTTTCAAATAATGGAATTTTTGTATTTTGCGTCGTTTGTGTAAAAAATATGTCTATATTTTTGTCAGCTATATCCAACATTGTATTATCAAAAACCACATCAAAATCTTCTTTAGCTTGTTGATTCCATAAATTTGCTATTAAATGCTGTGGATAAAGACGTGGAACATCCGATGACAAACTATCAAAAATATCAAAACGTTCATCCTCCGTCATTTCCTCATATGTTATTTCCCACTTTTCTGATTTTTTTAGTTTTTCACTAATCTTTTTAATTTCATATCCAAATTTATCATTAAGATATTTATAGAGAAATACTTGTGTAATAATCTTATATTCATTTCCGTCATTTCCCATTCCATATGTTTGACATGTTGCTTTCAATGCATCTATTAATTCTATTGTTTTTTCCTTTATGCTCTTTTCTTTTGGCATCTTTTTTGCTCCTCATTCTTATGTCAATGAATAAATCTGATTATACTGTTCGAAATACTGTTTTGTTATTTGATTTCTAATAAATAGTCTGTCATCTCGATTGCATGTAATTCCCATTTTATCCATTTCTGACTTTATTTGTGTCATAACCAATTGCTCAAAATAAGCATCTTTTTTTAATACATCACTTTTGTCATACACCTTTTTATCAATATCCCCCTTAATCAAAAGTAATAATTGCATAATTGATGTATCATACTCAGAGACAATAGGCTCCTTATTCACTATATTTCTAGAATTGTTTTCTTCTCTAATTCTCTTATGTATTCGTACAAATTTTACATCGCCATTATATTTTCCTAATAAGACTTTATTTTTTTTCTTCAGTTCCTTTAGTTTTTCCAATATTCTATCAAGTTCTTTTCCTTGTTCCTCAATTTCATATACACTATTCAATTCAAAACCATGTTCTTTAAATCTTAACAAAAAAGCTTCCTGTAGTGTAATAAACTCAGGATCTTCCTGATCAATATTATGTGTAAATGCTCTTACTGTTTTCTTATACTTTTCTACAACTGAATCCTTTCCTCCTACGATTTTCATTTCTTCTTCACTAATCTTATTAAAGCTAAATGTAATTTCTTCCATAGCCTCATTAACTAAAACTTTTGTAACATCCATCATATTAAAAATTTCTTTTTGATTTATGTTATCAATATGATGTTTTACTTCTGAAATAAGTGAAGGTAATCTAGTCAATTCCATTTTTGAAAATGTTGCTTTTAGTTCGGCATCTCCAAATGTTCTCACTAAATTACAACAGTCTCGTACATTTATAAGAACTTTCTTTAATTCCAACAATTCGTATTTATCTTCAATTACAGATATTTCCCTGCTAAACTCTTCTGCATTATCTGTTGTATATTTAAATAACACTTGCTGTGCTTCTTTCATTTGTTGAATAAGTTCCGTTGGATTTTCAATAACCTGATTAAATGTATCGAGTTCATTTCCCTCCCCGACCTCATTGGGATCGTTAAACCTATTTAATTCCTTTAAATATAACTCATTTGTTTCTTCAAAATTTTTCTTAATATCTGCAAAATCAACAACATATCCATATCTGTTTTCTTTGTAAGGTCTATTTACTCTTGTAATAGCCTGAAGAAGGTTATGATCTTTTAACTTTCGTCCTAAATACAACCTTTTTAACCTAGGTGCATCAAACCCTGTAAGCAACATATTATAAACAATTAAAATATCTATTGTCATATTTTTTTTAAAGTCGTTAACTATATTTTTTCTCGTTTCTTTGTCAAAACTATCAGATAGAATAAGTCCTGCTTTTAAATAACTTTTATTTGTAGTTGTTCTATTAAGTTCTAACTGAATTTCTTCAAAATAATCATATATTTTTCTTGCTTGCTCACTTGTTTCGCAGACAATCATGCCTCCTAATGTATCATCTCCCTGTATTCTTCTAAACTTATTTAAATCAGTAATGATATATCTTAGTAATTCTTTTACATAACTACTATGTTCAATTATTTGATCTTTCTTTACTTTCTTTTTTTCAACTAAAGTTTCTAATTTTCCATATATTTCAGTTATTTTTTCTCTATATTGAGTTTCAATATCTTCTCTAATAATTTTTAAAGTATATCCATCCAAAATAGATTTATCATAATAATAAGTATGAATATAATTTCCAAAAATTCTCCATGACTCTCTTTCATCTTTTAAAAGAGGGGTTCCTGTTAAGGCTATTTTAATGGCTTTTTTGTCTGCTTCAAGCAAGTTTGCCAAAAAAGAACCTTCCTTCTTATATCCTCTATGAGCCTCATCAATTATAAATACTCTTTGTAACTCTGTGGCATACGCCGACATATTAATGTTTTCTTCACTTTCATCAAAGCGTTGAATGTTTACAACTGTAATTTCGGCTTTTCCTGTATTCCCATCTTGAGCCTGATTATTCTTAAATTGTTCCATCAACTCTTCTCTATTCTTTGCCGTTTTTACAATCAGTCCACGTGCCGCAAATTCCTCTGATGCCTGGCTTAATAAATCTAGTCTATCTACAATAAAATAAAATTTAGCTACTTTATTATTTTTAGAAAAATAATCTGAAAGTACTTTTGTAAGGTTATATGCTAATGCCGTCTTGCCACTTCCCTGTGTATGCCATATAATACCAGAAGTAATTCCTTTATCTATTTTCTCTCTAACTGTCAATGATGCGAACATTTGTTGATATCGCATTATGTGTTTCTGTTCTATAGATTCTATTTTCCCATCTATCTCTTTTTGATACCTCACATATGTAATGCCATATTTTAATATAAATAAAATTCTTTGCGGGCTACACATAGATGTAAGTATTCTATTTGTAGGTGTATATACATCTAAATTTGTTTTATACTCTGAAGATGTATGTATTATTTCGCAATTAAAATCCTGTAAAATTTTTCTTTCAACATCTGCATCTATTTCTTTATAAGGAAAATCAGCATTAAATGGGGCAACACTTAAATTCCTTGGATTTTCTTCTCTAAAGCAATTAAATGAAGCAGTTTTTCTTGCAGTAGTACAATAAAAGGCTCCTTGAACAGGTACAATTCCCCCTAAAGTTTCATATTCCATATTGTTAGAGAAAATCATAAATTGAGTAATATTTAAAAATCTCCTAAATTTTTTATTTGGAAATCTTCTTTCATTCATTCTTTTGCTTTCTGCAACCATACCACCATGATTGTTGGGTTTTTTTACCTCCACAAAAACTAATGGCAGTCCATTAATAAACAAGGTTATATCTGGTCTAAATTCATTCTGATCACGCTTACAAGTAAACTCAGCCGTAAAATGATATGCATTATTTTTAGGATTTTCAAAATCTATTAATTTAATAGGTGAAGTATTAGACAATCTTTTATAAAAACTTTGTCCAATATCATCATTGTCTAGTTCCTGTCTTATATTCTGCAAAATTTGTTCTACTTCACCTACATAATCAGGATTCAGTTTTTCAAACTGTTTTTTAAAAACCTCTAACAAAATGTTTGTATCAGGATCATATACTGTTCCTGCCATACTTTCTGTTATTTTTCCAAAATATGAATAACCAATTCGTGTCAAATGCACCATTGCTGGCATTTGAACACGTGTAGCCTCGTTAAACATATTACGCTTAGTCTTAACTGCCATTTTATTGCCCCCTTTGCTTTAGTACCAATATAACCATATTTAATAAAATATTACCGTTTCAGTATTAACTTGTTGCATTTATATAGTATTTTACTTAAAACATACCTTTTTTTCAAGCAAATAGGCTTATTGTTCTTAATTTATATCTTTACTTGCTGCCTTATATTTTCCTTCTTTCATTATCTTTTCCTACGCCCAGCTTTCGTCTATATCAAACCTATCCGCTCTAATGTCAGGGCTACCCTTCAAAAATTCTACTCTAATCTCCTTCCATAAATCTTCTTATAACCTTCTAGCTAACCATTCCCTCAAAATTTTCCATTTGTTTTTCATCACTCCTCCCTGCCATAACCTGACTAACTACATCTTCACTTTGTTCAGATATATCATTTTTCTCCACTTCAATTACTACATTTTTCAGATTAGGCACGTCCAATATTTTCTCAATTTCGTCAAGGTTGTCTTCACATGTATCTTCAGATTTGCAATATATTGTGCTGCATTTCTGTAAAAATCAGCCTGCTGCTTTGCAAAAGAATACCAATCATTTTTCTTTCCATCAAAAGGAGTATTTTTTCTTTCCTCAATTATCATTTCTTCATAAGTAAGCTCTTTTACGGCCGAAATATTTTCATACTGATTTTCCACATCCGGCTTCTCTCGTACTTCCACGCTGTTTAAAATCTAATATCGCCTCCGTCATTTCCATCTTCCGTTTCTATTGGAATTGTACGATAGAATGCCGATTTCTTTCCTGTTCCAATATGGCTTCTCGCCTGGTCATAATTAAATACTGTTGCATCTGTTTCATTTCTTACAGCCACCAATTCATTTACATTGTTTATCCTGTAATAATTTCCGCTATAATCCCTAATATAGTATAGTGAATCCGCTCCCATAGGCACCTCCGATTCTAACATTCCATTTTTTTGCTATTTAATTAAGGTCCCGATTTAACTGTTAAGTAGATTCTACTTTTTTAGCTGTCCTAAAAGCAGGACTTGTATTACAAAATTTTGATTTTTTGCACAATATAGAACTTACTCCTGAATATGATTTTATTTCTAATAATTTTTACATAAAAATACCGTCTAACAAGTTTACATTAACCTTGTCAGACGGTATATCTTCTATCTATTATTTATTTTTCCCCATTCAAAATACCACGCATTTTCTGCAAAAATATCGTTAGTTACATCAAAACCAAGTGTTCTTAAGTAAAATGTTCAATTACCACTTTTAATCCAATTATTATAAGAATTATTCCTCCTACAACCTCTGCTTTAGACTTGTACTTAACTCCAAAGGCATTTCCAATAAAAACTCCACCAAGGGATATTGCAAATGTTGTAATCCCAATTAGAATAACTGATGCCCAAATCGATGTTTCCAACTTGCTTCCCATTGTGCCAAAGGTTACACCAACTGCAAGTGCATCAATGCTTGTAGCTATGGCAAGCATAAATAATTCCTTAAAATCCGTAACTGATTCTATGACTTCTTTCTCTTCTTCACTGTCTCCCAAAGCTTCTCGTATCATATTTACGCCAATAACCAATAATAGTACAAAAGCTATCCAATGACTATACTTGTTAATATATTCAACAAAACTTGCACTTAAAGCGTATCCTATTAAAGGCATCATAAGCTGAAATGCTCCAAAGAAGAAAGCTATAATAAAGCTTTGCTTTAAGTCTATTACTTTCATTTTTAATCCTTTACAAATCGAAACTGCAAAGGCATCCATTGAAAGCCCTACTCCTATAAAAAAAACATCTAATAAATTCATTTCTCACCTTTGTATATTATCTACTTTTGCAAAATTTCCTGTAATGCCTTGTAAAGTTTCTTCATTTCTTCATCAGTTCCTACCGTAATTCGTAGATAATTATCTATTCCAGGCTTATTGAAGTATCTTACAAAAATATTTTTTTTCTTTAATTTTTCAAATATTTCTTTTGCAGGCATTCTTTCATGAGTAGCAAAAATAAAATTAGTTTTTGAATCCGTAAATGAAAAGCCAAGTTTTTTAAGCTCTTTCTTGGCATTCTCTCTTGTCTCAATAATTTTAGAAACTATGTTCTTAAAATATGTATCATCTTTTATTGCCGCAACACCAGTTTCGATTGTTGCCTGATTCATTGTGTATGAATTGTAAGAGAATTTTACTGCCTTTATTGCGTCAATTAATTCCTTACTACCGAAAGCATATCCAATTCTCATTCCAGCCATTGCTCTTGACTTTGAAAATGTTCTTACAACAAGAAGATTGTCATATTTGTCAATTAATGACAATGCTGTATGACCCCCGAAATCAACATATGCTTCATCCACAATAACAACAACATCCGGATTATTTTTTATTACTTCCTCTACCTGTTCAAGAGGCATTTCAATTGCTGTTGGGGCGTTTGGATTAGGGAATATTATTCCACCGTTTTCTTTGTTAAAATCCCACGGATTAATCTTAAACTGCGCATCCAATGCCACTGTCTTGTAAGGTATTTTAAATAATTCAGCCCACACATCATAAAAAGAGTATGTTATGTCAGGAAAAAGAATTGGCTTTTCTGAATTAAAGCATGTAAGAAATGCCATTCCCAAAACGTCATCTGAACCTACTCCCACAAAAACCTGCTCTGGTTTTACATTGTAATATTCAGCAAGCTCGTTAACTAACAGACTTGCTTCCGGATCAGGGTAAAGTCTGAATCGTTCAGTATCCATTTTTTCAATCATCTCTGTTACCAAAGGTGATGGTGGATATGGACATTCATTTGTATTTAGTTTAATCACATCACTTATTTTTGGCTGTTCTCCCGGTGTGTATGGTGTAACTTTTCTAATGTTATCTTTCCAACTGCTCATTTTTTCTCCTTCTATTTCCTGCACAAACTATAATAAGACATAATATAATTGTGGCAAAAACCGTACCTGATGTATCTATTAAAACATCTGCCGACTTGCCACTTCTTCCATCCACAAAAGTTTGATGAAATTCATCTGTAGATGCATAAATCATACATATTAAATCTGTAACTACTGCACCCATAATAATGTGCTTTCTTGTGTTTCTTACTTCTTCAAAAGTAAATAACAGAATTAAAATCAATCCTGCCAATATTCCATATTCGCTGAAATGACCTGTTTTTCTTACAAAAAAGCTCACTTTATTAAATAACTCTTCCTTAGACGCTAAATCTAAGGAAGAGTATTCAGGTTCAATTATCTGCACAGCTCTTATTGTGATTTTGTCACTTAATCCCTGTGACTGTGTTCCTGTTTCTGCAGAGAATCCGAAAATAATACTCATCCAAAATAAAATAATAAGCACAAGAACTATTCTCACTCCCCACAGAGATAATTTTTTAATATTACATACATTCATAAGCTGTCTTATACTGCATGACCTTTATCTTCAATAACTTTAATAACCTGATTAACATACTTTTCAGCCAAATGGTCTGTTTTTGCTTCAACCATTACTCTGATTACAGGTTCTGTTCCACTTTCTCTTACAAGAATCCTTCCGTCGTCACCAAGAAGTTCTGCTACTTTTTCAACTTCTGCCTGAACATCAACATCTGCTCTTGCTTCCGGCTTGCTTTCTACTCTGATATTCTTTAAGCACTGTGGATAAATAACTACAGGGCTGATTAATTCTGACATTTTCTTCTTTGTTGAAAGCATAACTTCCATTAGCTTGATTGATGTAAGAATACCGTCACCTGTTGTAGCATACTTGCTGAAAATAATGTGTCCTGACTGTTCTCCACCTAAACGGAAGTTGTTATTTCTCATACATTCATAAACGTACTTATCACCAACGTCTGTCTTGGCATAGTCAATTCCTACTGCGTCAAATGCCTTGTATAAACCAATGTTTGACATAATAGTTGTTACAACAGTGTTGTTATCTAATTCTCCGTTCTGCTTCATGTAAACACCGCAAACATAAAGAATTAAGTCACCATCTACTATGTTGCCCTTATCATCAATACATAAACATCTGTCAGCGTCACCGTCATAAGCAAAACCGATATCAAGTTTGTTGTCCTTTACATATTTCTGTAAAACTTCAATATGTGTTGAACCTGCTTCCATATTAATGTTTGTTCCATTAGGTTCATTGTTAATTACATATGTTTCTGCTCCCAATGCATCAAATACACTCTTTGCAATTGCTGATGCACTACCGTTTGAACAGTCAAGTCCTACTCTTACATTTCTAAATGAATTTTTTGCCAAAGTCATTAAATATCCCATATATCTGTTTCTTCCGGCAAAGTAATCAATTGTTCTACCAATCTTGTCCATTGTTGCATATGGAACATCATCAAAATCGCCATCAAGATATTCTTCAACCTTGTCGATTACTTCCTGTTCCATTTTTTCACCATTACCGTTAATTAATTTTATACCATTATCATAATATGGGTTGTGACTTGCAGAAATCATAATTCCACAATCAAAATCTTCTGTTCTTACTACATAAGAAACACTTGGTGTTGTTGTAACGTGAAGAAGATAAACATCTGCACCTGTTGATGTTAAACCTGCTGAAAGTGCATCTTCAAACATATAACTGCTTCTTCTTGTATCTTTTCCGATTACAACTGAACATTTGTGGAATCTTCCATAATACCATCCAAGAAATCTTCCTACTTTAAATGCATGCATTGCTGTAAGATTTACATTAGCTTCACCTCTAAAGCCGTCTGTTCCAAAATACTTTCCCATCTAATTTTCCCTATGCTAAATATTAATCACTAATAGCATTCTTAAAATATACTCTTTTTAAAAATGCCATTTTTCCGATAATATTTAGTCAACAAACACAACTTTCATATTAATGTGCCTGTTTTTCCTTTCCATATTTTTTAAACCTGTTAGGTTTTAACTAATTAATTATATAATAGCCTTTGCCTATTTACAAGACTTAACCTTACCCTATGTCACTTAATGTCGAACATTTTTTTACAAAAATTTCCTTTTCAGTGATATACTTGCATTGAATAGGGGGGGATTTATTCTATGAACAATATTTCGAATAATATTTCAACAGCTTCTTTAGTTGATGAAACCAACAGGCTTCTTCTTGAAATCAGCAACTTAAAGAAGCAACTTAACTACGAAAGAAACCAACATAAGCACTGGGAAGAGCTTGCCATGATATTTCATGATGCACTTTGGTCTGAACTTAAAAGTACCCGGGATTCCAACAGGTAATACATTAAAGAGGAGGTCATTAATTTATGGCCTCTTTTCTTACCGCTGTCAATTGCTTGTCATTTATTATAAATTCTCTATTGCATACCTCCAAAGCTGCTGCCTTGTGAGTTATGATTATGCAAGTTTTTTTGTTTAGTTTCTTAATGTTATCAAGCACTTTTTCTTCTGTGTTTTTGTCAAGTGCCGACGTTGCTTCATCAAGAAGGATTATTGGAGCATTGCTTATTAACGCTCTTGCAATTGCAAGACGCTGTGCCTGACCTTCTGAGATTCCAAGACCTTTTTCACCGATTACTGTATCTAATCCGTCAGGTAATTTTTCAATAAAATCCTCTATTTCACTTAACTTAAGTGCCTGGCTTACTTCCTCATCTGACGCATTAGGATTAATCATAAGGATGTTCTCCCTTATAGTTCCACTAAATAAATAATTTCCCTGTGGCACATATGAAAACATACATCTTGTATCAGGGCTTGCCTGAATTGTTTTTCCGTTTTCAAGACAAATATCTATTGTTCCCTGCTGTGGCTTAAAAACCCCAAGAAGCATCTTCATTAATGTACTCTTTCCAATTCCTGAAATTCCTCTTATGGCAACAAAATCGCCTTTGTTAAGCATAGCATCGCCGTGCTCTATTACTGTTTCTCTGCCATAATTGAATTTTATGTTATTAAATCTAATACTTTCCAGCTTATCATAAGTCTGTTTTACATCTATTTTTTCGTATGTACTTTCTTCATTTGTTATGTTTTCAATTTCCATAATACGCTCTGCTGAAGCAAGCACTGCATAATACTGTGGAAACATTTTTGTTATACTTACAAATGGTGTCTGAATCTGTGAAATAAGCTGCAAAACTGCTGTTAATGTTCCGTAAGTCATAGCCTTCATGCTGACTTTTATTGCACACCATCCCAAGGCAAAAAGATATCCTGCATTAAAAATAAATGAAAATCCTGCATTTGCAAAAATAGTTATTTTTCTTCTTCTCATTTTTACTTCGTAATTTGTTCTCTGAAGAATATTTCCTTTTTTGTCAAACTGTTTTTCCAATCCAAATGTTTTTACAACAAGCATGCTTTCAATGGCTTCCTGAAAAAATGAGCGCACTTTTCCGTCAGTTTCCTGAACCTGTTTGCTTAAGTTTTTTAATTTACCTCTAAAAAACACTGCAATAACTGACATTACAATACCTGCTGCAATAAATAACATTGTAAACTTCCAGTCGAAAATAATCAAAACAACAAAAGCTCCAACAAACTGTGTCAGGAAATACAATGCGTCAGGAACTATAGAGATAATTCCTTCTGTAACTATTTTTACATCACTTGTGATTCGGTTCATTAATTCACCGCTATGATATTTGTTAATTTTTCCATAATCTTTCATCATAATGGAATAAAAAAGTCTTCCACGCATTTTCATTTCCATTTTTGCCTGAACCCTAATTGTAAGACTTTGTGTAAAAACTCTTAAAAGCAATCTTGAAGTAATAACTACAAGAATTAATATACAATTAAAAATAATCAAGTTTCTGTAATGCAAAAACTCCGCATTTGATGATGCCGTTGCCGCCCTTTGTGCCGAATCAATTGCAAGTTTACTTACAAGTGCCAAAACAGTTGCCACCAATGCCAGTAATATATTTGATATGCTTAATATAAATATTTTAGGGATTTCACCTTTGCTATTTTTTATTATCCATTTTAAACTATTTTGATTTTTCATTTTCCGTCCTTTAATATTTTATCTAAAAGTTTTATTTGCCTAATTCCCAAAAAGCTACCGCACTTGCTGCTGCAACATTTAAAGAATCTACACCGTGGCTCATTGGAATCTTGATAGTGTAATCACTACTATTTATTGTATTCTGGTGAAGTCCCTCACCTTCCGTACCAAGAATTATTGCCAACTTTTCTTCTGACTTTACGTTTTTATCATCAATGCTTACCGAATTATCAGTTAAAGCCATTGCCGCCGTCTTAAATCCCATATTATGTAACAATTCTATACCCGTTCCTTCTTTCTCATCAATAAAAGTCCACGGTATCTGAAATACTGTTCCCATGCTTACCCTTATTGCTCTTCTGTAAAGAGGATTGCTACAACCGTGTGTAAGCAAAACAGCATCAATATTAAGGGCTGCAGCTGAGCGGAAAATTGCCCCTACATTTGTAGGATTCATAATATTTTCAAGCACTGCAACCCTTCTTTTATCCTTGCATATTTCTTCAACGGTTTTAAGCTTGGGTCTGTGCATTGCACATAGCATTCCCCTTGTTAATTTAAAACCTGTTATTCCTGTCAATACATCAAACGGTGCCGTAAAAATTGGAATATTTCCACATCTTTCAATTATATTTTTTGCCTGATTTTTGATGTGTCTGTCCTCTACCAAAATAGAAATAGGTTCACATCCTGCATCAAGAGCTCTCTCAACTACAATTGGACTTTCCGCTATGAAAATCCCTTTCTCCGGCTCATGTCTGTTTAGCAATTGTCCCTCTGACAATCGTGCGTAAACATCAAGCTCCTTAGCATCAAAATCATTTATCTTAATTACGTTTGACATATTTCCTCCTAATACCGGTTAGCCTAAGATTTTTTTAAGATCCGCTTCCGGTGTGCTTATAGGAGATATATTATAATTTTCTACCAAATATTTCAACACATTAGGTGAAATAAATGCAGGTAAAGTCGGTCCTAAGAAGATGTTTTTTATTCCTAAATGAAGCAATGTAAGCAAAATACATACCGCTTTCTGCTCATACCATGACAAAATCATTGATAATGGAAGTTCGTTAACTTCGCAGCCAAATGCCTTAGATAATGCTATTGCCACTTTGATTGCTCCATAAGCGTCATTACACTGTCCCATATCCATTATTCTTGGAAGTCCACAGATTTCTCCCAAATCCAAATCATTAAATCTGTACTTTCCACAGGCTAATGTTAAAATAACTGAATCTTTCGGTGACTGTTTTACAAATTCAGTATAATAATTTCTTCCAACTTTTGCTCCGTCACATCCACCTACAAGGAAGAAATGACTTATCTGCTTATTCTCTACAGCCTCAATAATTTTATCAGCAACGCTTAAAACTGAGCCGTGTCCAAAACCTGTAACAACATATTTTCCACCATTTATACCTGTATTTTTTTTGTCTTCCTTGTATCCGCCAAGTTCCAATGCCTTGTTAATAACCGGAGTAAAATCTTTCTCTTCTCCATCTCCTTCAATGTGAACCATTTCAGGGTATGACACAACTTCTGTTGTAAAAACTCTATCCTTGTAGCTTTCCTTAACCGGCATTAAACAATTAGTTGTAAACAATACAGGTGCCGGAATGTTGTCAAATTCCTTCTGCTGATTCTGCCATGCAGTTCCGAAATTTCCTTTTAGATGCGGATATTTCTTTAACTCCGGATATCCGTGAGCGGGCAACATTTCACCGTGAGTATAAATGTTGATGCCCTTTCCTTCCGTCTGCTTCAACAAAACTTCCAAATCCTTTAAATCGTGACCTGTTATTACAATAAAAGGTCCTTTTTCTATAGTTAATGGCACTTTCACAGGAGTTGGTGTTCCATAGCTTGATGTGTTTGCTTTATCGAGTAATTCCATACACTTTAAATTCTTCTCGCCAACTTCCATTGCCACTTCAATTAATCTATCCATTTCTAAGTCATAAGTTATAATCGACAATGCCTTGTAGAAAAACTGATTTACTTCTTCACTTTCATAACCTAGTACCATTGCGTGATACGCATACGCAGCCATTCCTCTTATTCCAAATAAAATAAGTGACTTTAATGATCGGATATCCTCATCTTCATTCCACAATAAATTCATATCAAAATCTTCAGTATTTCCGCAAGGTGCCGCGCAAGTAATGCAATTAGGCGCAATTGCTTCTTTTTCCTTATGGACTTTTTCAATCATATCTTCCAACGTTTTATCGTTAAAGTTAACATTTGTAACTGTTGTAAACAATCCTTCAATTATAATTCTATCTGTTCTTTCAGACTTTTCATTGTGGCCGCAAGACTTGGCAAGTCCAATTACTGCTCCTGTTAATTCATCCTGCAATCTTGATGTATTAGCTGTCTTTCCACAAACACCTGCTGCTCCCATACATCCTGCACAGCCTGCTGTCTGCTCGCACTGAAAGCAAAACATTTTATTATTTAAATCTTTCCCCATATCTTTTTTCATTTTATTAACTTTCCCTTGGCAATTTATATTAAGATTACAGTGTCATAAGATTTTATTCCACCTGCGTATGTGAAATGGTGAGATAATTATCTCAGCCTTAACGCTTTTCACCATAATATGGTAGTTATTCATCGTTAACTAAATTGCCATATTCCTTTCTCTATTTTACTATTGACTTCATTGCCTTTCTGCAAGATAGATAATATTATAATTTATGATTATTTTATGTTGTTGTGACAACCATTTTATAAAAATATTAAATACAAAATTTGGAAATTTTAATAGTAGTTTTATATTCTTAAACTGAATTTTTATTTGTAATTTCTTGTTGTTTTATAATACGTATTTTCTCCAGCATTTTCATATTTAGTATTTTATTGTGTCTTATATTCATTTTATTAATTTGTTTTCTCTATTGAAAGAAATCCTGTATAACCCTATTTATTGTAACTGTATTCAACGGTGCTTCCTTGCTTTCAAAAGTTGCAATAAAATTTCTTCCCTGCACATATCCGCTTTTTCCATATTGTTCAATTTTTTTAATTGCGTTTTTAACATATATTGAATCATCCATCATTCCAAAATGTTCCCACACATATTCCTGCCTTGTTCTTTTATTCAATACTGTAAAGTCTGGTTTAACAGTACCATATCCTTTCAAACGTAATGGCAATTCATATACATAATTTATATTGTTTTTTGTCAAAGTATCAGCTATTATCTTCTCTGATTTAGACCTGACATATTCCCCCTTTTCTGTTATCAAACCTAATTCTTTTAATTGTTCATCCGGCTCAATTCTTCCTAAATTATTCTTAGACTCCTCCCACATTTTTGCATATTCTTCATCAGTTAATTCATATTTAGTAACAAAAATCCCTTTCTGCTCCGGCATAGAATCATATACTTCTAATAGTGAATTTGAATTGTACTTATTTAGAAACTTCCTTATTCTTCTCTCTTCAGCATCAATAGTTTTCAAAATCTTTTGATCATACTCCTTTTGCGCCAGGGCTTTAATCAGGGCGACGTTGCTCTTTTTTATATACACTCTCGTTCCGTCTTTTTGCTTCTGCTGATATTGAATAGTATTCGCGCTTCTTGCTAGCACCAACTTTCCTTCTGGTGCACCTGACAGACTCTTCTCCGCTTTAACTTTAATTGTTTTTAAATATTCTAATCGTTCATTAATTTCTTTTATATTTATAATTCGTCACCTCGCTTTTTCTTTTTTGTACCCAGTTTATGTTGCATTACATATTTTGTACGTGGTTTTGTTTGTTAACTATAACATATCTCTTGCTTTTTTAATACACTTTCATTTCAAATTTTTTTAGAAAACATGAAATCTTCGCTATATTACGTGTCATATAATATTATTGTTATATGACGCGTAATTCCAACTAGAAATGTTAGAATATTTCAATAAATTACGTGTGTAGTTGCATTTTCGTTCTACGACACGTAATTCCAGCTAGAAATACTAAAATATTTCAATAAATTACGTGTGGGACAACATTTTTGTTCTACGACACGTAATTCCAACTGAAAATACTAGAATATTTCAATAAATTACGTGGGGGATAACATTTTTGTTCTACGACACGTAATTCCACGCGAAAGAACAAATATTTCCCCACTACTACACGACTAACACTCATCAAAGCTTCGCTTTGACGAGCCAATCGTTCACTTCGATTCCGCTTTGCTTCATCTCAGTGAGCGTTTGACTCCCTAAAACCACAAAAGACGCACATGGCTGCAAGCAGCCTGTGCGTCTTGTTGTGGTTTTGTGAGTGTTAGTCGTTCATGTTACTGAGTTTTGCAGCTTGGTCAGCAGCAATGCAGTTGTCGATGATTTCTTCCAGGTGTCCATTTAAGATTTCATCTAATCTATGGGATGTGAATTTGATTCTGTGGTCTGTTACACGTCCCTGTGGGAAGTTGTATGTTCTGATTTTTTCTGATCTGTCCCCTGTACCAATCTGGCTTCTTCTTGCCTCTGATTCAGCATCCTGCTTCTTCTGACACTCTAATTCATATAATCTAGCTCTTAATACTTTAAGGGCTTTGTCTTTGTTTTTAAGCTGTGACTTTTCATCCTGACATGAAATTACTATTCCTGTTGGAATATGTGTAAGTCTTACGGCTGAGTCTGTTGTATTTACACACTGTCCACCATTTCCTGATGCACGGAATACATCGAAACGGCAATCATTCATATCAATTTCTACATCTACTTCTTCAGCTTCAGGCATTATAGCTACTGTTGCTGTTGATGTATGAATACGTCCGCCTGATTCTGTTACCGGGATTCTCTGTACCCTGTGAACTCCACTTTCATATTTTAATTTTGAATATGCACCCTGACCGTTAATCATAAATACTACTTCTTTAAAGCCACCTAATCCATTCTCGTTAACTGAAATCATTTCTGTTTTCCAGTGCTGTGTTTCAGCGTACATACAATACATTCTATATAATTCTGCTGCAAATAAAGCTGCTTCATCACCGCCGGCACCACCACGGATTTCGACTACAACGTTCTTGTCATCATTTTCATCCTTTGGAAGAAGTAAGATTTTTAATTTTTCTTCTAATTCAGTAATCTGCTCCTTTGCTTCATTCATTTCTTCCTTGGCAAGTTCTCTCATTTCTTCATCAGATTCTTCATCCAAAATCATGAGACTGTCTTCAACTGTCTGCTTAGCTTCTTTATAAGCTTTGTAAGCTTCAACTATTGGTGCAAGGTCACTTTGTTCCTTCATCAATTTTCTAAAATTATTCTGATCACTGACTACATTAGGATCATTTAACTGTTCCATTATTTCGTCATATCTCTCAAGTATTCCATCTAATTTATCAAACATTTCTATTCCTTTCCGGCTGTCACAACCCTGTCATTTCCGGACAGGTCTTTATAAACCTTTATATCCTTGTATCCATTTTCTTCTAATATTGCAGGAACCGTTTGTCCCTGATCATATCCTATTTCAAAGAATATTATGCCATTACTTCTAAGGTATTGTCTACCTTCCTTGGCAATTTTTTTATAAAATTTCAATCCGTCACAGTCTCCGTCCAAAGCCATCATAGGCTCGTGGATTCTTACCTCATCCATTAAACTCTCGATTTCTTCGGTCTTAATATAAGGTGGATTTGACACTATAACATCATATTGCTTTTCTACATTTTCAAATAAATCTGACTGAAAAAAAGTAACATTTGCTTTATTTAAAGCATTGTTTTCCTTTGCCACAACTAGAGCTTTCCCGGAAAAATCAACTGCCGTTACTTTTGCATTCTCGCACAACCTGTCAATTGAAATTGCTATGCATCCTGAACCGGTACACATATCAAGAACATCAACATCGCCTTTAACCGACTTAATATATGTAATAGCATTCTCCACAAGTAATTCCGTATCCTGCCTTGGTATAAGCACATCTTCGTTAACCTTAAAATCAAGTCCCATAAACTCCTGACTTCCGGTTATGTGTTGCAAAGGGATTTTTGATGCCCTAATTCCAACCAATTCCATATATTTGTCAGCCCTCTCTTTTGGCACTGTCATCATAGGATCCATATAAAAACCCGTTCTGTTTATTTTAAAAACAAACTCTGCAAGAAGCCAACTGTCAACTGCAAAGTCAACTACTCCTGCCTCTTTTAGTTTTTCTTCAGCCTTTTTTATTATATCTCTTACTAATACTTCCAATTGTATCCTGAACCTTCTATTACCTGTTTATACTCCTTTGGCAAAGATGTTTCTTCCTTCGTCTCCACCTCAATGCCACTTTCTTTTAAATATTCTTTCCAATCAAAAACCGCCTCAACAGCTTTAATTGCAACTTCAATCATATCATCTGTAGGCTCTTTTGTAGTAATCTTCTGCATCCACAATCCCGGCTTGCTTAAAAGGTTAATAAATTTGTTTTCAGACTTTCCGGCCAATCTAATGAACTCATAAGAAATTCCTGCTATAACCGGCACCAAAAGCAGTCTGATAACATATCTTAACCAAACAATATCTGTTCTGATAAGTACAAAAAAAATTATACTTATCACCATTACAATGAGAAGAAAACTTGTTCCACATCTCTTATGAAATCTTGAGCTTGAAGCAACATTTTCAACTGTAAGGACCTTGCCGGTTTCAATACAATTAATGCACTTGTGCTCTGCTCCGTGGTACATAAATGTTCTCTGTATATCCTTCATAAGTGATATTAACAAAAGATATCCAATAAAAATAATAATCTTAACAATTCCTTCAATTACCGGAACGTGACTTTGGGTAACTCCAGGAACATATTTTTCAATAACATCGGCAATAAATAATGGTAAAATCATAAAAAGTGCAACTGCAATAACAATTGAAAGACACACTGTAAATCCCATAACTACTTTTTCGGCTTTTTCTCCAAACTTATTAAGTAGCCACTTTTCAAACTTGCCCGGTTCCTCTTCCTGCTCATCTTCATCTTCAAAAAAACTTGCTGAATAAGTAAGAGTCTTAATTCCGATAACCATTGAATCTATAAAACTAAAAATTCCTCTTATAAAAGGAAGTGTTGTAATCTTGTACTTCTTAGCTATGCCCCCACATTCCTGAATATCTACATCTATGGACTTATCCGGTTTTCTTACGGCAACTGCATATTTATCCTTATTACGCATCATAATGCCCTCTATTACGGCCTGACCGCCTATGCCTGATGAGCCTAATCTTTCTTTATTTTCCATATATATACCTTATTTTTCTTAAAAGAAAAACCCTTTATGAAGATAAGAAAATAGGTTGAGAATTTCTTCTCAACCTGTTATCCTTAAAATTATTTGATACCATATTTCTTGTTGAACTTATCAATTCTACCACGAGCTGAAATAGCTTTCTGCTGTCCTGTGTAGAATGGATGACATGCTGAACAAATTTCAACATGAAGTTCTGGCTTTGTTGAACCTGTTACGAATGTGTTACCACAGTTACATGTAACGGTTGCCTGCTGGTAATCTGGATGGATTCCTTTTCTCATTACATTCACCTCTTCTAAAATTTTGCTAATTGGCAACGCCAATCCGTTTGCTTTTGATTCTGCTGTCGAATCTCCCGAACTTGGTTCAACAACTCAATAGCTTTGCTATTATAACATAGTCATATTAGTATGTCAATAATATGAAAGTTATTTTTATACGTTATTTTTATGATATTTATTTATGCATTTAATAAAACACACTTATTCGATATTTATTTTATAGCACAATTTTTTAAATCTTCTTAACAAATTTCTATTATCATTCAAATAAGCTTACTGCTATCTTGAATGAGCTGACCTTATTCTGGCAATTTTGCTTATAAATTCTTTATTGTCTTTTGTTCTTGCAAAAAGATTAAGCACCTGTTCAACTGCATCATCTTTTCTTAAACCGTTAATTTCTTTTCTTATAATATAAGCTGCACCCATTTCATCTGAATCAAGAAGTAAATCTTCTCTTCTTGTACCTGACTTTGTAATGTCAATTGCAGGGAAAATACGTTTTTCAGATAATTTTCTGTCTAAAACAAGTTCCATATTACCTGTTCCCTTAAATTCTTCATATACAACATCGTCCATCTTGCTTCCTGTTTCAACAAGTGCTGTGGCAAGAATTGTAAGACTTCCGCCTTCACGCATATTTCTTGCAGCGCCGAAAAATCTCTTAGGCATGTGAAGTGCTGCCGGATCAAGACCACCTGACAAAGTTCTCCCACTTGGTGGAACTGTCATATTGTAAGCTCTTGCAAGTCTTGTAATACTGTCAAGAAGGATAATAACGTCTTTTCCGTGTTCAACTAATCTCTTAGCTCTCTCGATTACCATTTCAGATACACGCTTATGATGTTCAGGCAACTCATCAAATGTTGAATAAATGACTTCCACATTATCTCCTGTTATTGCCTCTTTAATATCTGTTACTTCTTCAGGTCTTTCATCTATTAAAAGAATAATCATTTCCATTTCAGGATTATTCTTAAGAACCGCTCTTGCAGTCTCTTTTAACAAAGTAGTTTTACCTGCTTTTGGTGGTGAAACAATCATTCCACGCTGTCCCTTTCCAATTGGGCTTACCAAATCAACTACTCTCATTGCTGTGCTATGTCCGTCTGTCTCAAGATGTAATCTTTCATTAGGGAATATTGGTGTTAAGTCCTCAAAATTAGGTCGGCTCATTACTTTGTCAAGAGACTCACCATTAACCTGCTGCAAATAATACAAAGCACCAAACTTTTCAGTTTCTCTTTTTTCCCTTACCTGACCCGTTACAAAATCACCTGTTTTCAAGTGAAATCTTTTAATCTGTGATGGTGCAACATAAACATCATCATCTCCCGGAAGGTAATTGTCACATCTAATAAAACCAAAACCGTCAGGCATTACTTCAAGAATACCCGTCTTAACAAGACCGTTTTCGTCAGGAACAATCTGCTTGTGCTCCCTTACACGTCTATGTTCTCTTCTTCCACCTTCTGATTCTTCTCTTTCATATCTGAAATCCTGATTTTCTCTTTCTGTATATTCTGTTCTTTCTCCTGCGTCCTCAATTCTTTCTTTTGCATTATCTGTACTTTCTTTCGAACGCTCTGAACCGTCTTTTTCATACTCTGTGCTTTCTTTAATTGTATCTCCGGCTATACTTGTTTCCTTTGTTCTTACAGTCTTTCTTCTTGTACGACGTGTTTTCTCAACTGTTTCATCTTTTGAAATTTCTTTTTTGGATACTTTTATTGCTTCTTCACCGGATTTTTCCACGCTATTAGATTCTGCATCTTTTCGTTCAACAGTTTCAATAATCATATCAATTAACTGTTGCTTTCTAAGTGTAGTTACACTTTTAATTCCGTTTGCTTTTGCTATTTCCCTTAATTCACTTACAGGTAACGCACTTAATCTTTCTCTCATAATTTTCCTTTCAATTTTTAAACATAAGCCATTTCGTCATCTATATTTTAAATATTAAATAATATTGTTTCACAATTGCTATAAAATCTTATAGTTTCTGTAATTCTTTGTTGTATAACTTATTTATATCATCAATATTCTGGGATTTTTAGGGAGAATTCCCTTTCGAATCAGTTCTTATATCTTAACACACTTACAAAAAAAAGGATAGTGTTAATTTTCAAAATATGTTATGCTTATACGTAGACATATTGTACTAATTGGCGTTGCACTTTATATATTGCTAATTAGTATTGTACGCAGACATATTATACTAATAGTTATTTTAGTATTATGCGCAGACATATAGTATTTGGAGGTTTATTATGACAACAGACGAAAAAGCATTAAAGTTGCATGCTGATTTAAAAGGAAAATTAAGCACAGAAGCAAAATACCACGTTAAAACCCGTGAAGATTTATCATTAGCATATACTCCCGGTGTTGCAAAACCTTGTGTTGAAATTGCAAACAATCCTGAAGATGTTTACAAGTACACATGGAAAGGCAATACAGTTGCAGTTGTTTCAGACGGAAGCGCCGTTCTCGGTCTTGGGAATATCGGGGCAAAAGCTGCAATGCCTGTTATGGAAGGTAAAGCTGTTCTTTTTAAAGAATTTGGAAACGTTAACGCTGTTCCTATTTGTTTGGATACTCAGGATCCTGATGAAATAGTTGATACTGTTGTAAGAATATCTCCCGGATTTGGTGGAATTAATCTTGAAGATATTTCTGCTCCAAGATGTTTCGAAATCGAAAACAGACTTAAAGAGATTCTTGACATTCCTGTATTCCACGATGACCAGCATGGTACTGCAATCGTTGTTCTTGCAGGAATCATTAACGCTCTTAAAGTTGTTGGCAAAGAAAAAGAAAATTGTAAGGTTGTAGTGAATGGTGACGGTTCTGCCGGCATTGCCATTACAAAATTGCTTCTTAAATATGGATTTAAAGATGTTACTATTTGTGGTCTTTACGGAATCCTTTCAAAAGATATTAAAGACCTTAACTGGGCACAGAAGGAAATGGCTGAACTTACAAACCTTTCAGGTCAAAACGGTGTTTTGGCTGACGCAATGAAAAGTGCTGATATTTTCATTGGTGTTTCTGCTCCTAACATTGTTTCAGAAGAAATGGTTGCTTCAATGAACAAAGATGCAATCCTTTTCGCCATGGCTAATCCAACTCCTGAAATTATGCCTGACCTTGCTAAGAAAGCCGGTGCAAGAGTTGTTGGTACAGGACGTTCTGATTTTCCTAACCAGGTTAACAACGTAGTAGCCTTCCCTGGAATCTTCAAAGGTGCATTAGAAGGTCGTGCAAAACAGATTACAGAAGAAATGAAACTTGCTGCTGCACACGCAATTGCTTCTTTAGTTCCTGACAGCGAACTTAACGAAGACAATATCCTTCCTGAAGCATTCAACCCTGATGTTGCAGATGTTGTAAGCAAGGCTGTAAAAGATAACATCAAGTGAGATTAAAGTGTCAGATTGTGGGAGTGCGAAGCACGTAGCAATCCGAGTAATTAAGTTAATACTATTCAATAATATTCAGTTTCTATTAAACTTAGAATTTACGTATAAAAAAAACTGTGCTTTGGCAATATTTCCCATATTTGGAATTATTGTTTCGCACAGTTTTTTATTCTTATTGCTGTTCCGGTAGTCATTACGTGTCATATCGCCAAAATACTATCTCACACGTAATTTTTTGAATTATTCTTCTATTTTCGCTACCGATTACGTGTCGTATAACCGAAACGCTATCTCACACGTAATTTTTTGAATTATTCTTCTATTTTCGCTACCGATTACGTG
>OFMD01000757.1_pt1 | contig 24175 bp, 22 predicted proteins | sample 1541211 | NCBI WGS metagenome assembly OFMD01 (sample SAMN04209231, study PRJEB22552) | human gut metagenome | biome: gut; material: feces | host: Homo sapiens | place: USA: Oklahoma | reverse complement strand
AAAGGCCAAGGAGCCGCCCGCCGAGGGCAAGGCGGAGGCCAAGCCGGACGGCAAAGCCGCCGACACCCCCAAGGAGCCCACTCCCGCCAAGGATGACCCCGCGCCCAAGGAGGATAAAAAGGCACAGGCCGCCCCCGCTGTCACCAGCCCCAAACCCAAGGAGCCGCCCACCGGGGTCAAGGCAGAGGGCAAGATGGACAGCAAGGCAACCGCAGTCGGGCCTGCCGCCAAGGGCCCTGCCGGTACTCAGATCACTCAGGTATTCCCGGAGCGGCTGGCACCCCCGGACGAAAAATCGCTGAATGACCTGCCCAGCCCCAAGGAAGGCGAATCCTACTTCATCGTCCTTCACCCCGGTTATCTGGAAAAGTCAAAATACAACACGATCACGGTGGATCAAAACAGCGAGGATTACCGGGAGCTGAAGAAATCCATTGAGCTCAACGGCGTAAAGGACCCGGTTTTGACCCGTATCAATCCGGAGGGCGGCGGCCTGGAAATTGTGTCCGGCCAGCGCCGCCACATGATCGCCAGGGAGCTGAACTATCCTGTCCCCGCCATCATTCAGAAACTCGATGACGCGGATGTAAAGATACTGGTCAATGACGGCAACCTGCACCGCCCCCATATTTCCACCTATGACCTCGCCAGAGCTCTGCGCGGCAAGATGGAGGGCATGAAACAGAAATCCGGGCGGAAGAAGAAAGGTGCCCCCTCCGCCGAGGAACTGAACAGCGATGAGAAACTGGCCCAGGAGATGGGCATGAGTGTGAGTAAACTCAACCGCATCATCCGTCTGTCCGAGGCGTCCAAGGATGTGTGTGACCGGGTGGACGATGGAAGTCTGGCCCTGTCCATCGCCTCTGCCATCTCCTTCTTAAAGCCCGACAACCAGGATGAGGTTCTCCACCTTATGGACCTGGGCTACCGCGTCTCCACAGAGCGGGTGGAATATCTGAAAAAGGTGGAAAAGGCGGGCAAACTGGACGAATCCTCCATGCGCCTGGTTCTAGAGGGTGAGAATGTTCTTGATCCGCCGAAGGTTGTTCCCACGCCCCAAGCCCCGGTGGAGCCGCCCTCCCAGGAGCGGCCCAGCCAGAAACCCGACGATCCCAGCGAGCCGGTTCTGCCGCCCTCCCCCGATATGAAACCCCCGGCGCAGCAGTCCCCTGCCGGAGCCCCCACTCCCCAGACACCGCCCGCCGGGGAATCTCCCGCACAGACGCCGCCTGTCCAGGTCCCTGGGGAACCCTCCAAGGCAGCCGCCGCTAAGCCGCCCGCCAAGGAGCAGGACGAGAGCAAGGGAGAGCAGGAGCGTCCCGAATACACGAAGATCATCCTCACGGGGGACCGTCTGCGCAAGTATTTCCCCGATGTGTCCATGACGCCCCGTGAAATCGAGGAAAGCATCTATGACGCCCTGGAGGAGCGCCGACAGCGGTTGGAGAAAAAGGATCAGAAGAAAGACATCTTCAAGAAAGGTCCAACCCGGTGACAATATGGAATTTACTGCTGTGATTGCCAACCTGGGTAAACACGCCGAAGGGATCGTGGTGGAGACACCGCTTTCCTTTCCCACTACCACAAAGCAGGTGCAGGAGGCGCTGCGCGCTATCGGTGTAGACGGTGTTCGATATGAAGAAGTGATGGTCAAGGACTACTCCATCGGGATCGAGGGGATCGCCCCACTGCTGGGGGAGTACGCCCACATTGACGAACTGAACTATCTGGCCTGTCGGCTGGAACGGCTTTCCCCGGAAGAACTCACCAAATTTATTGCCGCTGTCCGGCATGGAGACTACTGCGATGGCGTGCAGGATTTAATCAATCTCAGTTATCCCTGCAACCTGGAACAGTACACGCTGCTGCCAGAGGTCAAGACTTATGAGGACTACGGACGGTATCTGGTGGATACCCGGCGGGACTTCTCCCTGCCGAAAGAGGCGAGGTTTTATTTTGACTATGCGGAGTATGGAGAGACCACCGCCATCAACGAAAATGGAGACCTGACGCCCCAAGGCTATATCTTCCACCACCGCACCGCCACATTCCAGGAAATCTACGATGGCAAGGAAATCCCCCAGGAATACAAGGTGTTCCAATATCCCCCGCGGGTCAAAGTCAAACGCATCAACCAGAAACAGGGCCGGGACAGCCCCCGGCACAAGCGCCAGTGAGGGCGCTTTTTTTGTGCCCATTTTTAGGAAGGAGCGGATAAACCATGCGTGTCCTTATGGTGGAGCCGGGAATGGCCCCCTATGAAAAGGAAATCAACGGCCTGGAGGAAATGCAGGCGGCGGTGGGCGGCCTGATTACCGCCAGTTACCCCTTTGAGGAACCTGTGGCCCTGGTGAGCAACGATGAAAGCCTTTTACTGGGTATGCCTTTTAATCGGAGCGTGGAGGGCGGCTACGGCGGCATCTTTGGCCCGTTCTTTGTGTGCGGGCTGACGGAAGATCGTTTCTGTTCTCTGACACCGGAGCAAATGGCCCGGTATAAGGAGAAATATCATCATGCGGAGATTTTGCTGGGTGTACGGGGCAACGAGCCGGTGACAATGAAGGTGGAACCACAGTCTAAAAAAGGCCCGGAGCCCCCGCAGCGGAAAGGCCCCAGGCGGTGAGCCGTGACCCCGGTATCAGATGAACGGCTGGCCGAGTTGACCGGCAAACTGGAAAACGGCGTTAAGGAACTGTATGCCAGCGGACGCTATGCGGAGTATCTGGCCGCCATGTCCAAATTTCATCATTACAGTTTCGGAAACGCCCTGCTGATCCTGCTCCAATGTCCCACTGCCAGTCAGGTGGCCGGATATGGAACCTGGAAAAAACTGGGCCGCCATGTAAAGCAGCATGAAAGCGGCATCAAAATCCTGGCCCCTTGCCCCTATCGAAAGCGGGTGGAGCAGGAGCGGCAAGACCCTGCCACCGGGCAGGCCCTATACGGCCCGGATGGGCAACCCCTGCGGGAAACTTGTTATGTATCTGCCACATACTTCAAAGTCGTCACCGTTTTTGACGTCAGCCAGACGGAGGGCCGGGAACTGCCCAGCATCGGCGTGTCGGAGTTGAGCGGCGAGGTCGCGGATTTTACCGCCATTTATGCCCGTTTAGCCGAACTATCCCCTCTGCCGGTGGAGCAGGATCGTGTACCCGGCTCTGCCAAGGGCTACACCAGTTTCACCGAGGGGCGGATCGTCCTGCGGCCCGGCATGAGCCAGGCCCAGACCATCAAGACACTGGTACATGAGATTGCCCACGCCATACTCCACGACCCATCTCAAGTGCCTGACGGTGAACCCAGGCAAAGGCAGGAAAAGGAGGTAGAGGCAGAGAGCGTAGCCTATGTGGTATGCCAGCACTTCGGACTGGACACCGCCGACTATTCCTTTGGCTATGTGGCCGGATGGAGCCAAGGCCGGGAACTGGCAGAACTGAAAAACTCTCTTGACCGCATCCATTCTGCTGCCGGGAAAATCATCGACGCCGTCCAACCACCAGAAAAGCAGGTGATACAAGAGCATGATCCCCAGGAACAGACCAAACGCCATCCCCGGAAGCATACCGAGAAACGCAGACAAAAGTAAAGGAGCGATTGAAAACATGGAACACAATGCCAATCAGGAGCGTATGCGGGAAATCGAAATTTTCGGCATCCCCGCCCTGTTCTCCCCCAACCGCATCGAAACGGAGGACGTCTACCCCGGCCTGCATCGCTATGAACTGATGTCCGGCCCCACTTTCCCGGACAGCCCCCGGCAGATCACCCAGGACGCGGGCGAGAAATTCCTGGGCACGGTACTCTCCCCGGTGCTGATCCACCTGACAGCGGACGGCCAGCGGGAGATCGAGCCGGGAGACCTGTTTCTGGACCTTGAGGCCGGGGCGTACACCCCCGCCGAGTTTGAGGCCAAATACCTGTCCCCGGACTATGACGCCCAGACGGAGCGGTATGGAAAAACAGACTGATATTCTGAAATTTCTGGGCCAGGTGGTGCAGGAGAACACCCTCTCCTATCGCTCCGACTTCGTGTATGACTCCGCCGCCTTGACCAAGGCCGTTTGGGAGGTCAGCGTGGAGGACCGCACCTTTTACTGGATGAGCCGCCCCGCCGGGACCTGGTGCTTGAAGGAACGGGAGGTGTTCCTCCGCGGCACCAGCGCCCACTCCATCTGGACATACTACGCGGAGCAGCCGGAGGGGATCAGGGCATACCGTGTCACCGTCACCGGCCTGGAAAACGGGCATATCACCGGGCAGATCGTCCCGCTGGACTACCCGGCACAGGTAAAGCGGGTGCAGGCCAACGCGCTCCCCGTTACCCGCATGGTCATCCAATACGAGAGCGGCCACGCCGTCACGATCCCGGCGCCGGAGGATATGCGGTCCATTCCCACCATCCTGCCGGATCACGGCGGCATCAGCCGCGTCTATTATGAGCCGGACAACGAGGAGGAGCTTGCCCGCGTCATACGGGAGGAACACCGCCGGCAAACCGGGAAGGAGAAAAAGGCCCCGGCAAAGCGCCGCCCCCATCCGGGCCGGTAACTCTCCCACAACCGCGCACAGCGCCGCCATAGGCGGCGCTGTCCCAGCAAGTATGTCATTTGTTAAACAAACGACCCTTGTTAGGGGGAAGCCCCCCTAATACCCCCGCGCAATCGCGTCTCACGGTGAGACGCAAAAACGGAGGCGGCCACCCAGCCGTCCCGCCAAAACAAATCTCACCGTGAGACGCAAATCAACAAGGAGGCCCCATGCGGCAGAGAAAACACTTTATCGGTTTCTGGCTGGATGACATGGAATATCAGCATTTCCACCGACAATGCCAGATTTCCGGCCTCAACGCCAGCGCCTTCGTACGCAAAAGCATCCTGGGGGTGGAACTGCGCCCCCGTCCGCCCGATGAGGTGGCCGCCCTGGTGCGGGAACTCCATGCCATCGGCAACAATGCCAATCAAATCGCTTACTGGGCCAACGCCCAAAAGAGCATCACCGAGCCGGAACTGCGGCAGGCAGCATCCCTGGTATATGAGGCGGCCCGGCTGGTCAAGGAGCGGCTGTGAATGGCCTACGACAAGATCATCCCCCTGCGCTCCCGCCTGGATCACTGTCTGGATTATGTACTCAATGAGGAAAAGAGCAACCTGTCCCATGCCCTGGTCTATGCGGAGAACCCGGACAAGGCCCAACAGCTTGTGACCGGCATCAACTGTCAGGCCGCCACTGCTTATTCAGAAATGCAAGCCACCAAGCGCCGCTGGGACAAGGAGGGCGGCATCCTGGGGTATCACCTCATCCACTCCTACGCCCCCGGCGAGGTGACGCCGGAACAGGCCCACGCCGCCGGGGTGGAGTTTGCCCGCCGCCTGCTGGGAGAACGCTATGAGGCCGTGGTAGCCACCCACCTGGACCGGGAGCACTATCACTGTCACATCGTATTCAACTCCGTGTCCTTCGTGGACGGCAGAAAATACCGCAGCGACTTTGAAAGTTACTTCTGCCAGGTGCGGGGGACATCCAACGCTGTGAGCCGGGATTTCGGCCTGTCCGTTATCCAGCCGGCGGGCCAGGGAAAGCACTACGCCCAGTGGGACGCGGAGCGCCGGGGCAAGGCCACGATCAGCGGCCTCATCCGCCAGGACATCGACGCCGCCCTGGGGGAGAGCTATACCTTTGCCATGTTCCTGGCCGCTCTGCGGCGGCAGGGGTACGCGGTGAAAGCCGGGGCCAATGTCAAGCACACCGCTGTCCGCCCACCGGGAGGCCAGCGGTTTTTCCGCCTGGACAGCCTGGGAGACGGCTACACCGAGACAGACATCCGGGCACGGCTGGCCGGTGTACGGCAGGGCGAAAGCCCCGCGCCGCCCCCGCCGGTCCGGGAACCTCCGCCCAGGAGACAGCACCGCTATACTGTCCACGGCGGGCGCCTCCCGGCACACAAGCCCCAAAAATTGAAGGGATTCCGTGCCCTCTATGTGTCCTACTTATACCTCCTGGGTGTCCGCCGCCCCAGGGGAAAGCGGCAATACCCCTTCCCGATCCGGGCGGAGGTGACAAAGCTCCACAGCTACCAGCGGCAAATGAAATTATTGCAGACCTACCGCATTGACACCAAAGAGCAGCTCGCCATGCTGGAATCGGCATTTCAAGCCAGCATCGACGCCATGACCGGACAGCGAAAAGAACTGTACCAGCAGAAACGGGACGGGCAAGATGTGGCAGGCGAGATCGAGGCCATCAACCAGGAATTGCGGCGGCTCCGGGGCCAACTGAAAACCTGCGGCCAGATCGCGGCGGATATTCTCCGCATCCGGGCTCAGTCGGAAACCTGCCACGCCCTGGCCCGCCGGGAAAAGGAGGAACGGGAAAAGAACCTTGCTGCAAATCGTGAAAGCCGACCTGACCGGCATTTTGGCCCTGTTCGCTGACTACCGCCCCCAACTTGACCCGGACAGCCTTGCGCTGGATCTGCGGAAACTGGAGCGGCAGAAGGACAGGGACTATTTATTTCTGGCCCGCCGGGAAAAGAGTTATCTGTTTCCCGTGGAGGAGGTCTATCTGGCGGAGAGTTACGCCAACCTGTGCTGGACGGCCTGCCTGGGCTTTCCCGGCCCCCATGTGGACGCACTGTATCTCCATGTCTCCCGCGCCGTCCACGGACATCCCTTCGGGATCGTCACCGTACTGGACTACACCGCATCCGCCCAGGATGCGGAACGATTTGCCGCCCGCACCCGGCGGGAGGCCGCGCCCTATGTGCGCCGGGCAGTCAAGCACTACCGTACCCATGTTCAAATCGGCAGTACATTAGATTTTATCAAAATTTTGAGAGAAAGCAGGTGATAAATCATGGACGTCAGCGCAGAGACCGCCGATCTGGTGGTCAAAGAGAGCATCCAGGCAACGGAGAGCGCCGCCAAGCTGCTGGGGAGCGGCGTCAAGAATGTGGCCGCCCTCCTTCTCGCCATCGCCAAGGACAATTATAAGGTGGTAGGCAAGACCAGCTCCAAGCGCCTGGCCCGTGACCCCACCCCGGCGGAGGTCATCCGCATCAAGAAGGAGGACATGGGACAATTTCAGAAGCTGGCCAAGGAGTTCGGCGTTCTGTACTTTTTCGCACAGAAAAAGGGGAATGAGAGCGGATATGTGAATGTGGTATCCACCCAGAGCTACGCCGCCCAGCTCAACGCCGTCATGGAGGCCATGGGCTACCCCATCCCCCAGCAGGCCCAGGCCAAGGAGGAAGAAACGCCAAAAAAAGTGAACGCCCGCGCTCCACGCGAGAAGTCCTTGAAAGAGCGCGGGACTGGCTCGACTCCCTCTCAGACGGAGACTGCTGAACAAAAGCCCTCTGTCCGCAAGCGCCTGGAATACTTAAAAACTGTGTCGGAGCAGACGCGCACCGGCCCGGAGAAAATCAAGGAAAAGACACGGTAATCAAAGGAGGAATTGACTTGAGCATCAGCGACCTTATTAAAAACAAATCCGCCAGCGATCAGGCCCGCGTGGAATCCCTGCGGGCGGAGCGCGGCAACCTGTCCGACCTGCGGGACGCGGCCCTGGAGGAGATCACCACCCGGCCTGATCTGTACCAGAAATTTCTGGACCTGCAGGCGGACAACATCTCGTGCAGCGCGGGGAATGTGGCCCTGACCATGTTCCAGATGGACGGGGCCACCCGAATCGGCACCATCAGTTTCTGGCATGAGCAGGGGCGCTATGTCCGGGAGGAATCCATGAAAGAGGGCGCAAAGGTATTTGTCCCCGCCCGGAACAGCCAACGCCGGGGCTACCTCATGGGGGACTACTACGATGTCAGCCAGACCACCGGAAAGCCCATGAAGGAGCCCGTGCCCCTGACGGAGAACACCGCCCGGATGGAGGCGGCCCTGGGCGCCCTGATGAACTACTCCCCCGTACCCATCACGGAGGGCCAGGAGTTGGGAGGCCCCGCCCGCTATGATGAACGGAACCTCTGCATCGTCCTTGACCCCAACTATGGAGAGGCGGAGGTATTCTCCGCGCTGGCAACGGAGATCGGCTACGCCAGAGCCCATGACAAGGGCCGGAACATGGACTTTGACCGCCGGGACTACCAGCTGGACGCGGAGAGCATCGGCTATATGCTGTGCCGCCGGTTCGGGGTAGACTGCAAAGCGCCCCAGACCGGAGATGTCGCCAGACTGTATGATGGCTACGAACCCTCTGAGCGGGGAGAGGCGCTGGAGGCTCTGCGGAAAGCGGCCCGGAACATGGGAGACGGCATCGAGCGCAGCATCCAGCCCCGCCAGCAGGAACGGGGCCGCCGCCGTCAGGGGATCAGATAACCGGGGGCGTGCCCCCCTGGGGGGAAGATACGCCACCGTCCTCCGCCCGTCAATTTTGCGCGAGCCGGCCAGTCTGCAGACTGGCCGGGCCTTGACTGGCGGAGCCCGGCGGCGTTTTCAGTTACCAAGGGGGAGCACACCCCAAAAGCCGGCAGGAGCCGGCTTTTGCCATCGTGGGAGGTTTTCCCTCTCCCGGTGAGTTTTATCTTCATCGGAGGTGCTTTTGGAGTGAAACACAGACACAGGATATTCCCCGCCGTGGCCGCCCTGCTTTTGGCCCTCACCCTCTGTCCCGGCTCCGTTTTGGCTGCCGGGGAGGGGGCGGAGGAAAACACGGAACCGGCTGCGGCCCCCGCCCAGGCGGAGACGCCCGCGCTCTACCCCACGGAGGTTTTGGAGTACACGGCGGGGGACTTTGACGAGCCCCGCATCAGCAAAACCTATGAACTTTCTCCCAGCGATGACCCCGGCCTCATCCCCACCGAGGACTTTGAGCGGTCCGGCAGGGTATATACCCTGTTGGACATCCTCAAGGAGGATCAGACGGAGACAGATACCAAGGAGCATATCGAAGTCATCACCATGGAGACGGACACAAAGGACATGGCCGAGATCCTCCAACTGCTGGAGCCGGAGCTGGAGATCACCACCGAGGACGGCTACACCGGCGTGCTCACCCCGGACTATACCAACATCCAGGTGGAGGCGTCCGGCTACGGCACGTCCTCCCGCACCGTCTCCGCCACCCGCACCTATCCCAACCTGTCCAGCGCAGATGTGGCCCTCATCCCCAAGTCCACGGAGGAGGACGGGCGCACCCTGACCCTGGCGGATGTCCAGTGGCAGGAGGCCGCCACGGACTACCAGGACGGCTACGACCTGGCGATCCGCTACACCGCCACGGCCACCTACACCGGCACGGCTACCAGTAAATATGCCACCGGGTACACAGTCACCGCCGACTACAAAGGAGACGTTACCAAGACCAGCTGCGACACCGTGCGCTATACCGCCATATTCGCGTCCCACGGTGAGACGCAAAACGGCGCGGAAACGGAGCAGGCATCCGGGGCAGGCATTGACCCGCGCCTGGCCCTCATTCCCCTGGGTGTAATTGCCCTGGGCGGCGCCGGTTTCGGCGGCTGGAAACTGGTCAAGTACCTGCGGGACAAGAAACGGGGGTATGTAAAGTAATGAAGAAAACCATCTATTCTCTGTGCGCCGCCTGCTGCCTGCTGGCGGCGCTTTCCGTACCCGCCTCTGCTCTGGACTATACCATGAGCGCAACGGAGGCCGGGCTGTTCGGCACGCCCACCTCGGACGATACCCAGTACATCACCAGGGATGAGCCGGTGAATATGGATCGGAGCAAGACGGCGGCAGTGATCCCGCCTGCCTTTGGGAGCCCCACATCCTACACCTTGAACAGCGGGACGCTGCTGACGCCCAATCTGGTGGACCAGGACTGGGCGGCCCAAGTCACGGTATCGGGCAACGGCACGGGGGCCGTGGTCATGCCTCCCGCTCTGTCCGGCGGAGCGGCCAGCTCCGGCAGCTCGTCCTTTGCCGTCACCCAGTACACGGAGGTCACGGATGATCTCTACTACTCCGGGGGCTACCTGGGGACATTGAAAATCCCAGCCATCGGCCTGTCCGTCAAGGTCTACCAGGGTACGGACAGTTCCGTGCTGGCCAAGGGCGCGGGGCATTTCGAGGACACCAGCGTTTGGAACGGCAACTGCTGCATCGCGGGGCACAACCGGGGCGTGAGAGATGATTTTGGAGACCTCCACACCCTGGAGCCGGGGGACACCGTTACCTGGACCACCAAGCTGGGGACACGGACTTATGAGGTGGTGTCAGTAGAAAAGGTGCTGGAGACGGACCACAGCGGCACCGCGTCCACCACCGACAACCGCATCACACTCTTTACCTGTGTCCGGGATCAGCGGGACTACCGCTGGCAGGTGCAGGCTGTGGAGGTCCAATAAAATCTCACGGTGAGATTTATTTCCTGCCCCGCATTTCCCAATATCGTGAAACATGATTGATTTTCGGCAGAAGGAGGCGATGAAACGGAAATACAACGCCTCCTTCTGCCCATTTTGAAGGAGGCATTATGAAAAAACTGCTGTCCCTGTTTCTGACCCTTGTGATCGCCCTCGGCCTGCTGCCCGCTGGGGCCAGCGCCGCCGACAGCGTGGAGGCCGCGCTGGGCGAGGTCAACATCTACAACGGCGAGTATGAGCTGGGGTATCTCTCCATCAACGGCACGGTGAGGAATCAGGTTTACACCTATTTTCTCTATGAAGCCAACGATGGGACGATAAAAGAATCCCCAGCCTACTGCGTCAACCCCAACACCTCCGGCGTGCCCCAGACCGTGGGCCCCGGTGAGAGCATCAAATATCTGGCCGAGGAGAGAGCCAGCGACCCCAAGGTGGTGGGCATCATCTCCAATGGCTACCCCCACCGCAGTTTGGGAGAACTGAACCTGGACAACAAGTACCAAGCCTACTACGCCACCAAAATGGCCCTCTGGTGCTATCTGCTCCCCAACTGGAACATCGCCAACCTCAAAGTCGCGCCGGGACTCACCGGCCTGGAACTGGACCGGGGCGAGCGCATCCTGGCCGCCGCCAAGGACATCTACAAGCGGGGAACCACCTATAACTATATGCTGGAACCCCGGATGACCGCCACGGCGGAGACCTCCGTGGCCTACCCCGTGACCATTGACGGCCAGGAGTACCAGCAGCAGGTATTCACCGTCTGGAGTGAGACCTGGGTATATGACTACGATGTGTCCGTGTCCTTCTCCGACCCGGCCAGTGTGCCTGCCGGCACAAAGATCGTGGACATGGACAACAACGAGATCACCGCTGTTACCACTACCGGCACCGGGGACGGCTATGCCGGACAATTCAAGGTACTCTATCCCGCATCCAGTGTCCAGGGCCAGTCTGGAAATGTCCAGCTCTCCCTGTCCGCTCCCGTGGCCCAATACGCCGCCATGTACGCTGTCTGCCAGGAGGTGGACAGGTACGGCAATCTGCAAAATTACATCTGTGATCTGGACAACAATGTGCGGCTGGACCTGGCCGCCGTCAGCGCCTACTCCGACAGCGGAGAGCCCGCGCCGGACGAGACGGCTCTAAAAATCGTGAAACTGGAGGAAGGTACGGAAATTCCCCTGGAGGGGGCCGTGTTCTCCGTCTATGACCCGGAGGGGCGCAAGGTGGGCTCCTATTCCACCGGCCCGGACGGGACGGTCACCATCCCCCTGACCCTGGAGGGCCACTATACCGTGACCGAGGACATCCCGCCCCGGTATCACCTGCTCCCGGCGGAGACCACCCAGCACGTTGATGTGGAGTACAACAAGACCGCCACCGTGACCTTCACCAATGCCCCCTACGGCTCCCTGCGGGTGGAGAAGCGGAGCAATACCGGCGATGCCCTCTCCGGCGTCACCATCCAGATCAAGCACATCGGGACCGGGGAGACCCGCACCGGCCAGACCCGGAACGGCGTCATCGTCTTTGACGAGCTGGCCCCCGGCGGCTGGGAAGTGCGGGAGGTGGCCGGTATCGAGGGCTGGATCGCGGAGACGGACACGGTGCAGACCGTGGCGGTGGTGACAGGTGAGGAATCCACCGCGACCATCGTCAACCAGGAGCTGCCCGGACTGCGGATCACCAAGTATGAGCGGGGGACCATGACCCTCATGCCCAATGTGTCCTTCGAGATTTTTAGGGACACCGGGAGCCTGGGCATCTTCCAGACGGACGAGTTCGGCCAGATTTTGCTGACCAACTGTCAGCCGGGCACCTACCGGGCCGTGGAGGTGGACACGGGCGGAGACGGCCATGTGCTGGACACCACGCCACAGGAAATCGAATTAAAGGCCGGGGATGGTATCAAGGACCTGGTTTTTTTCAACGACAGGCTGCCGGGAATCCATTTAATCAAGGTGGACAGCGCCGACCTCTCCCAACCGATCGCCAACGCCCGCTTCCGTTTTGAGGCGGTGGACGGCAGCTTTGGCCCGGTGGAGTACACCACTCTGGAGGACGGGACCATCGACCTGAGCAAGCTCCCCGTTGGCTCTTATGTGGTGACTGAACTGGAGTGTCCGGGCTATATCGTGGACGATGCCCAGCGGATCATCCACCTGGACGGGAATGAGCAGGCCCAGTTTGTTTTCACCAACAGCAAGCTCCCTTCGCTTTATTTATATAAGGAGAGCAGCGATGGGACGCCCCTGGGCGGCGTCACTTACCGCCTGTCTAAAATCGAGGACGGCTCCCGGTATCTGGACCGCACCACTTCCGCCGCCGGAGAAATCTGCTGGGAGGGCCTGGAGCCTGGCGTCTACTCCCTGCAAGAGGTGTCCACGGTGTCGGATCACATCCTGGACACGACTGAATATCATGTGCAGTTGTTCCCCGGTAAGGATAGCACCATCTGCCTGCAAAATGACAAGCGGCCCAACCTCACCATCTACAAATTCGATGCAGACGACCACTCCACCCCTATCCCCAACACCACCTTTTTGGTGGAAGCGGCGGACGGCCACAGCGTTGCTGAAGTGACCACCGGGCCGGACGGCTCCGTTACCGTCCCCAACCTCTGGCCGGGGGTGTTCAAGATTTCGGAGCAGTCCGTGGGCAGCGATGCCTATCTGGTGGACGCCCCGGATCAGTATGTCACCCTCTACCCCAACCGGGACCGGGAGGTGTACTTCTACGACCACAAAGCCCCTGTCATTGAGATCATCAAGGAAAATTCTATCACCCATGACCGGCTCTCCAATGTGCGTTTCCAGGTGTGGTATGCCAGCAACCAAACGGAGACCGGCGAGTACAACGACCTGGGTATTTTCACCACGGACGAGAACGGACGCATTGAACTGACCGGCCCGGTCAACGGCCTGCGGGATGGCTGGTTCCGGGTTAAGGAACTGGCCCCGCCCACGGGCTTTTCCATCAAGGACAGTGACACCCAGGAGGCGTTCATCCAAGCCGGCAAGGGCCATACTTTCCTGTTTGAGAACACCCCCCTATCGGCCCTCAGTGTATGGAAGTACGACAGTGTGACCGGGGCCGCCGTTGAGGGGGCCGTGTTCCAGGTCCGTTATCTCAGTGGCAGCGCCTCCGGCACCGGCGGCACGGTGATCGGCACCTACCGCACTTCGGTCAACGGCTCCTTTACCGTGACAGGCTTAGAGGAGGGCACCTACATCGTAGAGGAACTCTCCAGCGATGGCAGCCACGTCATCGACACGCCGCCCCAAACTGCCTACATCAGCGGTGAGGAGCAGGACGTGGTGCAGCTCTATTTCGGGAACAGCCCCAAGGGGGCCGTTTTGGTAAAGAAGGTGTCGGACGATGACAAGAAACTCCCGCTTTCTGGCGTGGAGTTCCTGGTCACAACTTCGGACGGCGCTGTGGTGGGCGACAGCAACGGAAAATTCGTAACGGACAGTTCTGGCTCCTTCCTGGTGGAGAATGTAGACCCCGGCACCACGCTGGTCATCAAGGAGACCAGGGCCAAGGAGGGCTACCTGCTGGACGATACTCCGCAGACCGTCCAGGTCAAGGCGGGCCAGACGGTCACGGCGGAATTTCGGAACAAGCCCCTGGGCAATCTGGTGATCGAGAAATGGGGGCGGAACGGCACAAGCACCGTTCCTCTGGAGGGCGTCAAATTTGAGATCAAATACGCCAACGGACAGTATGTGGACGCCGCCGGAGGCACCTTGTCCTCAAACGGCCTTTACTACACCGACTCCACGGGGAAAATCACCCTGTCCGGGATCACCGGCACCGTCATCGTGACGGAACTGGAGAGCGTGGAGGGCTACACCATCGACCCGGACAGCCAGAGCCAGACCGTCACCATCAACCCCAATGACACCCAAACGCTCCGTTTTTACAACAACGCCGTGGGCGGCGTTGAGATCATCAAGGTCAGTTCGGCGGATAAGACGGAACGCATCCCCGATACCACTTTTGAAATCCGGCGGGTGTCGGACGATGCCCTGGTGGACACGGTGACCACCGGCTCCTCCGGCAGCGTCTTTGTGACACTGGAGGATGGCAATTATTACGCCGTGGAAACCGAGAGCGCCCAGGGCTTCAAACTGGACAGCACACCCCACTATTTCACCGTAAAGGACGGGGAGACCACCAAACTCACCGTGACCAATGCCCCCATCTCCGGCATCCTCATCCATAAGACCTCCAGTATGACTGGCGAGGGGATTTATGGCGTCACCTTCCTGCTCTATGACAGCACCAACACCCCCATCGGCCAATATACATCGGATGACCGGGGGTACGTCTACATCGAGGGCCTGGAGAGTGGCCGCTACTACCTGCGCGAGTTGGAAAATGAGGGCTATGTTCTGGACACGGAGAAAAAGACCGTCTATGTGAAGGCCGGTGAAATGACGGAGATCGAGTGGGAGAACACCCCCATCCTGGGGCAAATCCAGATCATCAAAAAATCCGCCGATGACAACCCCATCAACGGCCTGCCCGCGGGCACGCTCCTGGAGGGGGCCGTGTTTGAAATCTACGACAAGGCTGGAAATGTGGTGGACACCATTCGCTCCGACAGCCGGGGCCGGGCCGTCTCCAAACTGCTCCCCTTGTCTCGCTACACCGTCCGGGAGGTGACAGCCCCGGACTTTTACGCCGTCAACCCCACCGTGATGAACGCCTACCTGGAGTATGAGGGCCAGATCGTCACCTTCGAGGTGGAGGACGAAAGTATCGCAACCGGCGTCAACATCAAAAAGACCGGCCCCGCCCAGGTGGTCTCCGGCCAGCCTATCCAGTACACCATGGCCGGCATCGGCAATACCTCCACGGTCCCCCTTTCCTCGTACTACTGGAGAGACACGCTGCCCGGCCAGGTCACGCTCACCCGGCTTGTCACCGGCACCTATAACCAGCAGCTCGCCTATAAGATCGTCTACAAGACCAACCTCTCCGGTGACACCTACCGCACCCTGGCGGATAACCTCTCCACCACCCGAAACTATGTGCTGGACGCTTCGCCCACCGCCCTGGGCCTTGCCGCCAATGAGAAGGTGACGGAGTTCATGGTGGTGTTCGGCCAGGTCAAAGCGGGCTTTGCACAGGTGGAGACGCCTTACATCCACGGAACCGTTGCCCAGAATCTTGCCAACAATTCCAGCTTTGTGAATATCGCGGATGTGGGCGGCCTCTACAACGGACAGTGGATCATGGGGGTGTCCCGCTGGGTAACTACCGTGTATGCCAAGCCGGAGCCCCTGCCCCGGACGGGCTATTAAATCTCACCGTGAGACACATTTCGACAGCAGGTGAGACTGGCAGATGAAACCACAGACCCATACGGGCCCCCTTCCATGGGTATTGCTGACTGTCCCTGTCCTCTGGCTGGCGGCTCTCCTGGCCTCCGGCTACGAGGACGGCATGACAGTGTTTGACCTGATGGGGCGTTTCAGCACTTTGCTGGAACGCCCCTTTGCCATCCACTGGACGCCGCACACCCCAAAATTCATGCTGGGTGGGCTGGTACTCTATGCCTTTGCCGTGCTGCTTGTTCAGTCTACCCGGCAGAACCGGCGGCCCGGTGAGGAACACGGCTCCGCCCACTGGGGGGATGCCAAGCAGCTGGACCGCAAATACCGGGACAAAAACCCGGAAAACAATGTGATCCTGTCCCAGCATATCCGCATGAGCCTGAACAGCCGGAAACATCAGCGGAATCTCTTGCAAATCGTGGTGGGCGGCTCCGGCTCCGGCAAGACCCGGTATGTGGTCAAGCCCAACGTGTACCTGGCCAACGCCTCGTATATCTGCACCGATCCGAAAGGGGAACTGGCCCGGAACACCATCCCGCTCCTTTTGCGGAAGGGGTACACGGTTCGCGTCTTTGACCTGGTGGATCTGGATCGCTCCGACTGCTACAACCCCTTCCGCTATATCCGCAGCGATGCCGATGTGCTGAAACTCATCAGCAACTTTATCCGCAACACCACCCCCAAAAACGCCCACTCCAACGACCCATTTTGGGAAAAGTCCGAGACCGCCCTGGACTGTGCCCTCATGCTGTACCTGCTCCATGAGGCGCCACCGGAGGAACAGACCATGGAGATGATGCTGACCATGCTGGAGTACGGCGCGGCCAAGGAGGGGGACGGGGACTACCAATCCCCCCTGGACCTGCTGTTTGAGGGACTGGCCGAGGAAAACCCCAATCACATCGCTCTACGGCAATACCGGGTATTCAAGCAGGCCCCCAGCGAAACGGCCATGAGCATCCTCATTACCGCCTCTGTCCGTCTTGCCCCGTTCACTTTGCCGGAAGTCCAGCGGATCACCGCCACCGACAACATGGAGCTGGAGAAGCTGGGGGAGCGCAAGCAGGCCATCTTCTGCATCATCCCGGACAGCAACGATGTCTCCCTCAATTTCCTGGTGGGGATGCTCTACACCCAAGCCTTCCAGGAGCTCTACTATCAAGCGGATAAGGTGCATGGCGGGAGCCTGCCCATCCCCGTCCGCCTCATGTTCGATGAGTTCGCCAATGTCGCGCTCCCAGACGGCTACGCCCGGCTCCAGGCCACCATGCGCTCAAGAAATGTCATGGCTACGATCATTTTGCAGAACATCTCCCAACTGAAAGAACTTTTCAAGGACTCGTGGGAGGGCATCATCGGCAACGCCGACGCCTTTATCTACCTGGGCGGCAACGAGCAGAGCACCCACAAGTATGTGTCCGAACTGCTGGGCAAGGAGACCATCGAGACCCGCACCTCCAGCCAGAGCCGGGGGCGCAACGGCTCCTACTCCCAGAACTTCCAGCAGGCGGGCCGGGAGCTGCTCACCCCGGACGAAGTGCGGCTGCTGGACAACCGCTATGCCCTTGTCCTGGTACGGGGGGAGGCCCCGGTGATCGATGAAAAATACGACCTCATGCGCCACCCCAACATCAAACTGACCGGGGACGGCGGCGCTGCCCCCTATGTCCACGCCAGCCGGTGCCTTTACAGCGCCGGAGACCTGGATTTTACCTTTACATCTTTAGACGATGTGGAAATCATTGACGAATCAAAGGAGGAATTAGAACATGAAAAAACCTGACTTTGACCAGACACAGAGACGGCGGGCCATGCGCCTTTGGACGGCGCTGGTGATTGCTCTCTCCGTGCTTACCGTTCCTGCCCTGGCCGCCCCCACCAGCGGCACCGGCGGGAGTGACCCGTTGACCATTGTAAACAATTTGAGCGACTTTATCTTTTCCATCATCCGGGCCCTGGGCATCATCATCCTGGGCTGGGGCGTGGTGCAGGTGGGTATGTCCATCCAGTCCCATGACGCATCCCAGCGCACCCAGGGATTTTTGTGTCTGTTCGGCGGGCTGATGATCGCCTTCGCCAAAGAAATCTTGACCGCTATCGGGGTGGTATGACGGAGCGGAAATACAACCGCGTTCTCTGGTGCGACCTGACGCCCAACGGGTGGAGCGTGTGCTTTGAGACCCCAAACGGGGCCCTGTTCAACCGTCTCTACATCGGGTACAGCAAGGCCGAGGCTATGCGGCGGGCCCGGACGGAACGGCCATGGAATGACGCCATTGTGAACCGGCCCCCGCCCCGGCCACGCCGCCGCAAACGATAACGAAAAAGAGGGGGATTTGTGTCTCACCGTGAGACGCAAATCCCCCTCCAACGAGGAGGTGATTTTCTATCAGCGACAACTGGATCGTGGGGCTGCTGGAAAGCGCCCTGTCCGGCTGGAACGACAAATTGACCGAGATATGGACCCTGCTCACACAGACCCCGGAGACCTTCAAGGGCGGGGACATCTGGCGCGTCATTACCGGCGTCAACAACGCCCTGGTGGGGATCGGTTACGGCCTGCTGGTGCTGTTCTTTGCCATCGGCATCTTTCAGAGCGCCGCCAGTTTCCGGGACTTTCAACGCCCGGAATTTGCCCTGCGACATTTCATCCGTTTCATCATCGCAAAGGTGGCCGTGGGGGGCTGCATGGAACTCATGACGGCGATCTTCAATATCTGCGGCGGCATCGTCAACACCGTCATGGGCAGCATGGGCGCCTCCATCTCCACCACGGCCACTCTGCCCACAGAGATCGTGACTGCCATCGAGAGCCTGGGCCTGCTGGAAAGCATCCCCCTTTGGCTGGTGTCCCTCCTGGGCACCCTGGTCATTACCGTCCTGTCCTTCGTCCTGCTTTTGACCGTCTACGGGCGCTTTTTCCGCCTGTACCTGTTCACCGCCCTGGCGCCCCTTCCCCTGGCCTCATTTGCCGGGGAGGGCACCTCCTCCAGCGGAAAGCAGTTTATCAAATCCTATATCGGCGTTTGCATGGAGGGGGCGGTGGTAGTCCTCGCCTGCATCATCTACTCGGCGTTCCTGTCCAGCAGTACCCCGGCGGCGGACGCCACCCTGGGCGCCGCCACCATGGTTTGGCAGTATGTGGGGCAGCTCATTTTCAATATGCTCATCCTCACCGGCCTGGTACGCGGCTCAGACCGTATCGTAAAGGAGATGTTAGGTTTATAGGAAAATACGGCATCATCTACGCAGACCCACCCTGGCGCTACGGCGGCTGGCACTCCGCGGAGCGTCACTACCCCACGATGAAGATAGAGGACATCATGGCCCTGCCTGTGGCAGAACTGGCAGACAAGGACTGCGCCCTATTTCTCTGGATTACCCTCCCCAAGCTGTGTGAGGCGTGGGACGTTATGGAGGCATGGGGGTTTCGGTACAGCACCACAGCCTTTGTCTGGATCAAACTCAATCCCAAGGCCGGCACCGTCTTTTGGGGGCCAGGGAACTGGACCCACGCCAATGCGGAGCTCTGCCTGCTGGCCACCAAGGGGCACCCAAAGCGGCAGGCCCGGAACATCCACCAGCTCATCATATCCAACCGGGAGGAGCACAGTAAAAAGCCGGAGGAGGCCCGGCGGCGTATTGAGGCCCTCATGGGCGACCTGCCCCGTGTGGAACTTTTTGCCCGCCGCCCGGCCCCAGGCTGGGATGTATGGGGCAACGAGGTAGAGTGTACCGTGGACTGGCCCTCTGTCCAGGGCAAACCATAAGGGGGGACGAGCCTGTGCCCGTCCCCCCTCTGTGTTACCGCCTCATTCATCGTTGTAGTGGATGGGGATATACTGCCCATCCTCCGTGATCTCGTACATGGGCCGGGCCGTGGCCAGCAGATAGCCCCGCGCCGCCCGTTCCTCCTGACGCCGGCGGTAAATCCACAGCGCCCACCGCAGGATGGCATACAGGATCAGCGCCGCCAGGATCAGCAGGTGCTTGCCGTGCTCCGCCTCCACCCATGCGGGCGCCACCGTCTTGACGATCATCACATACAGAATGGCTGGGAGCAGGTGGATCTTCGCCAGGAATACACCTGCCAATCCGAGGGCAAAGAGCGAGGCACAGAACAACGCCAGCAGCTTGATGATTTCCAACATACCAATTCCCCCTTGTCAAGTGTTTTTTCGATTATTTTGCAACTTTTTCTATTTATATTATCCCGCATTTCAAAAACCCTGTCAAATTTTCGCAAGATTGTGAGGCGATTTGTTATCGAGATCAAAATTCCAAAAGAGGTCCGCAAGCACAAGGAGACCATCTTCTTCGGTTTGACCGCCCGGCAATTCTTTTGCGCGGTGATCGCCGTGGGAGCTGCCGCCGGTATCTACCTGGGCCTGGGCCCCGCCATCGGAAAGGAGACGGCCAGTTGGGTGTGCATCCTGGCCGCCGCGCCCGTGGCCCTGGCCGGTTTTTTCCACTACAATGGCATGACCCTGGAGCAATTCCTCTGGGCCGTGGTCAAGTCGGAGATTTTGTTTGCCGGGGGCCGGCCCTTTGCCTCCGAAAACTTCTACTACAACCTTCTGCGGAGAAAGGGGGAACAGGACTTTGATTAAATCCCTTCTGGCCGCCAACAAGAGTGAGCGCGACTACTTCTCCATCCCACGCAGCGTCCAGCAGTCCATCCCTATCCGGCGGATCTATGAGGACGGTATCTGGCAGGTGGGCCGCCGGCACAGCCGCACCTGGCGCTTTGCCGATGTCAACTACGCCGCCGCCTCCGAGGAGGAGCAGCGGTCTATCTTCCTTTCTTACGGCGGCGTCCTCAATGCCCTGCCCACCGACGCCGCCGCAAAAATCACCATCATTAACCGTCGGCTTGATCCAGTAGACTTTCAAAGAACAATCCTGCTGAAAGAGCGTGGGGACGGCCTGGACAAGTACCGCCGGGAGGCCAACCAGATTTTGACCCGGCGGGCGGCGGAGAGCAACAATTTAGTCCAGGAGAAATACATCACCCTCTCCATCGCCCAACGAAAGATCGAGGAGACACGGGCCTATTTCCGCCGGGTAGACGGCAACCTGTCCAAGAGTTTTGGCCGCCTGGACTCCGGGGCCAGGGCCCTCTCCAACCATGACCGGCTCCGCATCCTCCACGACTTTTTCCGCCCCGGCGAGGAAGCCTATTTTACCTTTGACCAGAGCGCCTGCATCCGCCGTGGAATGGATTTCCGTGACCTCATCTGCCCGGACGGGATCGCCTTCAAGTCCGGCCACTTCGAGATGGGGGACAAGGTGGGCCGCGTCCTGTTTCTGAAAGACTACGCCAGCTACATCAAGGACAGCATGATCTCCGACTTGTCCGACTTCTCCCGGAGCCTCATGCTGTCCATTGACATCCTGCCTATCCCAACTGATGAAGCGGTCCGAGACGTCCAGAATCAGATTTTGGGCATTGAGACGGACATCACCAGATGGCAGCAGCGGCAGAATGACAAAAACAACTTCACCGCCGCCGTGCCCTATGAGCTGGAGCAGCTCCGGGGAGAGACCAAGGAATTTCTGGCCGACCTCACCGAGCGGGACCAGCGCATGATCTTTGCCGTTGTCACCCTCGTCCACATCGCGGACAGCATGGAGCAGTTGGACGCCGATACGGAAACCCTCATGTCCATCGGGCGGGAGCACTTGTGCCAGTTTTCCGTCCTGCGCTACCAGCAGGAGGACGGCCTAAACACCGTCCTGCCCTACGGCCTACGCCGGGTAAAGGCCCTGCGTACCCTCACCACCGAGAGCGCCGCCGTCCTCATGCCCTTCCGGGTGCAGGAAATTCAAGACCCCGGCGGCCTGTCTTACGGCGTCAACGCCATCTCCAAGAACCTGCTGATCTGTGACCGCAAGCGGCTCATTTCTCCCCACGCCTTTTACCTGGGCGTGTCCGGCTCCGGCAAATCCGTCGCTATGAAGTCTACCATTGAAAATGTGGCTATGGCGACGGATGATGACATTATCATCATCGACGCCGAGCGAGAGTACGGCGACCTGGCCCGCGCCCTGCTGGGGACTGTTATTGAGATTTCCCCCCACAGCCCCCACCACATCAACCCCCTGGAGCTGGGGGACGGCTACGAGGATGGAGAGAGCCCAGTTGCCGTCAAGTCTGAACTGATTACCACCATCCTGGAACAGCAGATGGGGGCGGGCCGGGTGACGGGCAGCCACAAATCTATCATCGACCGCTGTACTGCCAACGTCTATCAAAACTACTTCCACAGCCACGGGAAAGCCCCCGCGCCCCTGCTCACCGACTGGCGGAATGAGGTGCTCAAACAGGTGGACCCGGAGGCGCGGGAGATCGCCCTGGCCGCCGAGTTAATCACCGAGGGCAGTCTGAATGTCTTTGCCCATCCGGGGAATGTGGACATGAACAACCGGCTCACCATCATTGACCTCTACGAGATGGGGGAACAGCTCCGGCCCACCGCCCTGGTGGTCACGCTGGAGGCCATCCAGAACCGGGTGATGGAGAACCGCAAAAAGGGCAAGTACACCTGGGTATTCATTGACGAGGCGTATCTGTTTTTCAAGTTCTACTACTCCGGGGAATTTTTGTACCGGGCCTGGAAGCGGTTCCGCAAATACGCCGGCATTATGACCGCCGCCACCCAGAATGTGGAGGAGTGCCTGCGCTCCGAGACGGCACGCCTCATGCTGGCCAACTCCGAATTTCTGCTCCTGTTCAACCAGGCCGCCACCGACCGGGCGGAGCTGGCGAAACTCCTGCATATCTCCGACACCCAACTGGGCTATATCACCAACGCCGAGCCCGGCCACGGCCTGCTCCGCATCGGCGGCTCCCTGGTGCCCTTCTTCAACACCATCCCCAAGGACACCCAGCTCTACCGGCTCCTGTCCACTACGCCGGGGGAGAAGTAGAATGGCGTCGAAAAATAAATCTCACCATGAGACACAAATCAGCGGCCCTTTGACCCTGGGGAGCCTCTTTGACGGCATCGGCATATTCCCGCTAGCCGCCAGCCGCCACGGGATCGTCCCCCGATGGGCCAGCGAGATCGAAAAGGCCCCCATCTCCATCACCAAGCGCCACTTCCCCCACATGGAACACCTGGGAGACATTACGAAACTGGACGGCGGGGCGATCCCCGCCGTCCACATCATCACCTTCGGCTCCCCCTGTCAAAATCTGTCCCGCATGGGCGACCATACCGGGCTGGCCGGGGTAAAATCCAGCCTGTTTTATCAGGCGATCCGTATTATACGAGAAATGAGGGATGCTACTGGAGATCAGTTTCCAATTATCGCTGTTTGGGAAAACGTTGCCGGAGCAATGGTATCAAATGACCGGCTGGATTATCTTGCCGTTCTCCGGGCCTTCCGGCCTGACGCCGAAATTCCAATGCCTGCCTCTGGACGATGGGGGTATGCCGGAATGGTACGAGGGGGAGGGCCTGATCTGGCCTGGAGGACCATGGACGCCCAATACTGGGCCCGCCCCCGCCTGGCACGGCGGCAGCGCATCTTCCTCGTGGCGGATTTTGGAGGGCGGCGTGCTGGAGAAATACTGTTTAAGCCCCGTCCAATGTTCCCACTTTCTGCGCCTGGCACAGCGGGCGGGGTGCCCGCCGCCCAGGGAGATCGAGGCCCTTTTCTTGAACCAGGGGGGCGTGTACCCATCGTCCGACCCTTTCAGTTGTTCCGTATGCGAGGGGCCGCAAAAAAACAAGAACACGTCCAATTCCGGGACAGTTTCGGATTTCCAACTGACCCTTTTCCCACTCTTTTAGCAGGTGGTGTATCACCCTTTGCCTTCTGGTATGAGGACGACCCTCTGGGCGGCTGCGTCCGTTTCCCCACAGAGCGGGAATGTGAGCGGATGATGGGGCTCCCGGAGGGATGGACACAATACGGGGCGGATGGAGAAACCATCCGCCCCGCTCACCGTTACCGGGCCCTGGGCAACGCCATCGCCCTGCCCTGTGCCGACTACATTATGGCCGGGATCGCGGAGGTGCTGAACCCTGTCGAAAAATAAATCTCACCGTGAGACACAAATCGGAGGTGACAATCGTGCCGAAACCACGGGAACGGGACCCCCATGACAAGATCAAGGGAAAAGGCAGCGGGCGGCCTGTGCGGGACATCCGCCGCCAAATGACCGCTAAACTCCGAAAGGAGCTGGCAGAACAGAAACGGGCCGGACAGGACGCCCCCGCGGACGCCCAGGCGGTGGACCTGGTGGAACAGACCGGCGCGGCGGCCTTTGAGGAAGTAGGCCGGGAGGCGGAACAGCTCGTGGATCGGGGCATCCATCCTGGCCGGCAGGCCAAAGAGCGGACAGAGACCATCAAGGGGAACGGACAGCGCCCCCAGGAGCGCCACGGGGCCGGACATACCGGACAAAAAGGGGAGACGATCTCCGGGCCCGCCCAGACACGGACAGGGCCGGAGACTACCCCCCGCCAGGACGCCCCTG